>OQVL01000486.1_pt1 | contig 21055 bp, 19 predicted proteins | sample 1691501 | NCBI WGS metagenome assembly OQVL01 (sample SAMN03418253, study PRJEB22391) | human gut metagenome | biome: human-gut; feature: organic feature; material: feces | host: Homo sapiens | place: Tanzania | collected 2013-01 | reverse complement strand
CCAGCGGCTTCCGCCTCCGTTATTCCGGAAAATGACCCGACCGTCCTGTTCACCACCGCCGGTATGCACCCGCTTGTGCCGTACCTGATGGGTACGCCCCACCCCGCCGGCACGCGCCTGACCGACGTGCAGAAGTGCATCCGCACCGGCGACATTGACGAAGTCGGCGATCCCGTGCATCTGACTTTCTTCGAAATGCTCGGCAACTGGTCGCTCGGCGATTATTTCAAGAATGAAGCCATCGAATTCAGCTTTGAATTCCTCACCGGCAAAGACAACCTCAACATTCCGGTGGACCGTCTGGCGGTAACCGTATTCGCCGGCGACGAAAATGCGCCGTTCGACGAGGAAGCCTACAACAAATGGCGTTCGCTCGGCATCAGCGAAAAACGCATCGCGCGTCTGCCCAGGGAAGACAACTGGTGGGGTCCCGCCGGACAGACCGGTCCCTGCGGTCCGGATACGGAAATGTTCTACTGGACCGGCGAACTGCCCGCGCCGGAAGTGTTTGACCCGAAAAACAAACTCTGGGTGGAAATCTGGAACGACGTGTTCATGCAGTACAACAAAACTGCCGACGGCAAATTTGAACCGCTGAAACAGAAAAACGTGGACACCGGCATGGGCGTGGAACGCGTTACTGCCATTCTTCAGGGCAAGCCCAGCTGCTATCAGACGGAACTGTTCGCTCCGCTGTTTGCCAAGCTGGATGAACTCCGCGGTGTTCCTTACGAACCCGACGCCTCCAAACGCACCAAATCTGAACGCATTGTAGTGGAACACATCCGAGCCTCCACGTTCATCATGGCGGACGGCATCACACCGGGCAAAACCGACCAGGCGTACATTCTGCGCCGTCTGATCCGCCGCGCCATCCGCGAAGGACGCAAAATCAACATGCCGACGCCCTTCACCTCGAAAATCGCGCAGGTGGTCATTGATGAATACAAGGAATTCTATCCGGAACTCGAAGCCAATTCCAAACAGATCATCGAAGAATTCGACCGCGAAGAACATCAGTTCGCGGAAACTCTGGAACGCGGTCTGAAGGAATTCGACAAACTCATTGACCGGGTTCCGGCTTTCGTTCAGAACAAAGTCATCAGCGGCAAAAACGCCTTCTACCTGTATGAAACCTACGGCTTCCCGTATGAACTGACCGTGGAAATGGCGAAGGAAAAAGGCTTCACCGTCGATGAAAAAGGTTATGAGGAAGCGTATGCCAAACATCAGGAACTTTCCCGCAAAGGCGCGGAACAGAAGTTCAAAGGCGGACTGGCGGATCACTCCGAAGCGTCCGCCAAGCTGCATACGGCAACGCATCTGCTCCATGCCGCACTCCGCAAAGTGCTGGGCGACCACGTGGAACAGAAAGGTTCCAACATCAACGGCGAACGTCTGCGTTTCGACTTCTCGCATCCGGACAAAATGACCCCGGAACAGCTGGCGGAAGTGGAACGGCTGGTCAACGAAGCGATTGAATCGAAAACCCCGGTGCAGTGCGAGGAAATGTCAGTGGAAGACGCCCGCGCACAGGGCGCCATCGGGCTGTTCGGCAATAAATACGGCGAAGTGGTCCGGGTCTACACCATGGGCAAATTCAGCAAGGAAATCTGCGGAGGACCTCACGCCGCCAATACCGGCGACCTGGGACACTTCAAGATTCTCAAGGAAGAAAGTTCCAGCCGCGGCGTCCGCCGGATCAAAGCGGTTCTGACGGCCTGAAAATGTCAACACGATAACGGAGGATGGAGAGATGACCAATGGAGAAGTGATTATTTCCGGCAGCGGAGAGTTTTATGCTGTAAAAGTCAGCGGACGTGCCACATTTGAATGCGTCGCGCCTCTCCGGACGTTGTCGAAACAGCTGGACACGGCTGATTTCAAGAAAGTTGACATTGACCTGGCGGAGTGTCAGGGCATGGACAGCACTTTTATGGGAGTGCTTGCCATGATGGCGCTCCGGGCAAAAAAAATCGGCGCGGTGATCTCCATTTACAATGCCAATGACCTCAACCGGAACCTGCTCTACGGACTGGGACTCAAACGTCTGTTCCAGTTCACGGAAGGCACGGTGGACGTCAGCGCTCCGGCGGCGGAAGCGCCGCAGCCGGTGGACAGGATCACCCATGCGACCACTGTTCTGGAAGCGCATAAAACGCTGATGGACGTGGATCAGAGCAATGTCGGAAAATTTGAAAAAGTGGTAGATTACGTTCAGAAGGACTTGGATCGTCTGAACGAAAAATCCGAATAGCCGGATTCCTGTGCAAAAAAAAAGACGATATAATCAAAAAAGAATTTGACAGAATTGCAGACATCTGATATATTATTGAAGATTTTGCAAAGAACAATGGAGGAATGAACAGCAATCGAAAATAAAATAACGTAAACTTTTAAGCAGACTTCACCTCAGGAAACGCCAAAATTCCGTGAATCAAACCTGCAGCTTGAGTTTGCGCCCTGATACGGGCGCTCTCTGTTTGTATGGTTTGATGGGCATTGGCGTGCCTCTGAGGTGAATACAGCAGAGGGTGCCTTTTTTTTATGCTCAATGTGGCGAAACATGCAACATCTTCGGCATTCTCTGTTCCTGTGGGCGATAACAAGAACATTTTGTTCTTGACGCAAAAATACCCTAATAAGGAGAACAGTCATGTCAGAAGAAAAAAGAAAGTGTCCGGGATGCGCAGAGGAAATTCCTGCAAACGCAACTGTATGTGAGTATTGCGGAGAAAAATTCAATAGTTTCCTTGAAACAGAGCAAACTATGGAAAAGCCTGAGTTGTATAACCCAAAAGCAGCAGCAAAGCTTGGTACTGTAATCGCAAAGAAAGCATTAGATAAAGGTATTTCAACTGTTGTCTTCGATAGAGGCGGTTTTATTTACGCAGGAAAAGTTAAAGCATTAGCTGAAGCAGCAAGAGAAGCTGGCTTAGATTTTTAGGAGGAGACAAACATGAAACGTGAAATCATTGACGCTAGTCAATTAGAATTAGTTGACCAGGTAGTTGACATCAAGCGTGTAACAAAGGTTGTTAAGGGTGGACGTAACATGCGATTCACAGCTCTCGTTGTTGTTGGTGACAAGAACGGCCATGTAGGTGCAGGTCTTGGAAAAGCAGCAGAAATTCCTGAAGCTATCCGCAAGGGTAAAGAGGACGCCATCAAGAGCATGGTAAATGTTAAGTTAGACGAGAACAATTCTATTACACATGATGTAACAGGAAAATATACAGGTGCTTCCGTATTATTAAAGAAGTCTCCTGAAGGTACTGGTATCATCGCTGGTGGTCCTGCACGTTCAGTATGCGAGATCGCTGGTATCCAGAATATCCGTACAAAGTCTTTAGGATCAAACAACAAGCAGAACGTAGTACTTGCTACTATCGAGGCTCTTAAGCAGTTAAGAAGCCCTGAGGATGTTGCAAAGCTTCGTGGTAAATCTGTAGAAGAAATCTTAGGTTAGGAGGAACGCTAAAATGGCAGATAGAGTTAAAGTTACATTAATCAAATCTACAATCGGTGCTGTTCCTAAGAACAAGAAGACTATTGAGGCTCTTGGTCTTACTAAGTTAGGCAAAACTGTAGAGTTACCAAACAATGCAGCTACACAGGGAGCTGTTCGCAAAGTAGCACCATACGTAAAAGTAGAAGAAGTTTAAGAATAAAATAAGGAGGTACCGTGATGGATTTATCTAATTTAAAAGCGGCTGAGGGTTCAGTTCATAGTGATAATTTCAGAAGAGGTCGTGGACACGGCTCAGGAAACGGTAAGACTGCTGGTAAGGGACACAAGGGACAGAAGGCTCGTTCAGGAGCTCCAAGACCTGGTTTCGAAGGTGGACAGATGCCATTATATAGAAGATTGCCTAAGAGAGGTTTCAAGAATAGAAACACTCTTACAATCGTACCTATAAATCTTTCAGCTCTTGAGAGATTCGATAACGATGCAGTAGTTTCAGTTGAGACATTAATCGAGGCTGGAATCGTTAAGAATCCTAGAGATGGCGTAAAGATTCTTGGAAATGGAGAACTTACTAAGAAGCTTACAGTTCAGGCTAACGCTTTCAGCGCTAGTGCAAAAGAGAAAATCGAAGCTCTTGGTGGAAAAGCAGAGGTGATCTAATGCTTAAAACACTCCGTAATGCGTTTAAAATAAAGGATGTCCGTAATAGAATCCTTTTTACATTCATGATGCTTATTGTCATCAGAATCGGAAGCGAGCTTCCGATTCCTGGTGTCAAGGGCTCCGTATTTCAGAGTTGGTTAAACAGTAAATCAGCAGATGGTTTAGGCTTTGTTGATGCTATAACAGGTGGATCATTCTCACAGATGTCAGTATTTGCGCTGAATATTACACCGTACATTACATCTTCAATCATTATGCAGTTGCTTACAATTGCTATACCTAAGCTTGAAGAGATGCAACGCGATGGCGAGGATGGCAGAAAGAAAATTGTTGAGATAACACGTTATCTTACAATAGCATTAGGCCTTCTTGAGTCAGTCATGATGGTAATTGGTTTTTACAGACAAAATTACCTTACAGAAAAGACACCATTGACTGTTATTATGGTCGTTACTTCACTTACAGCAGGTTCAGCTGTACTTATGTGGATTGGAGAGCGTATTACAGAAAAGGGTGTTGGAAACGGAATATCAATAGTATTGACAATCAATATTATTTCACGTATTCCAGAGGATTTAAGTACACTTTGGTCACAGTTCATTGCTTCAGCAGCGAACATTCCAAAGGCGATTGTTGCAGGTCTTATCATAGTAGCAATAATTGCTGCAATGGTAGTATTTGTAGTATTGCTTCAGGATGCACAGCGCAAGATTCCTGTACAGTACTCAAGCAAAATAAGAGGCAACAAGCAGATGGGCGGTCAGCAGACATGCATTCCACTAAAGGTAAATACCAGTGGAGTTATCCCGGTAATCTTTGCACAGTCTCTTATGCAGACACCTGTTATCATTGCCAGCTTCCTTGGAAAAGGCAATGGAAATGGAATAGGCTCTAAGATATTAAAAGGATTATCACAGTCTAACTGGTGTGATCCAAAGGAGCCGGTATATTCAATCGGACTTATTGTTTACATTGTGTTGATTATAGCATTTGCTTATTTCTACACAAACATTACATTCAATCCGCTTGAGATTGCAAACAATATGAAGCGTTCAGGTGGCTTTATACCCGGTATCAGACCTGGAAAGCCAACTAGCGATTACTTAAATCAGATATTAAACTACATTGTATTTATTGGAGCTATAGGACTTGCGTTTATCGCATTTGTTCCGATATTCTTCAATGGAGTATTCAACGCAGATGTATCCTTTGGTGGAACTTCAATCATCATCATTGTCGGAGTTGTTATTGAGACATTGAAGCAAATTGAATCACAGATGAGAGTTCGATACTATAAAGGATTTTTAGATGATTAATTGTACATTGGAGATACTGAATTCAGTATCTCCATTCGTGCTATCAACAAGTTTTGTATAAAAGGAGAAAATTTTTATGAAGATCATCATGTTAGGGGCACCTGGTGCCGGTAAAGGTACACAGGCAAAACAGATAGCTGCAAAATATTCTATACCACATATCTCTACAGGAGATATATTCCGTGCAAACATCAAGAACGGAACAGAGCTTGGTAAGAAGGCAAAGACTTACATGGATCAGGGAGCACTTGTTCCGGATGAGCTTACATGTGACCTTGTTATGGATAGAATACAGCAGGATGATTGCAAAAACGGATTTGTATTAGACGGTTTCCCAAGAACAATTCCACAGGCAAAGGCGCTTGATGATGCTCTCACAAAGATTGGGGAGAAGATGGATTATGCCATCGATGTAGATGTTCCTGATGAGAACATTGTTAACCGTATGGGTGGAAGAAGAGCCTGCCTCAATTGTGGTGCAACATATCATATCGTTTTCAATCCAACAAAGGTTGAGGGCAAATGTGATGCATGTGGCGCTGACACAGTACTCAGAGATGACGATAAGCCTGAGACAGTTCAGAAGCGCTTAGCTGTATATCATGAGCAGACACAGCCGCTTATCGAGTATTATGACAAGCAGGGTATTTTAAAGTCTGTAGACGGAACAAAGCCTATGGATGAAGTATTTTCAGCCATTGTAGGTATTTTAGGTGAATAATAATGTCTGTAACTATAAAATCAGAGCATGAGATAGAGCTGATGAGGGAGGCCGGCAGGATTCTGGCGGCCGTTCATCAGCAACTCGGTAAAGAAATCAAACCGGGAATGTCCACTAAGGATGTGGACCGGCTGGGCGAAGAAATGATTCGTAGTTATGGATGCGAGCCGTCTTTCTTAGGATATTGCGGATATCCGGCCTCCATATGTGTTTCAGTAAACGAGGAGGTTGTACATGGTATCCCGACTGATGAGCGTATCTTACAGGAGGGCGATATCGTGAGCCTTGATGCTGGTGTTATCTACAAAGGATACCACTCAGACGCAGCCAGAACAGTAGGCGTAGGAGAGATTTCAGAGGAAGCAAGACTTCTTATAGAAAGAACACGTCTCAGTTTTTTTGCAGGAATAAAGAATGCAGTTGCGGGAAACAGACTGTATGATATTTCAGGAGCCATACAGCAGCTTGCCGAGTCTTTTGGATACGGAGTTGTATATGACCTTGTAGGTCATGGCATAGGAAGCCATTTACATGAGGATCCTGAGGTGCCGAACTTCAGACCACAGGGCTTTAGAAAAGGGCTTAGACTTAAGCCGGGCATGACACTGGCGGTTGAGCCAATGATTAATGCAGGTTCACCGCATGTGGTGTGGATGGATGACGAATGGACAGTGGTTACTGAGGATTTATCGTTGTCGGCACACTATGAAAATACCATACTTATTACAAAAGGAAAGCCGGAGATACTTTCTCTGACAGAGGATGAAAAAGCAGCCGGATTTCTGGAGCTAATCTAATAATAATCATAACGAAACCCAAGGATTTATTTACAGGAGGAATCAAAATGTCAAAAGCAGACGTTATCGAAGTTGAAGGTGTTGTAGTTGAGAAGTTACCAAATGCGTTTTTTAAGGTAGAGCTTGAGAACGGACACCAGATTTTAGCTACAATCAGTGGAAAGCTTCGTATGAATTTCATCAGAATTTTACCGGGAGATAAGGTAACAATTGAGATGTCACCATACGATCTGACAAAGGGCAGAATTATCTGGAGAGATAAGTAATTTTTACAGATAATTTTTAAAAAAATATATTGACTTCCCTTAAGTGTCCGTGTATAATGCTATCTGGACACTTTTGGAAAAGTACCTGAAAAGGACTTTTATAGAGAAAGGAGGATTTGCTGTGAAGGTAAGATCATCAGTTAAACCTATTTGCGAAAAGTGCAAAGTTATCAAGAGAAAAGGAAGCATCAGAATTATCTGTGAGAATCCAAAGCATAAGCAGAGACAGGGTTAATTAGTACAAATATTTGACCCTGTTATTTGTGCGTTTGGTTTATTAAACCTTTTTTCACATCATTATGTGCGGCTGCAGCGAGATATTTATCATCGCTGTTCATAATAAACAGAGGCATTCTGGTTTCATATTATAATACCGAGTGATATGGAACAAAATGCAAATATGGGAGCGCATATGGCTACACACATTTCAGGACGTGCAACCGTAGCTGTAGATGCATATGTGTTTCGGAGAGTATACGTCAAGTTGCAGATGTATCGTTACTATAGTAAATAACTAAAAATTATGGAGGTGTAAACACACATGGCTCGTATTGCAGGTGTAGATTTACCAAGAGAAAAACGTGTAGAAATCGGCTTAACTTACATCTACGGAATCGGAAGAGTAAGTGCAGACCGTATCCTTGAAGCAGCTAATGTTGATCCAAGCACTCGTGTTAGAGATCTTACAGATGACGAGGTTAAGAGAATCAGCGCTGTTATCGACGAGACAATGACAGTTGAAGGTGATTTAAGAAGAGAAATCGCTTTAAATATCAAGAGACTTCAGGAAATTGGATGCTATCGTGGTATCCGTCATAGAAAGGGACTTCCGGTTCGTGGTCAGAAGACAAAGACTAATGCAAGAACTCGCAAGGGTCCTAAGAGAACAGTAGCAAACAAGAAGAAATAATCACTTGGAAAATAAGTGAAAACGCCACTTGAACGTAGTGCGCGTTTGGTTCTGCGGACGAAGAAGCAGAGCTACATTATAACTTAAATAAAGTTTAGAAAGTAGAAAGTAGGTTAGTTTAAATATGGCTAAGAATGTTGCAAAGAAAACAACTAAAAAGCGTGTAAAGAAAAACGTTGAACGCGGACAGGCACATATTCAGGCATCTTTCAATAACACAATCGTTACTTTAACAGATGCTGAAGGAAATGCTTTATCATGGGCAAGTGCCGGTGGTCTTGGATTTAGAGGTTCAAAGAAATCTACTCCATATGCTGCACAGATGGCAGCAGAAACAGCTACAAAGGCAGCTTTAATCCATGGATTAAAGACAGTTGACGTATTCGTTAAGGGACCAGGTTCAGGAAGAGAGGCAGCTATCCGTGCCCTTTCAGCATGTGGTCTTGAGGTTACATCAATCAGAGACGTTACTCCGGTACCTCACAATGGATGTCGTCCACCAAAACGTAGAAGAGTCTAATCAGGAGGTATAGATTAAAATGGCAGTTAATAAAGTACCTGTACTTAAGAGATGCAGATCACTTGGTTTAGAGCCAAGTTATTTAGGATATGATAAGAAGTCTAGAAGAAACCTTACAAGAGCAAACAGAAAGGTGTCTGAGTACGGACTTCAGTTAAGAGAAAAGCAGAAAGCTAAATTCATCTATGGTGTTTTAGAGAAGCCTTTCCGTAACTACTACAAGAAAGCAGATCAGATGAAAGGATTAACAGGTCTCAACCTTATGACAATCCTTGAGTCAAGACTTGACAACGTAATCTTCCGTCTTGGTTTCGCAAGAACAAGAAAAGAAGCTAGACAGATCGTTGATCACAAGTTCGTTACAGTAAACGGAAAAGTTGTTAACATCCCTTCATACCTTGTAAAGGCTGGTGATGTTATCGAAATTAAAGAGAGCAAAAAGAATATTCAGAGAATGAAAGATATCGTCGAGGTAGCTGGCGGAAGAATTGTTCCTGAGTGGTTAGACGTAGATGCTGAGAAATTACAGGGAACTGTAAAAGACTTACCTACACGTGAGCAGATTGATGTTCCTGTAGATGAGATGCTCATCGTCGAGTTATATTCTAAGTAAAATTAGGTTGATTTGCCGGGGATTTATTTCCCGGCTTATCCACTCTTTGATAACATATAACAACGATACCCGAGAAGGAGGGAATTTGAAGTGTTCGATTTTGAAAAACCAAAAATTGAAATCGCAGAAATTTCAGAAGACAAGACATATGGCAGATTTGTTGTAGAGCCATTAGAGAGAGGTTACGGTACAACACTTGGAAACTCTTTAAGACGTATCATGCTTTCTTCTTTACCGGGCGCTGCAGTAAGCCAGGTCAAGATTGATGGTGTTTTACATGAATTCAGCTCTATTCCTGGTGTTAAGGAAGATGTTACAGAAATCATCATGAATATCAAGAACCTTGCAATTCGCAATAATAGTTCTACAAATGAACCAAAGGTTGCATATATCGAATTCGAAGGTGAAGGCGTTGTTACAGCAGCCGATATTCAGGTTGATTCAGATATCGAGATTTTGAATCCTGAGTTAGAGATTGCACACTTGAATGGTGGTGCAGATTCTAAGCTTTACATGGAGCTTACAATCACAAACGGCAGAGGTTATGTCGGAGCAGAGAAGAACAAGAACGAGGATACACCAATCGGAGTTCTTGCTGTAGATTCAATCTACACTCCTGTTGAGCGTGTTAACCTTACTGTAGAGAATACCCGTGTAGGTCAGGTTACAGATTACGATAAGCTTACATTAGATGTATTTACAAATGGTACATTGGAGCCGGACGAGGCAGTCAGCCTTGCAGCTAAGGTGTTAAGTGAGCACTTAAATCTGTTCATCGATCTTTCAGAGGCAGCACAGCAGGTTGACGTTATGGTCGAGAAGGAAAACGATGCTCAGGAGAAGGTTCTTGAGATGAACATCGATGAGCTTGAGCTTTCAGTTCGTTCATACAACTGCTTAAAGCGTGCAGGAATCAACACTGTTGCAGAGCTTATCAATAGAACACCTGAGGACATGATGAAGGTTCGTAACCTTGGTCGCAAGTCTTTAGAGGAAGTTTTAGCAAAATTAAAAGAATTAGGTTTAGAGTTAAATCAGACTGAGGAATAATTCATTCGAATAATCCTTGCACTGATTCTTCTAAATAAATTGGTCATATATAAATATTAAATATCATATTTATGTTTATGTGTGACAAAACTCATAGCGGCAGGGCCAGTAAGACCAAAGAGCGTGACCGTGTCTGATACATGAGTGGCAACTGATTTGAGCATTTGCTTTTTGAAATAAGGCAAAGCTTTATCACAACAAGATACGATGTCTGGCAGTAAGACCGAAGAGCGTGACCGGATGTCCCACAAATGGAGGAAATTAAAATGGCAAAATATCGTAAGTTAAGCAGAACATCAAGCCAGAGAAAGGCTTTACTCAGAGGTCAGGTTACACAGCTTCTTGTTAACGGAAAGATCGTTACTACAGAGGCTAAGGCTAAAGAGGTTCGTAAGATCGCTGAGGGTCTTATCGCATTAGCAGTAAAAGAGAAAGACAACTTCGAAGAGGTTACTGTAACAGCTAAGGTTGCCCGCAAGGACAAAGATGGCAAGAGAGTAAAAGAGGTTGTAGACGGAAAGAAAGTTACTGTTTATGACGAAGTAGAGAAGAAAATCAAGAAGGATTCTGCTTCACGTCTTCATGCCAGAAGACAGATGCTCAAGGTTCTTTACACAGCTAAAGAGTCTGACGGCACAAAGAAGGGAACAAAGACTATCGATGTAACAAACAAGTTATTCGATGAGATCGCTCCTAAGTATGCTGATCGTAACGGTGGTTACACAAGAATCGTTAAGATTGGACAGCGTAAAGGCGACGGAGCTTTAGAGGTTCTCCTTGAGTTAGTTTAATATTTAATCGGTATAAATTTTAGACTAAATAAAACCAGAGATTTGAGTGGATGACACTCACTTCTCTGGTTTTTTATATTACTAAGATAATTATACAAACTATTGAGAAAAACTGATGCGTCTTATTTGCATGTATAGTTCGACTGCCTTTGGTTTGAATTCGTAACTGTAACGCATAAAAATACCCCTTTCACTGGATATCCAGTAAAAGGGGTACATATTAATCTCACACGGCTTTTTATAAATGCGCTTAATTATTTATTTTTTGCTGCAGCCTGCTCGTCATTGTACTTCTGAACACACTTCTTGATTCTGTCGTATGGTGAGAGAAGATCACTGATAGAACAGTCGTGGTTTAATGTATCAATGAGGTATGCGATGTATTTGCTCATGTCACAGCTGATATAGTACTCCTTAGAGAGAAGCTCAGGTGACTGGTAGATAAGGTTTGTTGTAACTACTCTGTAGATGAGGCCCTCCTCGTAAGCCTTGTCAAATGAAGCAAAGCCGTTTGTGAAAAGACCGAATGTAGAAACAACAAAGATTCTGTTAGCTTTACGCTTCTTGAGCTCTCTTGCTGTATCTATCATACTCTCACCAGAAGAAATCATATCATCGATGATAAGAACATCCTTACCCTCCACATTTGTTCCGAGGAACTCATGAGCTACGATAGGGTTACGTCCGTCAACGATACGGCTGTAATCACGACGCTTGTAGAACATACCCATGTCTACTCCGAGTACGTTTGCAAGGTAGATAGCACGGTTTGTAGCGCCCTCATCAGGAGAGATAATCATAAGATGGTCAGCATCAATAGTGATATCCTTTACGTTCTTTAAGATGCCCTTAATGAACTGGTAAGAAGGCATTACATTCTCAAAGCCGTTCAGAGGAATAGCATTTACCACACGAGGGTCATGAGCATCGAAGGTGATGATATTGTCTACACCCATGTTGATAAGCTCCTGAAGAGCCAATGGACAGTCAAGAGACTCACGGCCTGTACGTCTGTGCTGACGGCTCTCATAAAGGAAAGGCATGATAACTGTGATTCTTCTTGCTTTTCCGCCGGCTGCAGCGATAACACGCTTTAAGTCTGCGTAGTGGTCATCAGGTGACATGTGGTTTGTCTGACCGCATACTGTATAGGTAAGACTATAGTTGGTTACATCTACCATGATGTACAGATCATAACCACGAACTGACTGGTTGATAACACATTTAGCCTCGCCGGAACCGAATCTAGGTGTAGAAGGCTTGATAATGTAGCTGTTTTTGTAGTAGTCCTTGAAAGCACTCTCATTAGCATGCTGGTGCTCTCTGTGCTCTCTCCAGCCCTGTAAGTATGCATCTACCTTCTGGGCAAGACCTATACAACTGTCAGTTGCAACAAGTCCAAGTGTACCGGTTGGCATAGTCTCCAAAATTCTCTCATCGTTTGGCATTGTTATTCCTCCATATAACCATATAATAAATAAACTAAATATATATAAAAAGCGCTATTTGGAAAAACGCTTTTTAATTCGTATGTCATCTCCGAAGAGCTTGATAAAACTATAATTGCTTGAAATTCTTGAAAGTGTTCTCTCGGAGTAAATCTCTGCTATCTGCTCCAGATTCAGATTAGTGGAAATAATAGTAGATTTCTGTCGCAGTATACGCTCATTTACACAAAGGAAAAGCTGTGATGTGGTAAATGAGTTGGAAAGCTCGGTTCCGAGATCGTCTATGATAAGTAAATCACAGTCGAATATATTCTGGTGCGCTGCGATGGCATCTGCATCCTTTTCAAACACACCTTTGCTTAATATATCAAATAATTGGAACGCTGTAAAGTAAATTACGGAGTAACCTGCATCTAAAAGCTCTTTTGCAATGCAATTAGATAAAAAAGTCTTTCCGACACCGGTATTACCGTAGAAAAATATGTTTTTAGGTTTGTTTTCAAAATTATCTATAAATTCATGACAGTTCGTCACTGCAAGCTTTGCTGTGGCAAGAGCAGACAGTCCTGTCGCAGGATTTTTCTGCTCATCTGAGTAATAATCAAATGAGAGCGTGGAAAAATTCTCACGAGACAAAATCTCCCTGATATTGGACTGCGAATAAACGGTATTGATAATAGCCTGTTTGAAACAATGACATTTCTGACCATCTATATACCCGGTATCATGGCAATCTGGACAGGTGTAAATAGGCTCAAAATAATCAAGCGGATATCCGAGTGTGGATAGCAGTGCAGCACGCTCCTCCTTATAGTCCTCGATTGCAAGGCGTAAAGCGGCAAGAGCATTCTCATCACCATCCATAAGCCTGTATGCCTGCCTGACAGATGCGGATGCAATCTCTGAGTCAATCTCCCTGAGGCGGGGCGCCTTGCGATAGGCTTCCTCAATACGCTTGTCATGTATGTATTTGTTCTGAAGCTGGCGTTTATCGTAGCCTCGCATTATCTCATCATATTGAGCATTGGTAAGTGCCATATATCCTCCTTGGGATGTGTAAATCTAACTTGAAAAATCATATAACTAAATCACGCAACAGAAATCATACAGTTTAAATCATATAATTGAAATCATGTAGCTTAAATCATACCGTAGAATTCAGAAACAGCTTCTCCAGCTTGTCGTAATCATTGTTGCGCTGATTGAAGTTGTTAAATTTATTCTTGGAACTTGAATTATTGCTTTTTGGTTTTGAGGAACCGTTTGCAGCATTTGTGCCTTGTGATGAGCCGGTAGCAGAGGCTTTATTGGCCTTGGCAAAGTTGGCATCAAGCACTTCAACATCCTTTAATGTATGTACATCCTTTTTTCTCCAGTTTGTGAGTATCGAGTCTGTGTACTCGAAGCTTGGCTTCTGGATAGCTGAAATAGTTTTACTGCAGGCGGCCTTTACAAGCTCTATATCGAAACCGTATTCGCCGACCCATTTGTTGATGAGTGACACCTCAGAGTCAACCAGATTGCGGCCTGTGATGCCTAGAGCCTTCATTACAGAATAGTAAATCTGTGAGTGAGCGGCTGCATCGTCCTTTGCCTGGTCTACGGTCTTTATGCCGGAATCGGCCCAGCCGAGAGCGACCTTGTTCATGTAACGAAGGCTTGAATGTCCCTTAGTAATGCAGTACTCCACGAGATATTCCACCAGGTCGGTAGAAAAATGGAGCTCGTCCAGCCAGTAGAGCACCATATTGGTGTCTGTGGATGAGAGCGTATGCTTCAGATATGTCTCTATAATAAAGAAAAGCTCTGAAATGTCAGGATTCTTTCTAAACTCCTTAATCTCATCAAGTGTGTATTCCTTCTGTGAAGAAGCAGGCTTGTCAGTAGTCTGGCTCTTAAGCTTTTCCACAACAGAATCCTGCATCCGGATATTCGTGGTAGAAATATTTTGCGCAACGTTATTAACAACACCGTTTTGCAAACTATTCTGTGCACCATTATTAACCGCGCCGTTTTGCAAATTATTCTGCGCGGAATTATCAGCCACGGCGCTTTGTATATTACTCTGAGCAGCCTGCATACCGGATACAGAAAGACTGCAGAGGTTGATTCCAATAATCTGGCCATCAGCGCCGGATTGCAGCTGTAAAATGCCCTCAGAGACCCAGTAATTGAGAGCACGTATGATGTCGGCCTCAGTATTGCTGAAATGATCGGCAATCTCTGAAATAGTTGCTATGCCTGCCCCTGAGCCTGTTGCACGGAGCAGATAAAGGTATACCTTGACAAACTCACCGTTTGCCTTTGGCATGTATTGATCTATAAAAATATCTGACACAGTAGTGAATGATGTTGCTATGTCACTGCTAATGTTTATCGCTGTCATATAAAAAACTCTCTTTCGCTTAACCTGTGAGCAATTATAGCACAATATTTTAACTGTGTGAAGATGGTAAAAGTGCTACAAGCCTTGTAAACTCGGGCTTTTTGAATCCACGAAAAAATGTGGATAACGTGGATAACTGTGTAAAATAATTGAAAAATCAATGTATCACAGGGTATATAAGCTGTTGAAAATTATTTAAAAAATCCACATACAAAATGAGAGTTGTTAACATTTTGTATGTGGATAACGTGGATAACTTATTTCTTAAGCAGGTCTTCGCCGATTTCTACTACATTTCCTGCGCCCATTGTTATCAACAGGTCACCGTTTACACAATTTTCAGATAAAAATTTCTCGATTTCCTCAAATGATGGGAAATAGTGCGCATTCACACCTTTTTCGAGCAATAAATCCAGGATATCCTTAGATGAGATACCATATGTGTTCTGCTCACGCGCAGCATAGATATCAGCAAGCACCACAACATCTGCCATTGAAAGAACATCGGCAAAATCATTTAAGAATGCCTTGGTTCTGGAATAGGTGTGTGGCTGGAAGCAAAGGACAAGCCTGTCATGTGGATATTTTTGTGCAGCTGTCAGTGTTGCGCGGATCTCGGTTGGATGGTGAGCGTAGTCGTCAATGATTGTGACGCCGTTTACCTTGCCCTTGTACTGGAAACGTCTGTCAGCACCGCCAAATTTGTCAAGGCCGGTGAGGATAGACTCCTCATCAAGACCGAGTGTGGTGGATAAAGCTATGGCTGCGAGCGCATTGCTTACATTGTGAGCGCCCGGAACAGAGAGTTTTACGTCGAAAAGTGGACTACCCTGTCTCATAGCTGTAAAAGATGCACAAGCTTTATCGTCATAGGTTATATTTTCCGGATAGAAATCATATTTTGAATCAAAGCCATAGGTGATAATCTTCTGAGGAAGACCTGCGACAATCTCCTCATAGCGGTCAATCTCACCATTGATGATGGTAGCACCGCCTGCGAGAGTGTTTGATGCATACTCGCGGAAGGAATGCCTGATGTCGTTGATATCCTTGAAGAAATCCAGATGCTCAGCTTCAATATTTAAAATAATGCTGTAGCGTGGTCTGAAATTCAAAAAGCTGTTTGTGTACTCACACGCCTCAGAGATAAAATACTCTGAATCGCCCACACGCAGATTGCCGTGGATAGATGACAAAATACCACCTACGGAAATGGTAGGATCTGTCTGGGCGGCGAGAAGAATCTCGCTGATCATGGATGTGGTGGTAGTCTTGCCGTGTGTGCCGGCTACAGCGATAGAATAATTGTAATTGTCCATAATCTGTCCGAGAAGCTCGGCTCGGGTAAGCATTGGAATACCGGCTGCCTTTGCTGCGGCAAACTCAGGATTGCTTTCGTGGATAGCAGCAGTGTAAACCACCAGGTCGATACCGGAGGTGATATTGTCTGCGCTCTGGCCATATATGACTTTTATGCCCTTGGCCGCAAGAGTTTTTGTGAGGTCTGATTCCTTTGAATCAGAGCCGGAAATTGTAAAGCCCTCCTCATGCAGAATCTCTGCGAGACCGCTCATGCTGATACCGCCGATGCCTATGAAATGGATGTGTATTGGTTTGCTGAAATCTATTTTATACATTAATTTTACCTGCCTGATTTATTATAATTTATATTGTAACTATTAAGAATCGCTGAGAACAAAAAGCCGATGCGTCATGATTGCATGTAAGCAACAGATTTTCTTGTTCTGAATAGCTACTTTATATTAATTATACAACTAAATATAGTATTTGCAAAGGAAAAATAAGGTGAAAGCAGGCATGACTTTCAAATGATAAGAACCATAGCAGGTTAAACAGATATACGATAAATGGCACTTGTGCAAAATGTCGAAAAAAAAGAAAAATATTATTTGATTTTGTGAAAAATGTTGAAGTGATAATGCGGCTGTGGTATAATTTTTTTTATAAAAATAATTCATCCGGACCATATGAATTTGATGGGGTTAAAGTATATAGCAGTAACTGCAATTTATGCAGCAGCAACTATAATTTATATGGAAACAATTGTGATTTACTATAGAAGCATTACAGATACGGTTATTACAGAAACAAGTGGTGGGGACCGGATGGCACAACAAAAATTAGGACAGACGAGGAGTGATAACGTGATTAAGAAAGAAATGATAGCCATGCTTTTAGCAGGCGGTCAAGGCAGCAGACTTGGTGTTCTGACAGCGAACGTAGCAAAACCGGCAGTTTCGTTTGGTGGAAAGTACAGAATCATAGATTTTCCGCTTAGCAACTGCATCAATTCAGGCATTGATACAGTGGGTGTACTTACACAGTATCAGCCACTCAGACTTAACAGCCACATCGGAATAGGTATTCCGTGGGATCTCGACAGGAATAATGGAGGAGTGGCAATACTGCCTCCTTATGAGAAGAGTGGCAACAGCGAGTGGTACACAGGTACAGCCAATGCAATCTACCAGAATATGAGGTATATAGACAGTTACAACCCGGACTATGTGTTGATACTGTCAGGAGACCATATTTACAAGATGGACTATGAGGTGATGCTTGATTTCCACAAGGAAAACAATGCAGATGTGACCATAGCAACCATGCCGGTGCCTATCGAGGAGGCCAGCCGATTTGGTATCGTCATAGCCGATGATGATAAGCGCATCAATGCATTTGAGGAAAAGCCGGTTCATCCGCGTAGCAATCTCGCATCAATGGGTATTTACATATTCTCATGGCCGGTGCTAAAGGAAGCCTTACTTGCACTAAAGGATCAGGAAAACTGTGATTTTGGCAAGCATGTCATACCATACTGCTTTGAAAACGACAGACGTATGTTCGCATACGAGTTCAACGGATACTGGAAGGACGTAGGTACACTGAGCTCATACTGGGAGGCCAATATGGAGCTTGTGGACCTCATTCCGGAGTTTAATCTGTACGAGGAGTATTGGAAGATTTACACAAAGAATGATGCAATCGAGCCACTTTATATAGCCAAAGGAGGTCATGTGGAGCGAAGCATCATGGGTGAGGGCTGTGAATGCTATGGTCATGTGGAGCATTCTGTCATAGGTGCCAACGTCAAGATTGGAAGAGGCGCAGTAATACGTGATTCCATCATCATGTGTGACACGGAGATAGGCTCCAATGTCACGATAGACAAGTCCATCATTGCCGAAAATTGCAAGGTGGGCGACAATGTGACACTTGGCTTCGGACAGGAGAAGCCGAACGTATTAAATGAGAGCATATACTCATTTGGGCTTGTCACTATAGGAGAAGATTCTGTGATACCGGACGGGGTAAAGATAGGCAAAAATACAGCAATCTCCGGTGTTACATACGAAGATGATTACAAAGACGGTGTGCTTGAGGGCGGAGAAGTTATTATCAAGGCAGGTGACGGAAAATGAAGGCAATAGGAATAATTTTGGCCGGCGGCAACAATAATAGGATGAAGGAACTGACAGCAAAACGAGCAGTACCGGCCCTGCCGGTAGCAGGCAGCTTCAGAAGCATAGATTTTGCGCTCAGCAGCATGTCAAACTCACATATACAGACTGTCGCAGTACTGACCCAGTACAATGCACGCTCATTGAATGAGCATTTAAGCTCAGCAAAATGGTGGAATTTTGGCAGAAAGCAGGGGGGCCTGTTTCTCTTTACACCTACAGTCACAGCGGACAACAGTGACTGGTACAGGGGCACGGCAGATGCGATGTATCAGAACATTGATTTTCTAAAGAGACGCCATGAGCCATATGTCATCATCAGCAGCGGTGACTGTGTATATAAGCTGGATTTCAACAGAGTGCTTGATTTTCACATCGAGAAAAAATCAGACATCACAGTGGTATGCAAGGACATGATGTACAACGACGATGTCAGCCGTTTTGGTGTGGTACGCATGGATGATGAGTCAAGAATCACAGAGTTTGATGAAAAGCCAATCGAGGCCTCATCCAACACCATTTCCACAGGTATCTATGTCATCAGGAGACGACAGCTCATAGAGCTTTTGGAGGCGGCAGCTGAGGAAAACAGATTCGATTTCGTAAATGATATCCTCGTGCGCTACAAAAATGTAAAGAAAATATATGGCTACAAGATAAATTCATACTGGAACAATATCGCCGATATTGATGCATACTTCAAGACCAATATGGATTTCTTAAGACCTGACGTCAGAAGCTATTTCTTCAGGGAGGAGCCGACCATCTGCTCAAAGGTGGACGACCTGCCACCGGCCAAGTTTAATCCGGGCTCAGACATTTCAAACAGCCTTGTATCAAGTGGCTGTATCATAAACGGCAGCGTGGAGGATTCGGTGCTTTTCAAGCAGGTATTTGTGGGCAAAAACACCACCGTGAAGAACTGCGTGATACTCAATGACGTCTACATAGGCGACAATGTGCACATCGAAAATTGCATCGTAGAGAGCCGCGGAACCATCAATCCAAACACCTGCTATTGTGGTGAGGATGGAGTCATGATAGTAAAAGAAAAAAATGTAAGATATGTAATTTAAAAACAAACCAGGGGGACAAAAATATGCAGATTACAGACATCAGAATTCGTAAGGTAGAAAAAGAAGGCAAGATGAAGGCGGTTGTGTCAATCACAATCGATGATGAATTCGTGGTACATGACATCAAGGTAATCGAAGGAGAAAAGGGACTTTTCATCGCCATGCCAAGCCGTAAGGCAAACGATGGCGAGTACAGGGATATAGCCCATCCGATTAACTCTGCCACACGCGAGAATATCCAGAATATGATTCTTGAAAAGTATAAGACAGAGATTGAGAATGTATAAAACAGTCAAATGCTGTAGCAAATGTAAATAATAATTTTGGTATGTGTATATCAGACGAAATCGCGCAAGTGCATCGGAGGAGATTGGCTTGCGCGGTTTTTGTGTAATAAGGGTTTGATTAGAGAATAAAAAGTAAGCATATATTCATTTTAGACCCTCGTCTTTTACCCTTGTCTTTTATAGAGAAATTTGATGACAAACTGTCTTCTCTGTGCTACAATCAACTCAAAGCATTATATTTCTGTAAATACGACACCACAGCATATTTTATCGGTGCGTATCACTTTGAAGAGGGCAGACCACTTCGCATTTTTCGACAAAGACATGGAAATTTTCAATGCTTTATGTTACCAGTTAATAGCAGGAAAATTGAAATGTCAGATGTGAAAACATTGCGAGAAAAGCGGGGTGTGGGGATTTTGCCGGCTTTTATATTAGCATACAGTATTTTAATTCGATTTCGAATTTTCCTGCTCACACAAGAAGAGGAGGTTAATTTGGGTACAAAGGACTCGAAGGCAAAGGAGTATTTGTCGGACAATACGAGGTTCAGTGAAATCTGTAATTATGTATTGTTTGACGGAGAGAAGGTTATCAAACCGGAGGATTTAAAGGAATGTGATACCACAGAGGTGCTATCAGTTTTCGGTATTGATAGGAAGCAGATTGTTAAACAGAAATGGAGAGATTTGCTAAAAAGTGTTTCCGTGAAGCATACAGGGGAAATGTATGTTATCTTAATTGGAGCAGAAGCGCAGACAGACATTCATTATGCGATGCCTGTTAAAACTATGATTTATGATGCATTGAATTACGGAGAACAGGTCAACGAGGCAAAGAAACGTCACCGGAAAAATAAGGATTACAGGTCTTCGGACGAGTTTCTGTCAGGCTTTACACTTGATGATAAGCTGACACCGGTGATTACAATCACACTGTATCTTGGAACTACACAGTGGGATGGGCCAAGAAGCCTTGCAGAGATGATGCCACAGATGGATGAAAGAATACTCCCATTCATCAATGATTACAGGATTAATTTGCTGAATCCACTGGAGATTACAGACTTTTCCAAGTTCGAGACAGGGCTCAGGCCATTGTTTGAGTTATTGAAAAATGCGTCAGATGAGGAGAAGCTGAATGATTTAATTACAAAGGACGAAACCTTCACAAGGGTTGACGTTGAGACAGTAGCAGCTATCAATCTGTTTGTAGGAACTGACATTAAGTATGATGAAAAGGAAGAGGTGGTAAATATGTGTA
>OQVL01000484.1_pt1 | contig 21077 bp, 19 predicted proteins | sample 1691501 | NCBI WGS metagenome assembly OQVL01 (sample SAMN03418253, study PRJEB22391) | human gut metagenome | biome: human-gut; feature: organic feature; material: feces | host: Homo sapiens | place: Tanzania | collected 2013-01 | reverse complement strand
CCCTTTGCCGCCTTGTTCTTGTTTGTGATCTGCTGAACCGAGCCGAGAATGTGAACATCGAGCTTATCGCTGAGCTCATCCGCCGTCTTTGCGGTATCCTTGACAAGGAAGATGATGAACATAATAATGCAGGTCGCCACTGCACCGATAAATCCGACGATTGCAGCAAGAGAAAATGCGGATTTTGTCGAATTGGGGTATGTCGAAAGCACGGGAGTATCAAGAAGATTAAGCTGTGCGTAGGGATATTTCTCCGCAACGATGTCGCCGTAAACCTCGCAGGCGGTTTGGGCGATTGCGTATGACGTCTGCGGATTTCCCGTTGTGACCGACATAACAATGATGTTTGTCGATGAAACAACGCTTACCGAAATACTTCTGTCAACCGTTCCGAAATCCACCTTCGGCGTACATTTCTCAACAATTGCGTTCTTCATAACACGGCTTGAAAGAATGTATCTGAAAGTACCCGCCATATTAATCTGAACATAAATATCATTGCTTGAAGCCTTTTCGCTGTCCGATGAGGTGTTGACAACGAAAGAAGCGGTCGACGTGTAGGTTTCTTTCTTCGTCGCCTCGGAAACGACCGCACCGATAATCGCACCGATCAGTGCAACTATCAACACAATCCAGAGCTTTTTTGAAAGCTCCTTGAAAAATGCCACCACATTTATTTCCAATCCCTTTTGGTTTTTCTTTTCGGATCTCATTAAATCACTCCATATTTTTTATGCCTTTTCATACCTGTATCTTCTGCCGCCGTCAGTTTTCATTGCATATGTTCCGCAATAACAGAGAGCTATAATCATCTGTCCGTACTTCGTGCAGTAGCTGACTATACCGGTATCAAGTACAATCATCATTAAAATAGCAGTCAGAAAAAGAATTGCTATCTTTCTTTTTTGTATAAAGTATCCACGGATAAAGGAAATGAGGCAGTAAACATACATTGAAAAATATATGAGGGCACCTATCATTCCCATCTCGCTGAGAATCTGCCAATAATTGTTGTGGCTGTAAAAGTTGCCGCTTGCGTATTCGGACTCAAGGATACGACTGTAATTGCCCATTCCCTTGCCGATTATCGGTGACTGTCGAAACATATCCTTTGCAACGTCAATATAATGCTGTCTCATCCTTATACTTCCGTCGGAATCCTCGCCCTTGAATGTATCAAACATTCTTTCAAGTCTTTTTCCGATCGCCGAATACAGCGTTTCATTTTCCATAACCAGTAGGAAAAGCCCCGCAACGAGAAGAATCGCCGCAATAACACGCAGTGCATATCCGTTCTTGTGAGTTGAGAGAACAACTATCAAGAGAGGAGCCGCCACCGCCGCAAGCAATCCTTTTCTCGATCCGGAAAAGGAACAGAAAACAATAAAAAGCGCAACGACAATATACATCCATCTTTTTTCATTCACATACGCACGGTAGAACGCAACCGCCGCGGCAAAGTCAATCCAAACGGTAATGTCGTTCGGGTTAATTCCGCTGAAATATCTTCCCACTCCACCGTTTTTCCAGCCCTCGCTCGGGACTGCGGTAAATTCGAGCAGGACAATAATTACCGATGCGGCGATGAACATAGAAAGTATTCTGTCAAGATCCTCCATATCGTCAACATAGATTGAAATTGACGCACATATCAGCATAATTACAACGAGCCTTACCAAAAAGGCCACGTTATACGACGTAAAAAACTGCGCCCACATACCCGATAGTGCGCCGAACAAAATTAAAACGAAATACCAGACCGTATTAAACGGAATCATAAAGCTGTTCCTGTTTCTTTCAAACTGAACTATGAGGGCTGCAACGAACAGCCCGATTCCGAATACCGGCGCAACCATCTTTGTATTGTAAAAGGCAAACACGACAACCATATGGATGAGAAACAGCACTTCATAAAAGTACTTCGCCCGTTCATAGGCGTCAGATTTGAACTTGAGAACACCTTTACTCAGCGATACCATAATCGTCCTTTCCTTATGAGCCCGAAAGCATCGGTGCAGGGAACATTTCGGAATAGGTTTTGTTTGCATCAAACCTTGTTTCCCAAAGCGTCCTGGAATTTTTCCTGAACACGGCTCTTTCCGCCCTGTCCATATCATAAAAACGTCTTATAAAATTCGCAAACTCGTCGGGATCGGCATTTTCGTTCAAAAGACATCCGTTATACCCGTCCCTGACGATTTCACCGACTCCGCCGACATCGGTAGAGATTATCGGAATACCGAACGAAGCCGCCTCCATCATTGAAACAGGCAGTCCCTCGCTCTTGCTTGTACTTATAAAAAGATCAACGGGATTGTTCTGATAGAATTCGTAAACCTCGTGATTTGAAATACTTCCGAGGAACTCGGTCTTTATTGAACCGAGACGCTCACGTGCTTTTTTCTCGATCTCATTCTTTCTGTTTCCGTCGCCGATGTGGGTCCAGCTTATTTTGTACTCTTCGGATCCGTTGAACCTTTCAAGAACGTCAATTATTCGGTCAACCCTCTTGATGTCGATCATCTGTGAGCAGGAAACAATATGCAGTCCGTCATCCGACTGATAGGAAATTCCCGCATCCATCGTTCCGAGGTACGATGTCTTTATCTTGTCTGCATACTCGGGATAGCGCCGTGCAATATGCTCCGTTCCGGAATTTGAACACGGAAAAACGCCGTCGCAGTTCTCGAGCAGATATCTTCTCAGAGGAAGATAGTTCAAAACGTTCATATCCTCGTACACATCATATCTGTGCGCACGCGAATAGAGCTTAACATCGCTGCAAAATTCAGAAAAATGCTCCTTGAGCATAACGCCGACAAGTGCGGTGACAAAGAACCAATAGCTGTAAACCATAATGCTGTCGTATTTGCTCATATCAAATTTTTCGAGTGCCTTGAGGCATTCGCCGAAGCTTCTTACGGCACGGTTACAGAAATACTCGAAGAACATTCTTCTCCTGAAATTCGAGCCTATTTCCTTTTTATCGTATTTATAATACTCGGTCGGAAAAACAAGATTTTTCAGTCCGCCGACAGTGTCGCCGGCTCTTGCAATCTTCTGCTTTCTCTCTGAGACATTGATGTATTCGACTCCCTGAGGAACGGTTCGTGTCGGTACGGCTCCGGGATCAAGCTCCACCGGAAGAATGATAACCTTATCGAAGCGGTCTTTAAGAAAATCAATTTCGGATTCTATATATGTCTCCCCCAAGCCAAACGGGAAACCGCTTGTTATCATAACAAGACACCTTTTCAAAGAACCACCTCACACCGTCATATTCTATCATTTAATCGACTTTATGTCTACTGTTTTTTTGATTTTCCGCAATTTTCAGTAAATGTCAATCATTTTCTCTTTTTATCGGCATATCTCAGCTATAACCTCGGTGAAAATTTCCGCCGCCGTGATTATATCCTCAATCGGCATAAATTCGTCCGCTCCGTGCATATTTGTGTTCGTATCACGGCTTATCGCACCGAAAGCGACGCCGTTTTCAATGTCGTGGACATATGTTCCGCCGCCCATTGAGATGCACTCGCCCTTGTCTCCGCTGTAATCCTCATATACTCTGAGCAGGGTTTTGATAAAATCCGAACTTTCATCAACGTAATGAGCCTCTCTCATTTCCGTATTCTCTATTTTAAAGCCGTGTTCCGCCAGCTTTTCGGCAATTACATCGGCACAGTTTTCTTTCGTTGCGGACATCGGAGTTCTCGAATCGAAGCAACCGTCGAAGCTGCCGTTTTCAAAGCGAACGGTGTCAAGAGTAAGCGTGAGCTCGCCGAGCATATCGTTCATTTTTACGCCGAAAGATTCTCCGTTATATTTTCCATGCGGAAACAGCGTCTTGAGATCGGCAACAAAGTCCGAACAAGCCTTATCAAAATTAATGCAGTCAAACATCTCAATCATTGCGGTGATCGGATTGTTTCCGTTCTCAGGCAGAGATGCGTGAGCCGATGTGCCCGTGCAGACAACCGTTTTTCCGTCAAAACTGAAGTCCGCTTTTGTCGCCTTCGCCTTTTCGGCGGCGGACTTAAATTCCTCCGCACTTATTCCGACAAGCTCCGCCTTTGCAAAAGCCGGAACCGCATTTGCCGCCTCGCCTGCGGTAAAGCTCTTTATGTATTTATCACAGCCGGAGAAATCGACCGTCCTGTAAAAATGCTTCGTGAATCTGCCTTTTTCGCCGTTCGTCACCGGAAAATTCGCATCGGGAGTGAACGCAAATTTCGGATATGGATTTTTTGAAAAATAATATCTCAGATCGTCGCTTCCGCATTCCTCGTCCGTGCCGAGGATCAAACGGCAGTTCTTGCTCACAGGCAAGCCGAGATCCTTGACCGCTTTCATAGCATAGAGTGCGGCAACTGCAGGACCCTTGTCGTCACTGACCCCTCTGCCGTAGATCATATTATCTCTTTCGACAACAGTATACGGGTCGGTACTCCAGCCCTCTCCCGCAGGGACAACGTCAAGATGTGCAAGAATCGCAAGATCTTGCACTCCGTCATTGAGGTCGACCGAACCGACGTATCCATCGTGGCTTTCTGTTTTAAAGCCGAATTTATCAGCCATTTTCAGCGCAGTTGTCAGCGCTTCATACGGCTTCTCGCCGAAAGGCATACCCTCCTTTGCCTCACCGCGCACGCTCGGCACGCTTACAAGCTCGGATATGCTTTTTATCATCTCGTGTTTTCTATTCTTGAAGTATTCGATAATTTCTTTGTTCATCAAAATTCACACTCTGCATTACATTTTTCCGTTTTAACGAGCGAGCCCTTTTCAACGGTTCCGTTTTCAGCTCCGCACCACGGGCAATAAATATGATCCTGCGGCGCTGTCAGATCGGGATTTAGCGGAACATCCGTGTTCCTGACAACCTCAAAACGCTTGTAGCAACATTCGCATTGTTTTTTCATCGTGCATACCTCTGTCTGTAAAAAAGGCTGCCGAGCAAGGAAAAATTTCGCTCTTTTCCCATTCCGGCAACCCCCATTTTTTCTTTTTTATCGGCGATCGCCGAAAAGGCTCTGTCTCGCCTTTCTGATCTCTGCAATGTTTGAGGAAAGGACCTCGTCGCTGTTCTTCATAATATCCTCAACAAACTCTGCCGCTGCGGAACGGATTTCTCCCGCCCACTTATCTGCCTTTGACTTTGTGTCAGCCGCCTGGTTGTTTGCATCAAGAAGAATCGCCTCAGCCTGGCTCTTTGCATTTCTTACAATATTCTCCGCCTCAGCGGTTGCCTGAGCACGTACACGGTCGGAAAATTCGTGTGCAAGTCTTGTAATCTCGGAAGTTTCGATCATCTGCTTTGCCTGCTCGGATGCGGCGGAAAGTGTCGACTTTGCGTTTGCCTCAGCCGTTGCGGCAATGCCGGAGGCCTTTTCCTTTGCGGCGCTGATTATGCCGTCCGCCTCCGTCTGTGCGGAAGAAACGATTGACGAAGCCTCGTTGTTCGCCTTCGTGATAAGATTGTTATGATGAGCAACTACCTCCTGCGCCTTTTCAAGCTCGATCGGTAGGTCATATCTGATATCCTCAACACACTGCTTGATTGCATCTGCATCAACGGCTACCTTTCCCGAAAGAGGAATTTTGCTGCCCATATCAATGGTATCTTCAATTTTGTCAAGTAAGCCCTGTACGTTCATCCTTAATCTTCCTTTCTTCTGATTCCTTTGACTATGTCGTCAAGCACCTGCTCGGGCACGAAGTCCGAAACATCTCCGCCAAGCTCACAAACCTGCTTGACGATACTGGACGACAAATACATATAATCCGCACCTGCGGTAACAAATACTGTTTCAACATCGGGGTTAAGCTGTTTGTTTGTCAGCGCCTGCTGAAATTCATCCTCAAAGTCCGACACGGCACGAAGTCCCTTGACTATTGCGTCGGCATTTTTGATCCTTGCGTATTCGGCAAGCAAACCGTCATAGAAATCAACCTCAACATTTGAAAGATTCTTGACGCATCTTTCGATAAATTCAACCCTTTTCTCGGGGGCGAAACAGCCAACGGGCTTTTTCGGATTTATCATCACGACAACTATAACCCTGTCAAACAGCTTCGACGCCCTTGTTATAACGCTGAGGTGACCCTTTGTTACGGGATCAAAACTTCCCGGACATATTGCTGTTCTCATCGGCTGTCCTCCTCACCGTTACGGTAGACCGTTATACCGATCTTGCCGTATTTATAATCACGGTAAACTGAAAAATTCCCGACTGTCTGCGGCATCTCCTCACCGTAGGGGTGTTCGCAGATAATCACTCCGCCGTCGTTAACATTCCTGACCGCATACGGCAGTGTATCTTGCAGGATACCCTTTGAATATGGGGGATCCATAAAAATAATATCGTATTTCTTCCTGTTACCCTTGAGAAAAGTGACCGCCTCGGTACGGAGAACCTCCGCATTTGCTCCGAGCTTTGTCGCAAGCAGATTTTGCTTCACTATATCAACGGACTCTGCACTCATATCCGTGAATGTGGCATATGCCGCACCCCTGCTGAGTGCTTCAATTCCGAGCTGACCCGAGCCCGCAAAAAGATCGAGCACACGTCTCCCCTCCAGTTCAAACTGGATTATACTGAAGATTGCTTCTTTAACTCTGTCGGTTGTCGGACGAACATCCTCGCCCTCCAATGTTTTGAGAACCCGTCCTCTTGCTGTTCCTGTAATTACACGCACGGCGCAAGCTCCCTTCCTATACCATAATTTATATACATCTTATTATCACATTTTTTACCTTATGTTGTCAACATTTTTTCGAAAATAATCATAAACTTTTTGCGCTGTCGCCCTGTTTATCCCCTCCGCACGGCACAGTTCGTCAATTTCCGCATCTTTTACCGCCGTAACCGTCTTGAAATATTTAAGCAAAGCCTTTGCTTTTTTCTCGCCGATTCCGTCGATTTTTGTCAGCGTACCGCCGAGTGAGGATTTCCTGTGCTTGGAGCGATGATAGGTTATCGCAAAACGGTGAACCTCCTCCTGAATTGTCGAGACGAGAGTAAAGGCATGCCGCTTTGAATTGATCGAAATTTCACCGCCGTCATAGGCGATCGCTCTCGTTCTGTGTTTGTTGTCCTTGACCATACCGTAGACCGGAATGTCGTAGCCGAACGCATGGACGATAGGCAACACTGCATTGACCTGACCCTGTCCGCCGTCAAGGAGTATCAGATCAGGCAAGATGCCGAAGCCCTCGCCGCTGTCCTTTTCCTCCTCATATCTGTTGAGCCGTCGTGAGATAACCTCCGCCATTGAGCCGTAGTCGTCCTGACCGTCGAAACCCTTTATCGCAAATCGGCGGTACGATTTCCTGTACGGCAAGCCGTTTTTGAAAACCACCATACCCGCAACGTTGTCACTGCCCGCCGTGTGGGAAATATCATAGGATTCGATCATCACGGGCGGTTTCGGCAGATTGAGCAGTCTCGCAAGCTCGTCGAGAGCCGCAGTTGCCTTAGCGTTCCTGCCCATACTCAGCGCCAGCTTCTGCGCCGCATTGTTCATACACATTGTCATTATCTCAACCTGTCTGCCACGCTGCGGAATGTTGATTTCAACCTTGCGGTGCGCATTTTCGCTCAGCCATTGAACAAGCAGATCCTTGTCGTCAACCTCTCCGTCAACGGTGATAAACGGTGGAATGTGCCTGCCCATTGAATAGAACCGTGTTATGAGCTCACGTCTTGCCTCGGGGAGCGTGTCTATTTCATTGAACAGGAACCACTCATTATCTCTGAGCCTGCCGTCGTAAAAGCGAAGAACCGAAAGGCAGTATCTCTCATCTGACTGAGCAATTGCGAAAACATCCTGTTCCCTGACGTCCGAGCCGACAACCTTTTGCTTTTCGTTAACCTTTTTGATGGAATTTATTCTGTCTCTCAGCTTTGCCGCGCGTTCAAAATCGAGCCTTTCAGCCGCATCCTCCATCTCGGCTGTCATATCCTTTATTATCTTTGCACTGTCACCCTGTAAAAAGTCCAGCGCCGCATTGATCGCCTCATTGTATTCGGCACAGCTTATCTTTCCTGCGCACGGAGCCGAACACTGCTTGATAAAATAGTTAAGACAAGGTCGACCCTTGCCGATCTCTTTCGGGAAGCTCTTGCCGCATCGGGGAAGCATAAAAATCTTTTGAGCCTCGTCAACGGAGTTTGACACACTGAAAGAGCTTGTGTAGGGTCCGATGTAGCGTGCGCCGTCATCCGCCTTTTGCAAAACTGCACTGATTTTCGGCCACGGGCCCTCGCTGACCCGTATGTAGCTGTAACCTTTATCATCCTTTAAGAGAATATTATACTTCGGCGAATACTGCTTTATCAGTGAACATTCGAGAACGAGAGCTTCAAACTCGCTGTCACAAAGGATATAATCAAAGTCAAAGACGTTCTCGACCATCTTTCTGACCTTTATTGAGTGGTTATGCTGTGAGCCGAAATACTGGCTGACACGGTTCTTTAGCTTCTTCGCCTTGCCGACATAAATAATTTCACCCTTTGTGTTCTTCATTAGATACACTCCGGGAGTCAGCGGCAGCGACATCGCCTTTTTTCTCAATTCATGAATGTCCACGGTATTCACCTCGGTTCTGTAAATTTCCCATAAATTCAAAAACTGCCGCATAATTAAATGCGGCAGCGCTTTGATTTAACAGGTGGATAGTTATTTGTTATACTGCAAAACCTGAGTTAACGAGCTTTACAAGCTCATCGACAGCCTGCTCCTCATCAGGGCCTGCGGCGATGACTTTAATTGTTGTGCCGCCGTCAATACCGAGCGAAAGTACGCCGAGCAAGCTCTTTGCATTGACACGTCTCTCTTCCTTTTCGATCCAGATTGATGACTTGAAGCAATTTGCCTTCTGAATAAAAAATGTTGCAGGACGGGCACTGAGACCTACCTGATTCTGAACTGTAACGTCTTTCTCACACATAGTTTATATCTCCTAACCAAAAAGTTAACCAAATATGTTTTCATTCTTTTATACAACAGTTATTATATCACAAAACTTTTCATCGTCAACAAATAAAATCGACTTTAAAATTATTTCGGCTTGTATTCCAAATGTGAGGTTTTTGGGGAGACTATGTTTGTGCATTTTGTATACTAAACAATAACAAATTTAATGCACATTGACTATTTTTTTCTCTCGTTATCCAATGATTGGAGAATTTTCAAGTCTTTTCTGTCTAATTCGGCTTTTTCCAAAAGATCGGGTCTGCGATCCCTTGTCCGTTCGAGAGACTGCTCTCTGCGCCACTTCATAATATTGGCATGATGACCCGTCAGAAGAACGTCCGGAACGGTTTTTCCGTGCCATTCATACGGCCTTGTGTACTGCGGATATTCGAGCAAGCCGTTGTAATGGCTCTCCTCCTCGAATGCCTCATCGCTCGCAAGAACGCCGGGCAGCATCCTCGTTATGCTGTCGGCAAGGACAAGTGCCGGAAGCTCGCCGCCCGTCAGAACATAATCGCCGATTGAAATTTCTTCATCGACAAGCTCCTCGATAACACGCTCGTCAATTCCCTCATAATGACCGCAAAGGATAGCTATATTATCCATTTTTGCAAGCTCCTTGACTCTCTGCTGATCGAGCGTTTTGCCCTGCGGCGACATATATATCAGATGCGGACGTTTGCCGATCTGCTTTTCAAGATCGCAGAAGCAGTCAAAAATCGGCTGACACTGCATTATCATTCCCGTGCCTCCGCCGTAAGTTGTGTCGTCCACTCGGCGGTGCTTGTCCGTTGAATAATCACGGATATTAACGCAGTTGATCTCAACAAGTCCGCCGTCTCTCGATCTGCCGATTATACTTTCGTCAAGAACGCGTTCGCACATCTCGGGGAACAGTGTCATTATGTCAATTCTCATCGTCAAATATACCTTTCATCGGTCTTATCAGCACTCTGTTTTTCCTGACGTCGGTGTCGATAACAACGCTCGGAATGGCAGGAATAAGGTATTCTCTGTCATCATTCGCCTTGATATGCCAGACGTCGTTTGCACCCGTTTCACTGACATCGGAAATCACGCCGTACCGTTTTTCACTGTCATCGGCATCGAAAACATCACAGCCGATCAGCTCCTCGATGAAGTAAACTCCGTCGCCGAGCCTTGCGTCCGAGCGGCGCATATAGAGCTTTTTATTTCTCATTGCCGACGCCGCCTCAACGGTGTCTATCCCGTCCAGCTTCATCAGCACGATATTGCCGTGCGGACGTGCGGAGATAACTTTAACACTGCTTTTTCCCTCGGAATCATAGTATAAAGTTTTGAATTGCTTGAGAAAATCGGGTGAATCCGCCCACGGATTTATGCGCATTTCTCCACGCACGCCGTGAGTTCCCACGATCTGTCCGACTGCAAGAAAATCCTTTATCATAAAATCACTTAACCTCTGTAAAATATCTTACAAAACTTTTGCCTGCGCTCAACGTGCCGTCCGTCAGGTTAATGCCTGCGTTCATCAAAAGTGCTCCCGAATAGATCTCTCCGTCCGTCTCGTCACGGTACATCTTTTCAGGGTCAAGACCCTTCATCTTAATAAGCAGGAAATCGTGCGGCGCTCTGTTCTTGATTACAACCGTCAGAAGAGCCTCACTCCTATCCTTTGAAACGTGCTCCCACGCACACTTAAATTCATCGTCTGTCGGAGCAATAATTCTGTAAAGATCGCCGAAGTGAATTACATTATAGAATCTATGGTAATCCTTAACCTGCTCCTTGACCTTTTCCTTATCCTCGTCGGACATCTCCTTGGGGTCGAGCTCATAGCCAAAGGTGCCCGCCATTGCGACTGCCGCCTTGGTTTCGATTCCCGTTCTGTCGCACGCCGATACGTGAGCTCCCATACTTGACGCCGGATAGCACATTGACGTACCGAACTGAATTGTCAGACGCTCGATCGGGTCGGTATTGTCCGAAGCCCACGCCTGCGGCATATAGTAGAGCATACCCGGATCAAAACGTCCGCCGCCGCCTGCACAGCTTTCAAAAAGAATGTGTGGGAATGCGCTTGTAACTCTGTCCATAAGCTCATATGTGCCGAGGATAAAACGGTGGAAGAACTCCTTTGAATGACGTGCATCGAGAAGCATTGACGCCGGCTCGGTAATTGCACGGTTATAGTCCCACTTGAGATATGCAATATTGTTTTTTGAAAGGACGTCATACATCTGATTGAAAATGCAGTCACGGACGTCCTGCCTTGTCATATCAATAACATACTGCCAACGGGCGGGAGATCTGTCTCTGCCCTCAACGTGTACGCACCAGTCGGGGTGCGCCTTATAAAGCTCGGAATCCTCAGAAATCATTTCCGGCTCATACCAGATACCGAACTGAACGCCCTCCGCGTTTACTCTTTCGATGAGCTTGCCGAGACCGCCCTTGAGCTTGCTCTCATTGACAAACCAGTCGCCGAGCGAGGAATTATCGCTGTCACGGTGACCGAACCAACCGTCGTCCATAACAAGGAGCTCAATCCCCATTTTCTTAGCTTCCTTGGCATAGCGAACAAGGGTCTCCTGATCAAAGTCAAAGCCTGAACCCTCCCAGCTGTTGATAAGAAGCGGACGCTTTTTATTCTTCCACTCGCCACGGATAAGATTATTGTTGTAAAGGTCGTGGAATGTGCGGCTCATCTTGCCCATACCGCTGTCGGAATAAACCATTACGACCTCGGGGCTTTGGAACTCGTCGCCCGGCTCAACGACCCACGTGAAATCAATCGGATTGATTCCCATTACAAGACGTGTGCAGTCGAGATAATCTGTCTCAATGTCGGCGGCAAAGTTACCGCTGTAAACAAGGTTGAAACCGTATGCGTTGCCGAAATCCTCACCGCCCTTGTCGTCAACGAGAGCAACGAACGGGTTGTGGTTATGGCTTGACGAGCCCCTCTTGCTGGCAACGGACTGTATTCCGTGAGCGAGGTGGCGTGTTATAACTCTTCTCTCCCTCGACCATACGCCCGAGAGATTTATCATATTATAATCCATTGACGGGAAGTTAACGCAGCAGCTTGCAATTTTTTCAATTTCAAATGTTTCCTTGCCTGTATTCTCAACCTTAACGCTCTCGGTGATAACGCTGCAATTTGCAAATGCGGTGTAATAAAGCGTTACCTTTGCTCCGGTGAATGAATCGAGCGTGATAAGTTCAAGCGTCTGAGCTTCGCTGTCGTCATTGCAGTATGTTGCAGGGAGACCCTTGAGCTTCGGCTTTCCGTCATAGATTTTATGGTCAAGATAGCGAATATCCGTTGTTGTTCTGCCCATCGAATCCTTTATTGAAAGTGCGGCAAGCCTGTAATCGCCCGATCCGTTACAGGAATACTCCATCGGCTGAACGTCAAGCGAGAACTTATAGTCGTCAACATTGACATTCTTCGGGGAAATCGTTGCAAAATATCCTCTGAACGGCAGGTTCAGAAGATTATCGTCGGGGATTTTCTTACCGTAATAGAGATGAATAAGGTATCCGTCACGGATTCCGATCGCATATGTTGAATCAAGCGTATCGAGCTTGAAAATTTTTCTTTCTTTATCAAATGTAATTGGCATAGCAAAACCTCGCTTCCGAATAGTGTACTTATAATTCTATCATATCGCACGAAAGAGGTCAACAATTTTACGATTGACAAATCCGAATTATTACTATAAAATTTTATGTAATAAATCGCTCACCACGGAGGTGTTCGTAACGGAAAAGAAAAATATACATAAGGATCACCGTCAGAGGGTCAAGGAGTCCTATATGAAAACGGGTATTGATACAATGCCCGACCACAACATCCTTGAACTGCTTCTTTTCTACGGCATACCTTATAAGGATACCAATCCGATAGCACATGAGCTGATCGAGAAATACCACGACCTCAACGGTGTCCTTGACGCACCCGTAAAGGAGCTGCAAAAGATTAACGGAATCGGCGAAAACGCAGCCGTGATGATCAGACTGATCCGTGACATATGCTCAAAATATCATGATAATGCAGTCAACAGCAAGGTCAATCTTGCATCGAGCGAACGTCTTTATGATTTCATCAGGATGAAATACCTCGGCGAAACAAGGGAGATCGTTTATATGCTCTCCCTCGACGCACACGGCAGGCTGAAGCACTGCATTAAGGTTGCGGACGGAACTCCGTCCACTGTCGTTTCGGACAACAGAAGTCTGATCGAGCTTGCGCTGAGGTTCGACGTCACCAACGCAGTCATCGCTCACAATCACCCGAACGGCTTCGCATCTCCGTCACAGGCGGATATCGGCGCAACCGAAACAATCGCAAAGCTCTTTTCCGCCGTCAACATCAACCTCGTTGATCACGTCATCGTCGCCGAGGACGAAATTTTTTCCTTTGCGATGAGTAAAAAATATTCGTCATTATTGGGATAAGCAAAAACCGCAAGCACATTTTTGATATGCTTGCGGTTTATTTTGTCAGATCAATTCCTGTATTTAAAAGGACTCTTATCAGGTATTCTTTTTCGGGCGGAACATTTTCAAGGGCGCTGATTACCGAATACCAACGGTCGGAATCGGTCTCCCCTTTTACCATATAATCTATACTCACGCCGAGAATCTCGCTGACACGAATAAGATTTTCGACAGACAAGCCTGCGATTCCTCTCTCGACCTCGCTGAAGTGCTTGACGGATATGTTTAGTTCTTCCGCCATTCTTTCCTGAGTCAGCTTGAGCTCTTTTCGTTTTTTCTTTATCCTCTGTCCCATTCCCTGCCTATAATCTTTCATACCGTCACCCAACCTTATATGTTTATTTTATCATAACTGAATTATTATAAAAACAAGGTAAAATGTGTTGACAAAATAAACCTCTAATGTTAATATTGTTGTGTTGTATTTTAAGAATATAACAAATAATAAAGAGAAGAGGAAAAATTATGGTTTGTAAAAATTGCGGCAATGAAATCAAGGACGCCGTCGCATTTTGCCCCTATTGCGGAACCCCGATTGAAAAAGAGGACAGTAACAGTATGGCACAGGAAGATTCGGTACCCGAAGAGGAATCGATCAAAACATATATCGATCAGCCGTTTGAGGGTGAGAAATTTGCCGAACCGGATTCCAATATTGAAAACAACACAAAAAAGCATATACCGTTCAACACTAAGGATCTCCCGTCAATCGTAAAAACAGAACTTCTGAATTTCGTTAAAAACATTAAAGATAACCTTCCGAAAGTTAAAAATTATATAATCAACAAAAAGAAATGGTTTATCGGCGGTGCAATTGCTCTTATTATCATTATTGCAGGAGTATGCTGGCTGAACCAACCTGAACTGACAGGCATTTCGGCAACATACAACGGTGATTGTTCCAACGGAGTAGTTCTTGATGAAAACACCAAAGGCTTCGTTGTATACGGTTTTTATGAGGGCGGAAAATCCAGAAAGGTTCATAATTGGACAATTCAATCGCCGCAAATCTTAAAAACAGATGAAGTCGCAAAAGTCAAAGTTGAATATATGGGTTTTTCGGATTATATTGTGGTCGCCTGCTCAACCAAAACCGTTCTGCGTATCACGCCTACATACACAGGCAGTCTCAGTAAGGGAACAACCGTAACGAAAGACAATTGGAGAATTGAAGCCCAATACAACTCGTATGATGAAAACTATACAACAGGGGATATCACGGAAAAGTGCACGATTGAGCCTGCGAACGTCACTTTAGAGGCGGACGGCAGCTATGAATTTACAATCAAATACACCGACCCTGTAAATAATAAAGAGTTTAAGGAAACCTATAAATTAGCTTGCTCCGATAGAACAGTAACAAAGCTGGAGGCATCGTATTCGGGCAGCAAATCGGCAGGAACAGTCATTAACGCCTCCTCCGATATTACCGTAACAGCTACCTATAAGGACGGAACGCAGGAGAATGTTATAGGCTGGACAATTGACAAGTCAGCCACGCTCAAGGCAGACGAAACAGCAAGCATAATAATTACATATGAGAATAAGAGCTGTACTCTCAAGGTTGAATGTTCGTCACTTTCGCCGTCGAAGTATAAAGCAAAGTGTCAAAGTATTTCATATGACAGCCTTGCAAGAAATCCCGAAAAATACAAGGGTAAGCTCGTCAAATTTACGGGTAAGGTTATACAGGTGCAGGAGGCGGAAAGTATTCTTTACTATTCCGCATACCGAATCAACGTTACTCCGACAGGGTACGGCTATTATGACGATACAGTATATGTAATTTATGATAATTACGGATCGTCTTCAAGAATACTTGAAGACGATATAGTTACATTCTACGGTGAATTTACCGGTCTAAAAACTTACACCTCCGTTATGGGTGCGTCAATAACCATTCCGGAGGTTCAGGCGGAATATATCGACTGACATTGGGGACAAAATCAGCCCCTGCAACTATGCTAATCGCATAGTTGCAGGGGCTGATTCCTTTATTATTGAAAATTCACTTAACCTGCCAGAATCCGACCTTTTTCATAACCTTGGTCAGTGTTTTGTTGGCGATATAGGACGCTTTTTCCGCACCCTCCTTGGCACACCTTTCAATATACGCCTTGTCTTTCATAATCTCATCGAACTTATCCTGAATCGGCTTTACGTCAGCAATTACGCTTTCGGCAACCGCCATCTTGAAATCGCCGTAGCCCTTGCCGTCGAACTCAGCCTCGATTTCGTCAAAGCTCTTTCCGGTACAGCAGGAATAGATTCCCATAAGGTTGTTGATTCCGTCCTTACCGTCGGCATAGTGAACCCTCGCCTCGGAGTCGGTGACGGCAGACTTGAACTTTTTCATAATATCATCGGGCTTGTCAAGCACATAGACCGACGCCTTGGGATTTGTATCCGACTTTGACATCTTCTTCGTCGGATCCTGAAGCGACATAACCTTTGCGCCCGTCTTGCCGATATACGGCTTCGGGATTGTGAACGTCGGAGAATATGTGCCGTTGAAACGCTCCGCAATGTCACGTGTGATCTCAAGATGCTGTTTTTGATCCACTCCGACAGGAACATAGTCCGCCTGATAAAGAAGAATATCCGCAGCCATAAGCGTCGGGTAAGCGAAAAGTCCGACATTGACGTTATCGGCGTGCTTCGCAGATTTATCCTTGAACTGAGTCATTCTTGCCGCCTCACCGAACTGGGTGTAGCAATTAAGAATCCAGCCGAGCTGACTGTGCTGAGGAACGTGGGACTGAACAAAAATAATATTCTTTTCGGGATCAAGTCCGAGCGCGATCATCAGGGCGTACATTTCAAGCGACTGCTTTCTCAGCCTTGCAGGCTCCTGGCGAACCGTAATAGCGTGAAGATCGGCAACGGCAAATATACAGTCGTTATCTGCACTCATCTGCTTCCAATTTTTAAGTGCGCCAAGGTAATTGCCGAGTGTCGGAACGGACGTCGGCTGAATCATACTCAGCACACGGTCTTTTCTTTCTGTATTTTCCATCTTTTATCACTCCAAATATGAACTGGGAACATTATATCATAGAATTACCGTATTGTAAATCATAATTATTTATGCTAAAATATTCGGGAATGAACGGAGGTATGATTATGTCGAAATTTGACGCAGTTCTTTTTGATTTTGACGGCACGGTTGCCGACACGGGCAAGGGAGTTTTTCTCGGTGTCCGTCACGCAATTGCCACTTACGGCCTTGAGCAGCCGAGCGATGCGGAAATCCGCAAATTTATAGGTCCTCCGATGGTTACAAGCTATCATTCGTTGTATCCGCAGTTATCGGACGATGAGGTGCAGGCGCTTGTGGACTGTTTCCGTGAAAAATATAAATCCGACGGAATATATGAATACCGTATTTACGACGGTATGATTGAGCTCTTACAAAGGCTGCAAAAAAGCGGGATCAAAACCGCCGTTGCAAGCTCGAAGCCGCAGGCGGAGCTTGAAAAAATCATCAATTCAAGCGAATTGCATAAATATATCGACTGCATTGTCGGGGCGGATATGAATTACAAGGATTCCGACAAGGCAGCCATTGTCGGTTCGGCTATTGAAAAGGTCGGTGTAGCCGACAAATCGAGGATTCTTATGGTCGGCGACAGAAAATTTGATATCGTCGGAGCGCATAAGATCGGTATTCCCTGCGCTGCAGTCCTCTTCGGCTACGGCACTCGTGAGGAATTTGAAGAATACAAAGCGGACTACATCGTCTCACGCTGTACAGAAATTGCAGAAATAGTTTTTGAAGGCAAGAATGTTTGAGGGCTCTCGAATCTCTCAGAAACGGCAAAACCCATCGGTTTTAATCAAAACCGATGGGTTTTTTTATTTGTTATTATTACTTACGGCAGGTTTACGTAGTCCATAGGATCAACGGTTTCGCCGTTGTATCTTACTTCAAAATGAAGATGAGGTCCGGTTGACCAACCGGTGCTTCCGACTCTGGCGATGATCTGTCCTCTTGAAACACGCTGTCCTGTTGAAACAAGCAGGTCGCTGCAATGACCGTAAAGCGATGTGTAGCCGTCGCCGTGGTCAATGATAATATAATTGCCGTAGCCTGTTCCGCTCTCGCTTTCAAGGGAAGAAAGGATGACCGTTCCGGCTCTTGTTGCAACAATATTTTTACCGTACGCTCCGCTCATTGAAATATCAATACCGCTGTGGTATCTCCAATCTCCGTCAAGCGGATGATAACGGTATCCGTAATACGAGGTGAGGTAAACTCCGTCGTAAGGCAAGGGCCATGCCCAGCCCGATGCACTGACGTTTGAATTCATATTCCCGGCGTTTGATCCGCCGCTCGATGATCCGCCGCTATGAGAACCGCCGGAAGACGATTGATTGGCTTTTCTGATAGCTTCCTTGATCTCCTCATCAAGACGGTTCATTTCGGCGTTATACTCACTTATAGAGACCTTGATCTCCTTTGTCTGTGAGTTCAATGCGCTCAGCTTTGCCTCGACCTCCTCGGTCTTAGCCTTTATAACATCCTGGTTTCTCGTCAGGTTGTCCTCCGTTGCCTGGAGATCGGCTTTCTTTGTCTCAAGCTCAGCCTTTTCTTTCTGCAAGGAAGCCTTCTTCTCTTCAAGCTCCTTTTGCATTTTTTCAATCTCGGCGATCTCTTTGTTGAGCTTGTTAACGAGGTCCTGATCGTTTTCCGTTACACGTCTGAACATTTCAAGACGGTTAAGGAAGCTCGACATATCGGATGAGGATGTGAAAATCTCCAGAACCGATGTCTCTCCTGCCATATAGTTGGCTCTCATTCTGTCGCAGAACAGCTTGACCGTATCGTCAATTTCCTTATCTTTTTCTGCAATCTTAGCGTCGAGATCTGCAATTTCCTTGTTGAGTGCGGAAATTTTCGATTCCGTTTCGCTGATATCGTCACTTATAAGATTTTTCTGAGCCGTGATGTTTTCACGCTCCTGATTGAGCTTCTGGAGCTGTATGTTCAGTGCGGAAACAATCTTTGTCTGATCCGCTTTCTGACTTTCAAGCTCCTTAACTCTCTGCTCACTCTCGGCAACCTTGTCCTCAATGTCCGAATACTCGTCCCTGAGTGACGAAAGTGTTTTCGCCTCGGCTTTCGGCGCATACAAAGCGCAGGAAACAAACACAAAAGCCGAACACATAAGCAGTGAAATTATTTTATTCAGCTTCTTCATAAACAACTCCTCCACGCTCCTTGAGGTACTTCTGAATTGAAATAAGACTTCCGATACCTCCGGAAACGATTCCTATCGCAAGGAATGCGACAAGAAGATAAACAATGTAATCAAGGAACGGCACGATGGTAAAGCTCCTGCTTACCATTGCAAGCATTGACGATACCGACGGCTGAATAAGCCTGTACACGCCCCAAACGATCGCAAGGGAAAGTATACCCGATATCGCACCGAGAACCATACCCTCGACCATAAACGGCCAGCGTATGAACCAGTTTGTCGCACCTACCGACTTCATAATATTGATCTCAAGTCTCCTGCTGTACATCGTGATACGAACCGTATTTGCGATGATAAACAGAGAGATGAGAAGCAGAACGGCAATGACGCCGATACTTACATAGAAAATCGCACGTCTGATTCTTACAAGAGTCTGAGCGATATCTCTGTTATCACGAACCGAATCAACTCCGTCAATTTTTTGCAGCTCGGAAACGGTTTGATCAAATTTTGTCATATCGCTTATCGAGACCTTGAAAAGATCGGGGAGCGGATTGTCAACTCCGTCAAAATAGGTTGCGTCCGTGCCGAGCTCGTCAAGCTGCTGCTTGAAAGCCGTGTCCTTATCAACGAACTCACATTTTTTAACATTCTGCATGAGGGTAATCTTTTCACGCATTTCCGTGATACCCTCACCCTTCACCTCATTCTTGAGGTAAACCATAACAACGTTCTGGCTTTCAATCTCGCTCATAACGTTGTTTACGTTAACGATAACCATAAATGCGGCGCCCATCATAACAAGACAGGACATCAGCACGGCGATTGAAGCAATTGACATAAGATGGTTAACTCTTATATTTCTGAATCCCTCTTTGGTGAGGTAACCCAAACGTCCTCTTTTCTTCATTGATCCTCACCGTCCTTTTCCGAATCCTGTTCAATGTAAATGCGGTAAGAATCCGTGTCGCTGATTATAGCGTCAAGGAACTTTTCGTCAACCTTTTCTTCTTTCTCCTTGTTTCTTTCCTGAGGCTCTTCCTTTGTGGAATATTTTTCCTCCATAGTCTGCTTTTCAAGATTGAGGTGAGCTGCAGACTGCTCGGGGAGCTCGCCGTTTTCGATCATACCGTCGGCAACGACCTCGCCGCCCTTGAGGGTGATAACACGCTTGTCAAACATCTTGACAAGATCGTGAGCATGAGTAACCATAATAACCGTTGTGCCTGCCTCATTAAGCCTTGTCAGAAGCTCAACAATTTCAAGCGACATCTGAGGATCGACGTTACCCGTCGGCTCATCGGCAATGATTATGTCCGCATTGTTTGCAAGCGCACGGGCAAGCGCAACTCTCTGCTGCTCGCCGCCCGAAAGCTCATTCGGATAATTTCTCGCCTTGGCGGAAAGTCCGACAATATTAATAACGTAAGGAACTCTTTTTCTGATATCCTTTTCACGTGCGCCGACAACTCTCATTGCGAACGCAACATTATCATAAACCGTCATCGTGGGAATAAGTCTGAAATCCTGGAAAACAATTCCCATATTTCTGCGAAAGTACGGGATCTGCTTTTTCTTCATCTCGTTGAGATTATAGCCTTTAATCACAATCGTTCCCGACGACGGCACTTCCTCACGCATAATCAGCTTGAGGAACGTACTTTTTCCTGCTCCCGAAGCTCCGACAACGAAAACGAACTCGCCCTTGTCAATATGAATATTGACGTTTTGCAGAGCCTTGGTTCCGTTATCGTATACCTTGGATACGTTTTTGAAATCAATCATTATTATCTTTCCTTAAAGTTGCAAATCAGTATTTGATCGGATTGGCGTCAAGATATCTCTTTACCATAAGAGCGACTTTGAATACGATAGCGTCGTCAAACTCTCTGAGGTCAAGACCCGTGATCTTCTTGATCTTTTCAAGACGGTAAACAAGCGTATTTCTGTGAACGAACAGCTTTCTTGACGTCTCGCTGACGTTGAGGTTGTTCTCAAAGAACTTCTGAATTGTGAAGAGAGTCTCCTGATCAAGGCTTTCAATTGATCCGCGCTTGAACACCTCGTGCAGGAACAGCTCGCAAAGAGTTGTCGGGAGCTGATAAATAAGTCTTGCAATACCGAGGCTGTCATAGCTTACGATGGTCTTTTCATTGTCAAATACCTTGCCGACTTCAAGAGAGATCTGAGCCTCCTTGAATGAACGTGCAAGCTCCTTGATGCCCGCAACGGTTGTTCCGATGCCGATTACCGAATGAACGTAAAGCTCGGTTGAAAGCGAATCGGCAATTGAACGTGCAAGCTTTTCAAGATCCTTTGACTCTATGTTGCTCTTAACTTCCTTAACAAGCGCAATATCGGTCTCGTTGATGCTTACAACGAAGTCCTTGGACTTGTCCGGGAAAA
>OQVL01000480.1_pt1 | contig 21113 bp, 16 predicted proteins | sample 1691501 | NCBI WGS metagenome assembly OQVL01 (sample SAMN03418253, study PRJEB22391) | human gut metagenome | biome: human-gut; feature: organic feature; material: feces | host: Homo sapiens | place: Tanzania | collected 2013-01 | reverse complement strand
CTGTAGTCTTGCATGTAGACTTTGTAAGGAACATATCGCCGTTGGACATATCCTTGAATACGACGGGGCGATAGTTTTCGGGATGAATACCTTTTTTCATTTTAATTTTATATTTGGATGTTTGTTAAAAATCGCTATTACACTAAGCGGATGCAAAGTTACGAGTTTTTTCTTGTTTGAACAAATTTTTTTCAAAAAATATAATAACGATAACTCAATGTTAGGGCGAAAAAGAATAAAAAGAAATCCCGAAAAACCGTTTGTGGTTTCCCGGGACTTCGTTATTGCTTGTTGCTTAGCGCCTTTTGGCTTTAGCGCTTCGCTGTCTTTGCTTTTTGTTACTTGGCGTAGGTTACAGCAATTTCCTTGATGCGGAACTGTGAAGCGGCGCCTGTAGTGGTGCTAGAGTTTGTTAGTGTGAACTCTGTGCTGTTGATGCCTGTCACGGTCACGTTGTCGGTTGTTCCTACCAAAGAGAACTTGCCGGCAGAAGCTGTCATGTCGCCAGAAGCGTTGTAGATGGTTCCGTTGTAGATGTCACACTTAATTGTTACAGAAGCAATCTTCTTTGTAGATGTAAACTTAACCGAGTTCTTGGGATACATGCGGAATGATGTTCCTGATTTGTAGTATTTCGGTGCGTTGTTGTTGCCACCGCCATCGAAGGTGAGCGTGATGTCGTTTGACAGCTTGAGTGTTGTCAAGGCAGTCATGTTGTCAAGGCCACAGTTGGCAGCTACATATACGAGATCGCCCTTCAGGCTTCCGCTCTCCTCGGGAGTGTCGGGAGTGGTTCCGCCGTTGCTCTTCAGCTCAACGAGATAACCCTTGTTGCCTACAGTCTCGGGAGTGTTGCCCATGTAGTTCATGATCTTTGCGCAAACCACCACTTCGTCACCGACAGCAATGTTGGTCTTGCCCTCAGTGTACTTCTCGTTGTTCAGGTAGAGCAGGTGGAAGCAGTAGAATTTGTTGGTCTCTGTGCCGTCGTCAGAGATGTAGAACGAAGCATTGCCCCACTGGTCAGCCTTGTAAGCCTGTGCAATCTTGCAAATTTTACCCTTGATGTAATACTCCTGCTCGCTCTCAGCGCCAGCAGCAAGAGCGCTGGCTGCCTTGTTGGCTGCTATGCTGTTGAAGGGATCAGCCTTTGTGCCTGTACCCTTAGCCTCGCCTGCACCGGGAGTAACGGGTGTGTCGGGGGTTGTCTCTTCCACCTTGCCAGCGAGAACGCTCAGCTTCTTAACCTCCCATGTTGATGACTTTGCAGCGCAAGTGTGGCGCAGAGCCACAACCACCTTCTTGCCCATAAACTCGGCAGGGATGTTTGCTTTGCTTGTAACGAAGTCAAACTGTGCACCGTTCAGGCCTGTTGTGGGATATTTGATCTGTGTCCAGGCGGTGGTCTTTACGTCACCGGTATAATTGTCTGTGATGAGCAGCGAGTTGTTGGTGTTGATGTCGCCGTTCTCATAACGCATGGCGTGGTTAAGCTCTACATAAGCCTCTGTAGCCTTTGTGAGGTCTACCTCAGGGCTAACGAGGAATGTCACACCGGCCTTGTTGGTCTTGGTGCCAGATCCGTCCCAGTCGGCATAGCCTGTGATGCAGGCGCTTGAGAAGTTGATGTCCCACTTTATTGATCCGTCACCTTCAGCCGATTCAGACTTAAACTTGCCGAGGCTTGTTGTGAAGTCGGCCTCCAGGTATGTGCCTTCAGGCAGGGTTGTCTCGCCACCACCGCCTACGCCGCCTTCGGGAATGTCATAAGGTGCGGGCACGTCCTCGCAACCAGTAAGTGTGAATGCTGCCATCATGAGGGCAAACATCGAATACATTATCTTTTTCATACGAAATGTTGTTGTTTCTTGTTTGTGTTTTGTTTAATAAGAAATGTGTATGGACGTTTTGTCAGCAAGGCTTACTCGCCCATCTGCTGAACGTCCGACTGCTGACGCATCAAGATCTGCGCCGTGGCTTTGTATTTTGTTTGCGACTTGTAGCATGTCAGGATACCTGTTACGGTGAGCTTGCCTTCGGGTAACTTCTCAGCAGCGAAATCGGAATAGCAGCTTGTGCGCACTCCAAACTCGTTGGTGGTGTAGTCTTTTCCTGTTGACATGTTCTTGAAGGCACGCATCACGCCATAGCCGGTGCTTGCGCCCTCCGACTTTGGAGCGTATGTGGTCTTGCCGTCAGCTTTGGCAAAGCCCACGCCTGTCGCCTTGACAAGGCAGCCGGCATACTTGTAAAGCTCTGTCTCGTTGCCTTTCAGGCTCTCATAGTCAAACTCCTTAGCCACCAGCTTCTTAGCGTCGGGCTTGCCGATGAGCTTAAAGCGCGTCTGCCATTCGGCGCGAGCAATGCGGCTGGGGTAAGTAGACTTTGCACCGCTGGAGCTTGTCGATGTGTAAGGCACACCTATCTGAGGCTGTGAGCGGTAAGTGCCGATGTAGAGACCGCCGAGGTCGATGAGAATCTCCTGGCCTACCTGTATCTGTCCGCACAGGCCACCCTGTGCTATGCACACCAGGATGCCGCCGGTCTCGTCCTGAAGAGCAATCTCGTTGTAGATGTTGCCCTCAGCATCGTTGCCTGTCACAACGCCCTTGATCTGTATGCCGTCGTCAATGCGCACGGTGTCGTTGATCATGTCCTTTGTGATGCCATACTTTGTTTTGAGTTCATCAATAGAGATAACGTTTTTCTCCTGTAGCGTGTTGTTGCCATAAGCAGGAGTGTCGCCAGAGGGAGCCTTCCAGTCGTCATCCATACACGACGTCAAGCCGAGGCCCATAACGAGGGCCATCATTATCATCTGAATGTATTTTACACTTTTCATCATGTTCTGAATTTAGAATTTATAGGTGAGGTTCAACATACCGTTTGTTCCAAATGCGTAGAACTTGTACGGGTTCTTAGAGAATGCGTAGGCACGCGACTTGACGTTGTCCTTGTCGCCAGAATAGTCGCTTCGGCTCTGTTCAAAGCCTCCGGTCACGATGTTGCGGTTGTTGAGGATGTTGGTTAGGCTGAGGTTGATAGACAGCGAACCGTGTTTCAGGTAGATGCTGCGCCCTATCGAACCGTCGAGCATGAAGCCACCATGACCCTTGGCCTGGCTGAGTGCGCTCTCGCGAGGTTCATTGTTCTCGTCCATAATCTCGATGCCGCGCTGACTCATGATCTGCTTGCGGTTCTCTATCGACTTGCGATAACGATAGTTGGGCGAGTAGGAAAGGTAGATGCGGTCATAATAGTTGCAGTTTAGGCTGAGGAACCATCCGTTCTGGTGATAGTTCACGCCGAGGCTTGCAGCTGTGAGCGGTGTGCCGTTGTCGCGCATACCTTTATTATATATGCGGTCCCAGTTGGTATTGGTGTCGCCCTCTGTGCCGTAGTCGTCGCCGTGCATTGCGCCAGACACCGACTCCATGTAGGCCAGCTTGGCGTTGTTGATGATCTTGGCGTCGCTTATTGTACCGAGCAGCTTAACGTCGAAGGCGCTTGTCACCTTAAACTTAACGCCTGCCTCCACGCCATAATATTCCTTCTTCATGTCTGTAAGCGACACATACTCGAACGAGTTGATGTCGTCATGATAGAAGTTCTGCCAGTCGGTCACGTTGTCCAGACGGCTGTAGTAGGCGTTGATGTTGAGGTGCATCCATGCGTTCTCATACTGGTAGCCCAGCTCTGTGCTGAACACGCGCTCGTTCTTGAGGTTACGCACGAAGTTGTTGTTGATCTCAGGAGCCATGAACGCGTTGCGTGCCTGTGGTGCGCGGTGCTCATAGCCAATGCCGAAGATGAGCGTGTTGCCGTGTCCCATGTTAAGCGTAGAGCCAAACTTCAGACCGCCGTCAACAAACTCTGCGTGCTTGCTCTTGCCGTATGAGTTGTTGGCCGCAAGACCGTTTTGCATCTTGCCGTCGCGCTGCATGTTGGTGTAGCCCAGACGACCTGCCACGGTGTAGTGGAGGTTGCCGAAGTCTTCGGTGTAGCTGCCCCACACCTTGCCTGTGTTCACGAGCAGGTTATAGTCGTAGCGGAAGCGGTCGCCCTCTTTCACCACAGCGTTTCTGTTGCGCAGGTCATACTGCACCTCGTCCGAGTGGGCATTGTAAATGTCGCTTATGGCGTAGGTGTTGATGTTATGGAAAGTGTTTGCGCCGAGCAGGTCCTCCATTGTGACGTAGTGCATGCCCTTGTTTGTGGCAGCCACGAAACCGAGGTTGAAGCTCTTCTTCGCGTCGATCTGGTGGTTGTAGGTTGAAGCCAAAGACACCGTGAGGTTGTTGTTGTGCTTAGCCTCCACATAGTACATGGCATCCTTGCCGACAGCGTTGATGTTCTGGTTTGAAGCATACAGGCGGTCCCAGTTGATCTGGCGGTTAGCCTTTGATGCTCTCCAGTAGTTGTATGAGTCTTTCCAGTCGTTGTAAGCCTGGTCGGTGATGTACGACTCCATGTCGTTATACCACACGTCATAGTAGCTGCTGGGCAGGTTCTTCCAGTAGTTGGGCTGTGGGTTGTCGGCGTTGTTATAGTTGAGCTTGGTGCTCTTGTACATGCTGTAGCGTCCGAAGAGCGATGTTGTGAGCTTCGACTTGTCGTTGATGTTCCAGTCCCAAGTCATGATGGCGCTGGGCGAGAAGTCGTTGATCACACGCGAGTTGCGCTTCTTGCCGTTTTGGTAGCCCCAATAGGGGTTATAATATTTGTCGTTGGCGAGCCAGTAGGCCTCGTCAGTGGCAGGACCCTGCGAAGAACGTTCTGTGGGGTTACCCCATGTAGAGAGCGAGAGCGAGTGCTGTCCGTCGCCAAAGACCTTCTGCACACCGAGGAAGTAAGACAGGGCGTTGTAGAAGGTTCCTTCCACATAACCCTTGTTTGCCCAACGGTATGTCAGGTTGCCGGCAAAGGCCCATCCCTTGTCGTTCAGTCCGGTGTTGATGGTGTACATGCCGCGAAGGGTGTATAAGCGGTTAGCGCCGAGCAGCGAAATGCGCTGCCCCACGGGCATGCTTCCTGGACGGAAGTTGTAGTTGTTAGAGCCTCCCATGCCTGTCATGGCAAAATTGTTGCTCTCAAAAGGCAGTGCAAACTCGACGTTGCGTGTCTGTTGGTTAAGTCCACCGATGGTTGTGAATCGGAACTGTCCGCTCTCCATGTCGTTCATTGGCACGCCGTTAATGTAGACGTCGTTGAACTTCTGGTCGAAAGCGCGATAGCGGAAGCGCACGGGCGAGAAGAGGTAACCCACTTCGTTCGCGTAGATGTTGCTGCTTGAGTTGATGATGGTCACGCTCTGTGACATGTCCTCATCTTCACCAAGCTGTGCTTCTGTTAAGGTGAAAGCCGACTCGCTTATTGTCGTTGGCTGTGTTGCTAAAGAATCGGTCTGTGCAAACACTGCCGGCGCGTAGCAGAGGGCTATCACGGCTAATTTAAGCTTATTTTGCATTTTACTTAGATTGATGATTTTTCTAATTTACCTTCAGGGTTATGTAGTTCCTACCTTTGGGCATTTTTCCAAAAATGCAAAGTAACAAATTTATTTTTAATGACGAAAGTTTTTTTATATTAATTTTTAATTAAATGTGAGTTACAAGAGTTTTTGCACGCTTAAAACGACTTTTTGACAAATCTTGTTCCCGTTTTGTCTAATACATATTAAATATGTGAGAGAGGGTTTGGCGGTGTTGATGTTGCGATAATGTGAAAAAACCGACATTTTTGCTGTTATTTCAAAATAATTGCCGATATTTGCATTCTTAATGCATAAAGTTTTTGTTTTTTGCATCCAAAACTGCGGAAGCCATATTAATAATGTGGAAATCAAAACAGCAAAATCAGAAATAACAAAATCGGAAATAAACAAAAATTAGAAATAAACAAATTTAGAAATAAACAAAATAAAAATCATAAAAACAACAAGAAACAATCTTATGAAGAAATTTTTATCGGTGCTGGCCTTGTTGCTGCTTATCGTGCAAGGCAGCTATGCGCAGAAAAAGTTCTCTGCTTACGGAGTAGCTTTCTACAACCAGGAGAACCTGTTTGACACATGCCACGATGAAGGCAAAAACGACCATGATTTCCTGCCTACAGGCTCTTATCGCTGGAACGGCTTGAAATATAAGAACAAGTTGCACAACATGGCCCGTGCTCTTGCCGACCTCGGCACCGATGTGTTGCCGGGCGTTGGTTGCGCCGTTATCGGTCTTAGCGAGGTAGAGAACAACAAGGTGCTCGATGCTCTTGTTGCACAGCCCGAGCTTGCAGCACGCGGCTACAAATATTGTCATGTTGAGGGACCCGACAAGCGAGGCATCGACTGTGCTTTGCTCTATAACCCAGCGCTCTTCAGCGTGCGCGATGTGAAGCTTGTGCCTTATGTTTACGACCTGCCCAAAGATACAGCACGCGCCACCCGTGGCTTCCTCACTGTGAGCGGCACGATGGCAGGTGAGCACCTCACCGTTGTGGTGTGCCACTGGCCCAGCCGCGGAGCATCGTCACACTATCGTGAGATTGCAGGCACACAGGTTAAGGCTGTCAAAGACTCGCTCTTGCGCGATGACCCCAACTGCAAGGTCATGGTCATGGGCGATATGAACGACGACCCCACCAACAAGAGCATGACCGACTGTCTGTCGTGCAAGCCCGAGATCGATCAGGTGGGCCCTGACAACATGTACAACCCATGGTATAACATCCTTGCAAAGGAGGGACGTGGCACCTTGGCCTATGGTGGCTCATGGAACCTCTTCGACCAGATTGTGATGACTCCCAACCTGCTTAACAAGAAGGGCCAGAAAGACTATTCTACACTTAAGTTCTGGAAGCACCACATCTTTATGCGTCCTTACCTCATCCAGAACGAAGGAAAATATAAAGGCACGCCTAAGCGCACAACAGCCGGTGGCGTGTGGCTCAACGGCTTCTCTGACCACTTGCCCGTTGTGCTCTATCTCTTGAAGGAGCAGAAATGAGCAGCGTGAAGCGACAGACCACGGCCTCTTCACAACAGGATGGCGTCTCTTCTCAACCCGTGGAGACCCATCCTTTTGAGCCGTTCTTGCCCGAAGGGTGCCGCTTGCTCATGCTCGGCAGCTTTCCTCCGTCAGAGAAGCGATGGTCCATGCGGTTCTATTATCCCAACTTCACGAACGACATGTGGCGCATCTTCGGCTTGTGCTTCTTCAACGATAAGCTCCGCTTTGTCGATGCCACCGCCAAATCGTTTCGTCTCAAGCCTATAAAAGCCTTTCTGACAACCTGCGGCATCGGTCTTTACGACACAGCCACCGCTGTCAGACGCCTCAAGAACACGGCTTCCGACAAAGATCTGGAGGTTGTTCAGCCCACCGACCTGCAAGGCATGGTGCGCAAGCTTCCACAGCTCACCGACATCGTGACCACAGGACAGAAAGCCACAGATGTGCTCTGCCTGTGTTTCGGCATCGCCGAACAGCCCAAGGTCGGAGGGTTCGTGACCTTCTCTTTCGAACAGCGCTCTTTGCGCTTGTGGCGCATGCCCAGCAGCTCAAGAGCCTATCCCATGAAGGTGGAGCGCAAAGCCGAGTTTTATGACGTGATGTTTAAGAAGGTCATAGGGCAAACAGAACAAGCATAACATTTTTTTCAAGTTTTTCTACACACGATATGAACGAAAACAACATAACGATAATAGGCATTGCTGGAGGCACAGGCTCTGGCAAGACCACAGTGGTAAAGAAAATTGTTGAGGCCCTGCCGCCACATTATGTGGCTGTCGTGCCTCTCGACTCTTACTATAACGACACCTCACACATGACCGATGAGGAGCGTCATGCCATCAACTTTGACCACCCCGATGCGTTCGACTGGAAACTGCTCATCAAGCAGATCAACGCCCTGCGCAACGGCGAGGCAATAGAGCAGCCCACCTATTCTTATATTCTCTGCAATCGCTTGCCCGAGACCATACATGTGGAGCCGAAGCCCGTAATCATCGTTGAGGGCATCATGACGCTGCTCAACAAGAAGCTGCGTGAGATGATGGATCTTAAAATCTTTGTCGACTGCGACTCTGACGAACGTCTCATCCGCAACATTCAGCGCGACACCATTGACCGTGGCCGAACCGTGTCTATGGTCGTTGACCGTTACCTTGAGGTGCTCAAGCCCATGCATGAGCAGTTTATAGAGCCCACAAAGCGCTATGCCGACATCATCATTCCTCAAGGCGGCGAGAACGTCAAGGGCATCAGCATGCTCTGCAAATATATCGAGGGCATCGTGCCTAACGAGTAACGTTCCTGCTTGTTGAAAAAACATTTGAACGACAATGGCTTTTAAATGACATTAGAGGCAAAAAAAAACAATGGAGACAATTCTTTGACCGCGTTTCTGTTTATATTTAACGCACAAAGAATTGCCTCCATTGTCTTTTATTGTCGTTTCAAACAATCGTTCCAAAAACGTTGTTCAACCAATCGTTGCAACGTGCCTTTTTGTTCTTTCTTGGCTATCCTTTTTTGGCCTCGTCTTTCTTGGCCTCGTCTTTCTTTTCTTCCTCGTCTTTGCCGTCTTGCTCTTTCTTGGTCTCGTCAGCTTTCTGCTCCACCTTCTTTGCTGCGTCAGCATTGTCTTGACCGGCTTCTCCCGTCTCTTGACCGACTTCTTCCGTCTTCTTTACAGCCTTGGCCATCTGTCGGCGTATGCCGTTGATCTTAAGGTTGTTTATAATCTCCACAACGCCATAGAGCATCATGCACCAACCGATGACAAACAGCGGGGCTGAGGCAATGGCCGATGGATAAACAACGGCTATGATGCCTATGAGCATGATGATGGACGGCATAATCCAAAAATAGAAGCCCACGTGTACAACACGCGAGACAGATGCAAGGCTGACAAACTGGTTTATGGCTCCAAGGATGAGTATTGCCGCCAGGATATACATGAGCCAGGTGATGAACGTGGCGGGCATGAGGGCAAGGATGAGACCGAGCACCAGACTGCCTATGCCCACGATGGGGAAATGGGGTTTCATGCCTGTGAGCTGACGGCCTTGGGCGTCAAACACCTGTGGCATGTCTTCACGGCTACGCGCACTAAGGTAAGCGGCGCACGACACCACCCCTGACAAGAAAAACATCACACCAATGACGATGGTCATCCATGTTACCGTCTGCTCGCGATATTTTATCAGCAGGGCACCAATGATCACGGCGCATAGAGCGCGAAAAAACGAACTTTGAACTATTCTCATAACTTTTATGTTTTTGTGTTTCCGCATGCTCACAGACATGCAGCATGAGAAACCGTTGTTGTGTCTCTTTCCTTTTTTGCAAAGTTAATAAATTTTTTTATTGCAAACAAGCAACTATTTCTGTCTTTTCTGTTAGGTCTGTCTTTTCCGTTAGGCCTGTTTTTTTACTCTTTTTCCACATCCAGCACAATGACCGTCACGTTGTCGCGCCCTCCTCCTTGCAGAGCCGCCTGCACATACTGGCGTGCGTTGTCGCCGTTGCGCAACATCTGCTCAATGGCTTCGTCGCTCACCATGTCGCTTAGTCCATCGGAGCACACCACATAGCGGTCGCCCTCGACGAGCTGCATGACCTTGACGTCAATAAAGGCCGTGCCTGTGCCAAGGGCGTTGTAGATAAGGTTTGCAGGCACCGATTGGTCGCCTGTGCGTTGGCGTTCCGAATGGTCTTCTGTGAGCTGTTTGAAGATGTCGTAGCGCAGACGGTAGGTGCGGCTGTCGCCAATGTTCAGAACATAGAGCGTGTTGTTGAAGGCAAGCAGACCGGTAAGCGTTGTACCCATCCGCAAGAGTGACGGGTCTTGCTGTCCTCGCTCCACGATAGACCGGTCACACAGGCGCGTCCACTGCTTCAGCGCCATCACCACCTCATCGTGGCTCATGTCGGGGGTTAGGCTCTCCGCAAAACTGTTGAACGCTGCCGCTGCCATCTGCGATGCCACCTCTCCGCCGTTCATGCCGCCCATGCCATCGGCCACAATGGCTGTGAAGGGCATCTGGGGTGTGAGGTCGAAGGCAAAGGCAATGTTGTTGTCGCGTATGTATTCGCCAAACACGAGAGCCATGTCTTCATTGTTTGTGCGCACCAGTCCCACGTTGCTCACCGCTTCATATCTGATCTTCATAATTGTCGTTTTTTATAGATGTTTATTCTGCTCTGAAATCGTAGAACGCGCCGAGCCTTATGGTGTCACCTGTCTTGAACGCCATGGGCACGTTCGGTTGACACGCCACACCGTTCACCTTTGTGCCGTTGCGTGATCCGAGGTCGGTGATGCTCCATACCGAGCCGTTTTGTGTCAGGCGGGCGTGCATGCCCGATATGTAGATACACTTGCCGAGAATGTTGGCATAATCGCCTGCCGTGCGGCCTATGACCGCACCGTTTATAAGAGGTATAGACACTTGCTCTGCCTGGCACACCAGGTAGCTCGCCGTGCGTGGTGCCCCTTGTTGCTGCGCTGCTCCTTGTTGTTGCGCTGCTCCTGCAAAAGGCTGCGCCGCCCCTTGTTGTTGCGCTGCTCCAGCAAAGGGCTGCGCTGCCCCTTGTTGCTGCGAAGCTCCGGCAAAGGGCTGTGCTGCTGCCCCCTGTTTTTGCGTGCTGTTGTTGTCTTGCTGTCCTGTTGCAGGCACAAGCGGCGAGCCGCACATGCCGCAACGTTTGTTGGGGCCTTTCCCTATGATGTGACATTTGGGGCAGACATACTGTTCGGCTCCGCACTGGTCGCAGAACAGGCTGTCGCTATCGATGTCGGCCCCACATTTATAACATTTGCTCATTTTGTCTTTTTTGTTTTAAGTTGTGCAAGTAAATCGCCCTAATCGACAATCATGTCATCGGCCACAAACACGAAGAGGTCATCGCGGTTGAAGCCTGGCAGAGGAGACACGCGGCGCAGACGACGGCCTTGGTTCAGCTTGACGCGGTCAAAATAGTTGTTTGCCTCGCGTGCGTTGGCAAAGTTTGCCCCCTTGTTGTAGACCAGCGTGTTGAAATATTTCACCATCTCGGCATCGGCATCGGGCGTGAGCTTCAAGCCCTTTCCTTTAACCTTAAGTCGGAAAATTTGTGCCAGCTCCTCGCCCGTGTAATCTTCAAACCGGATGGTGCGGGTGTAGCGCGACTCCAGTCCCGAGTTGGTGTTTATCCATTGTCTCATCTCTCGCGGGTAGCCGGCAGCGATGCTCACCATGCGGTTCTTATAGTCGAGCAGCTTGGTCAGCAACACGGGCATGGCATCTTTTCCAAACCCGTTGGAGCCGTCGTTTAGCGAGTAGGCCTCGTCAATGAAGAAAATGCCACCGAGCGCGCGGTCTATCTGCTGTTCGGTCTTTGGTGCCGTATGTCCCACAAAGGGCGCGATGAGATCCTTCGATGTCACCTCCACCACCTTGTTTGAAGGCAGCAGTCCGAGCGAATAGAAGATGTTGCCCATTATTCGTGCCACGGTCGTTTTGCCCGTGCCGGGGTTGCCCACAAAGAGATAGTGGTCGAGGTTTATCTGTGCTCTCTCGCCCGTTGCCTGAGCACGCATCCGTTCCACCTCAAGCGTGTCGGCCAGCTCGTGCACGGCTTCTTTCACCGATGCCAGACCGATCAGCTGGTCAAGCTCTTTCATACACTCCTTGATGTCAATCTTCTTTGGTGCCGAATAAGGAATGTCGGCAGCCTCTATCGTCATGAGCTGCTCCTCTGTGGCATCGTATGGCAGACGGTTCGACTGCCGTTCCATGGTCTCTGAGAAGAGCTTTATGATCGTTCCCGCGTTGCCAAAGTTTTTAGTCTTTGAGGTAACCATCTCTTCCACCTTTTTCTCAAGCAAGGTGTCGGCATCGGGTGTGAGATGGAAGCCCGCCTTCTTGACCTGTTGCTTGTAGATGGCAATGAGGTCGTTGGCAGAATAGTCGGGTATGTGTATGCGGTGCGTGAAGCGGCGTGCCAGGCCGGGGTTGGCGTTGGCAATGAACTCGTCGATCTCTGTCTTGTAGCCCGCAATGACGGTCACAAACTTGCCCGCGTCGTTAGACATGCGTGTCATGAGTGCCTCCACCGCCGCTGTGCCGTCTTTGTCTTTTGTTCCCGGCGTCTCGGCAGGTATGAGGTTGTAGGCCTCGTCGATGAACAGAATGCCGCCGATGGCTTCGTCCACCGCCTTGTCCATGTTGATGGCAGCCGAGTTGGCATAGCTGTCGAGCAACGACTTTCGCTCGCGCTCCACCACATGGCCTTTCGTGAGCACGCCCATGGCTTTGAGCACCTGTCCGAGACGTTTGGCCACCATCGTCTTGCCCGTGCCGGGGTTGCCTGTGATGGCTATGTGCAGGTTGGTCAGCGAAGCCTTGCTCAGTCCCAGCTCGGCCCGTCGCCGGTCGTTGCGCACCTTCTTGGCTATCGCCATCAGCTGGTCCTTGACGCTGTCCATGCCTATAATGTCGTCGAGCGATGCCAGCACGTCGTCCACGCTCTGCACCTTCTTCGACTCCTCGCCGTCGATGTCGGCCCATGTTATGATCTTCTCCGTGCCTGGTTGCAGCGTGCCTGCCGCCCGCTCCACCGATATGCGTGCCGTGTGTGCCTTGACAGCGTTGTTGAAGGCTGTGCGCACCTCGCGCGCGTTGCCGAAGTTGCGCACTCGGCTTTGGTACATGCGGTCGAAGAACGTGTTGATGTGCTCCTCGGCGTCATCAGACAAGGTGTAGCCGTCTTCAGAGTGTTTGACCATGGAGCGGAAGATGTCGGCAAGCTGTTCGCCTGTGTAGTCGGGGAAGTTGACAATCTTGTCAAAGCGCGATGCCAAGCCCGAGTTGCTCTGCATAAACTCGCCCATCTCCTTGGTGTATCCTGCAAGAATGACCACCACCTTGCCGCGCAGGTTCTCAGAGCAGGTAATGATCTCGTTCACAGCCTCTTGCCCTGCCTTGTCGTTTTCAGAGGTCATGAGCGAGTAGGCCTCGTCAATGAAGAGTACGCCGCCCATGGCTTCATCAAACTTCTTGTTCACAACCTTGGGCGTGTCGCCCACAAAGTTGGATACAAGATCCTTGCGGCTCGCCTCTATCAGCTGTCCTGAGGATAGGATGCCGAGGGCGTTGAGCGCTTCGGCAAAGAGGCGTGCCATCGTGGTCTTGCCTGTGCCTGGGTTGCCGAGAAACTGGAAGTGGTTGTCGAGCTTTATCTTTGCGTTGCTGCCCTTGGTCAGCCGCTGTTCCTCAACGAAGCGTGCAATGTCGCTGACCGCCTTCTTAACCTCGTCGATGCCCACAAACTTGTCAAACTCTGCCATCACCTCGTCGTAGGTCTTCGGCACAAACTCCTTGCCTTCCACAAACTCGGGTCCCACCAAGCTTGACGGCATGTTCTGCTGACACACCTTAAGGTCTATGGCGTAGGCTCTTGCCGCCGCGTTGTGGCCCTGCGGGCGCTGGTCGTCAGACGGGTTGCGCTTGTCGTTGACGAAGATGCGTTTCAGCTTTTCTGACGCGTCGAGTGACAGCTGCAACCTGTATTTTGTGTAGAGAATGTAGGTCGCTATGTCGAGCTGGTTATCGGTGGTGAGGGTGGGCAGGTGGTAGAAATAGTCGAGGTCGGCAGCCGTGGCGGGGTTCTTCTCAAAGAAGTTTTTGAGAAACTCCAGTCCGAGCAGCACCACGATGGGCTTCGTGGGGTCTTCGCGCCACATGCGTACATACTTGAGCAGACTGTCAATCTCCTCAACCTTTTTAGACACGCCGTCGCTCACGAGCTTATGGGCATCTTGAACCACGATGACCGAGTTGCCGAGCGCACTCTCTTGCTTGTCTATGTTCTTTATGAAGTCTTTATAGTCGACAGGAGTAATGATCTTCGGCTCTGGCGACGAGGTGAGCTGCGCCTTGAACAGTTCGCTGGTCAGCGCCTTGGCAACCGTTAGCTTGCCTGTGCCTGAGTCGCCGGTGATGACGAAACTGAGGTTCATCCTCTGGTTCAGGTTGAAGCGTTTGCAGCGTGTGCTCATCGACTTCGCTTTGCTCACCACATCGATGAGGCTACGTTTCACCTCGTCCTTGCCTATGAGCATGTCGAAGCCGATGGCCGCCGACAAAGGGGCTGAAGCTTGTGTGGCCCCTGCCTGTTGTGCAGCCGCCGCTCCTTGCTGTTGCGTGGTGGCAGCTCCTTGTTGTTGCGCCGCCGCAGCCATCGGTTTTCCGCACCACTTGCAGAAGCGTGCTGTCGGTCGGTTGGGTTTATTGCAGATTGGACAGTTCATTCTTTCTTCTTCTTTTTTTGTAATGTTCAGCAAGCTCTTGTTTCACAATCTTGTCGTTGCAAGTTTTTGAAGCAAGCTCTTGTTTCGCTATCGTTGCCGTCAAGAAATGATCTCGACATCATGATATCGGTAGCTGTAGGTCCACTCGCCGCCAAGGTCTTCGCGATAACACTCGGACGGGTCGTTGTGTTGACAATGGCACCAGTTGCATATCCACACGTGTTTCGACATGCTCTTCACCGTCACCTTGCGGGCACAGATAAAGTCGCGTTGTGTCTCGGGGGTGGCAGACGGGTCGGGTTGCATGGCGTTCATCTTGGCTTTCATCTCCTCCATCTTACGCTTAAACTCTTCCATCTTCTCTTGCAGCGTGGCGCCGTGGAGCAGCTGCTTCTGGCGTTCGGCAACGGTTTGCCGTGTTGCCGTGTTGCCGTTGCCGGGCGATGGCTTGGGAGCGGGCGATGGCTTGTGGGTGTAGTTGATTCCCAGCTCGGCATAGAGCGACTTATAGTTGTCAAGCAGCTTGCGGTCGGCCTCTGTCAGGCTCTCGCCTGTGTCGGGAGCGGCATCACCGATGTTGCCGTTGCCGTCGTCGGCGCTGTCGTCAGACGCTTCCTTAGCCAACTCGTGAGCTTGGTGAATGAGCGTCTCCATCTCTTCCAGCTGTTCAGCCAGCTGTTGCACCTCCTGCATGCGCGGGTCGTTATGTGCATCCATCACCGCTTGCAGCGCCCTCTCGTTGAGCGGGTGGTTGCATTGACGGCAGAAGCTTCGATAGTTGAGCGTTCCGCAGATGGGACACACTATGCCTTGTGTGGGGTTGCCACACTCGGAGCAGAACGGCTCGTCGGGTTCCTTGGCAGCTCCACAGAACGAGCAGCGTGACAGGTTTACAGGTCTGCCGCAGTGGGGACATAGGGCCATGCCTGGCGGTATGGTCTGATGGCAGTGGGGACATTGGCTCTCGTCTACGGCGCAACCACATTCCTCGCAGAAGCGCATGCCCTCTTCCACGGGTGCTCCACAGCGTGGACAGTGGCGCGTGTTGCCGCCGTGTCCTTCGGCATAGGCGTGCTCCTCGGCATGTTCTTCAGCGTGTGCAAAACTCTCCTTATATTGTTCTCTTTGCTGCTGTTCCTGATCTTTATAATGTTGATAAAAATTGTCGTTTCCCATAATTGTTCAGTGTTTTTTATTTTGTCTTTTTTCCATGCCCATTTCCCGTTTTTTTCAACGAAAAACGTTTTGCATATTTATGCATTTTCAGACCCTTTTTTGGTCGCGTTCCCAAAGTGCCCAACTTACGATTTGAAAGTGCCCATTTGACGTCCTCAAAGAGGCTCTTTGAGGAGCTCATTTGGGCTCTTTGACGAGCTCATTTGGGCCCTTTGACAAAACCACTCCGTTTTTAAGAGTTGTTAACAAAAATAATAAGTTCAAACCGCCTTATTTTTGAAAACAGAAAGCAAAACCCCTGTTTTTGCTTACAACCGCTGTTTTGGATATTTATTCATTTCCTCTCCGGTTTTTGCATATTTATTCACTTTTCGCTTGGCGCAAAGATCAACATTTAGACGCTTGCTTGAGATACATGCAAAACCAATCAATAGGTAAACACCTCACACTGCAAGTTGTCAAAGCGTCGTGCCTTGAGGTCCTCGGGGCGTATGAGGAGGTAGAGGGAGCCACAGTCGAAGAAGTGGAGGCCCCAGCGGTCATCCTCCTCGACCTGCAGCAAGGCGATATGTCTGGGATAGCTGTCGCTCACCTCGTCCTGGTAAGGCATGGAGAGGAGGGCGTGGGTCTCGGATGTCTCCACACCTTCATAAAAGGTTATCTCCTCGGCAGGGCGGAATATGCTCTCGCCCGTGTCCTCCCAGTGCAGGTCATAAGGCTGCACGTCATCGGGCACGTCCTCTACATAGATCACGCGCACCATGTCGCCCACGGGGCCGTGCAAGGGAATCTCAATGGGAGAACTGTCGCCAAGAAAATAGTCGATGGCAGCGAAGAAATAGAGCATGCCCTTACGGGGCAGCAGTCCTTCTTTGTCGAAGGGCGCCACGTCCTCCATCCTTATCTGGCAGATAAAGGTCAGCGGCTCGGGGTAGTCTTCGCCATGTTCAATGATGACGTTGCCGTGGATGTCGCGTTTCGGCATGCCGTTGCTGCCCATGACCACCTGCGTGTCGTCTACCATGACATAGGGGTAAGGCACGTCTTCGGGCAGGTCGGGTGCTCCCCACCAGTGGCTTCGTCCCACGAGGTTCTCGGTGGTGGGGTTTGTTATGATACTGATGCTTTGCATATTTTTTCTCGTTTTTATTGTTATTTTTTTTACTTTTTTCCTTCTTTCATGCTTCTTGCGGGAGGCTAAAAACACCGCTTGCGTGGGGGTTAAAGACAATAGAGACAATAGGGACAATTTTTTATTTTGCTCAAAGACAACATCTCGCTCAAGAACAATATTTTTGTTTAAAAGCAACATGACCACAATTTCAAATAAGCACGTTTTTTGCGCCAAGAATTGTCTCTATTGTCTCTATTGTCTTTAAAAAAGTCTTTAAAACCACCGCTTGCGGGCAGTCAGCAACAACAAGCATTGTTTTTGTCTTTAGCAACGGGCGCGAAGCGCGGTGCAAGCCGCCCCCTAATCTTCTTCAATCTCCTCCTCTGGCGGCCAGATGTCGAGCAAAATTTCGAGGGCAAGCTCATTGCCGGCCTCGGCAGCGGTCATGAGAAAGTCGTAGAGACGTTCATAGTCGAGCATCAGGTCGGCGTCGGGGTTGGCAAAATAAGCCTGGTGTATCCACCCCCACGACTCCTCGTCGTCGGGTGTGAGCGCCCCTGCATCTATCGCCTCCTCCAACATCATGACGAACAGTCCGTTGCGTGTTATGCGCATCGTAGACCAGTCGTTGGAGGAAGCGAGCACAGCATCGGCCACCAGAGCGGGCTTGTAGCCCTCGTTAGCGGCAGCATGCAGCAGGTCCATGACCTGTTGTTCCTGCGGCAGCGTGTCGTGGTCGCCGTTCTCATGGCGCTCCGCCACGAGGTCAAGCACGGAGCACGCAAGCCTGTAATGGTCGTTTGTTGTCGTTTCAGTTGTCATAGTTGAGATTTTTTAAGACATCGTTTCTATTACATGCACCTTTCAATAGCCATAATTTCTCAAGAACTCCTCAGCCATGGGGTCGCCATCGTTGGCGGCCTGACGCATGTATTGGAGTCCTGCCGTGCGGTCAACCATTCCGCCACGGCCCTCATAGAGCATATAGCCATAGAGCGCATCAGCAATGTGGAACGACGAAGAGGTCACCTTCTCAAGCATAGACCGCGCACGGCTGTCAGCAATCGACGTGTTCTTTTGCAGCAACAGATGAGCAAGATTGGTCAACGCCTGAGCATAGCTCTGCGTTATCATGCGTTTGTAATAACTGTCGGCTTCATATTGTTCTTTGTATGCCTCATAATATTTCAGAGCCAATACTCTGTTCTCGCGTCCATATTCGGAATAATAGTGCATGTTGCCGAGCATGTAGAGAGGCATGCCGTTGCAATAGTCTTTACATTTCTCCAGCCACGAGTAGGCTTCGTCATAGTCGGCATTGACAACCTCGCCGTCAAGCAGAAACATTGCCGTGCGATACATTGCCATGTAGAAGCCCACCTTGGCAGCGAGCAAGTTATACTTGTAAGCCTGTCTGCCATACCACGCACAGTCGCGGTAGCGGTGGAACGTGTTGACCTCGGCATCTTCATAATAGGTGAAGAAATCGCTGAAGAGGGTTGCCAGCCACATGTAGGTGCCGTTTCTGTAAGGCTCAAAGTCGTAGCTAATGTCTACCACGAGCGGATGAGCCTGGCGCAGACGATAGAAGGGGCAGTCAAGGTCGTCGTTGCCGTCGCCGTCTTCATAATAGATATGGGCGAGATACACCTGCATGTCTTCCTGGCATGACAGCTCGTCGGGGTCGTCTTCGGTCTCAAGGAGGCAGCGTCTGGTCAGCTCACGCGCCGTCTCATAGTCCTCATCGTTGATGAGCTCGTAAACCATCGCCTCAACATCATACTCATCGGAAGAGAAATTCTCTTCCACACAGAGCCTCATGTTGTCGAGCATAAACTGCACCTTGCAGTCGCGCTCCAGCGTTGGGTTCAGCTCCTTGATCTTGTCCATGGCCCTCTGGTCGCCGGCCTCATGGGCCTTGAGGAGCCATTCGTTTGCCGTGTCCATGTCGGTTGTGCAGCCCGTGCCGTCGGCGTAGCGTGTGCCGACGATATACATGCAGTTGGCGTTGCCCTGCTCGGCACCCTTGGTGTAAGCAGCGAGAGCGTCGCTGTAGAAGCCCTGCTCGTCGAGGGCGGTGCCCTTGCCATACCACGCCGCCACCAAGCCCTTCGTGGCAGCCACATCAAACCACAGCGCCGCCTTCTTCACGTCGCGCTCTTGGCCGTCGAAGCCCTTCATGTAAGCCCATGCGCGATTGTTAATCTCGTCGGGAGTCATGTTCTTCGACTGTTCGCGCACCTCGTCCTCGGGGAAGAACTCGGCAAGGCGCTCTGCGCCACGTTTGTCGCCAGCATCGTGCGCCATCTTCAGATAGAGGCGTGCGCCACTGTCGTCCTTGGGCCATCCGCGCCCGTTGTGCAGGTTGCGGGCGAGGTTCAGCATGGCGGTGGTGCAGTTGAGGTTAGCACCTTTGAGATAAACTTCGTTTGCCTTGTCGCTCTTGCCCTCCTGGTCATAGCACCATCCCAGGTTGCAGCAAGCCGCGCCGTCGCCACGGTCGGCGGCAGCACGCAGGCACCGCTTGGCAAGCTCCAGATTTTTGGTGAAGCCGTTGCCGCCCGTCATCCAGTCGTAGCCGCGGTTTGACATGTCGATCGTGCTCATGCCCTTCCACTCGTCTTCCTTCACCGGTCCGAACCAGTCGGCCATGAGCTGCTGCGTGTCGTTATAGTTTTTGTCGGCACATATTTTCAGTTGGGTGTAACAATCGTGCAACACTGGCGGATTGGTTTCCGACTCATCATGATAGATATGTGCAAGGGTGCGACAGGCACTGAGGTTCAGCAGCTTGGCGCTCTTCTCGATCCATTTTCTGCCCTCGGCTTTGTCTTCGGTGCATCCATAGCCTGTGTTGTAGAAGAATCCAAGGTTGTTCATGGCCTGCGAGTTGCCTTTCAGGGCGGCATGACGTGTCAGCTCAAAGCAGCGTGTCTCGTTTTTTGCGGTGCCCCATTCATAATAATAGCATACGGAAAGGTTGAAGAACGTGTTGACATCGGGATCCTTGCTCCACGCTTGCTCGTAGAGCGCCACGGCAGCAGCATAGCGCTTGGCAGAATACTCCTGCGTGGCTTCGTCATATAGTCGGATGGCAGCGTCGTGATCCGACTCGGTTTCTCTTTTTAAAAAATCGAATAGGCCCATGGTGTTGTTGTTTTTTATTTCTGAAATAGACTGTTCTTATATATAAATAAAGTGTTGGTTTGGTTTTTCTTATATGCAGATTGCGTCTGCATTATCTGCAAAGATAAGGAGAAAAAGCCTATGGTGTGGTGTTCTGAATGTTAAATAAAAGTAAACATTTTGACTTTCGACATTTAAACCGTACTTTTGCCGTCTGATTGCCGACATTTTCAAAAATGACCACTAACCGACAGACAGCACAGCACATGTGTGTCAACTTTTAAAAACTTACAAACGTGAAATATATGAAATTAAAGAACAAATTGCATAACCTCGCGCTCACCACCCTGACGCTACTGATACTCAGCGCCGCAACGGTGATGACGGCACAGACGCCTGCCGACTGGAAGAAGCTGAAGGGCAACGTGACGATGTATCTGGCCAACGACCTCGGACGTAACGGCTATTACGACCAGAAGCCGATAGCCGAACTGATGGGACGAATGGGTGAGACGCTGAAGCCGAAATGTGTCATCGCCGCGGGCGATGTGCACCATTTCAACGGCATACAGTCGGTCAACGACCCGCTGTGGATGACCAACTATGAGCTGATCTACTCGCACCCAGAGCTGATGATCAACTGGTTCCCCGTGTGCGGCAACCACGAGTATCGCGGCAACACACAGGCGGTGATCGACTACTCGAAGGTGAGCCGCCGATGGATGATGCCGTCGCGCTATTATTATAAGGTGGTGGCGTCGAAAGGCACAACGGTGAGGGTGGTGTTCGTCGACACCACGCCGCTCATCCAGCGTTACCGCAACAACCCTGAGGTCTATCCCGACGCAAGAATGCAGAACATGGAGGCGCAGCTGCAATGGCTCGACGCCACGCTGCGCGACGCGAAAGAAGACTGGGTCATCGTCGTGGGGCACCACCCCATCTACGCGCAGACGGAGAAGAACACCGTGGAGCAGGAGGACCTGCGACGCTGTCTGCTGCCCGTGCTGCAACGCTACCACAACGTGAGCATCTATGCCTGTGGCCACATACACGACTTCCAGCACATCAAGATGCAGGGCGACGACATCGACTATGTGGTCAACTCGGCCGGCGCTCTTGCCCGCGACGTGAAGCCCATCGACGGAACGGTGTTCTGTAGCGAAAAGACGGGCTTCTCGGTCATCGCGGCCGACAAGAAGCAGCTCGCCCTCTACATGATAGACAAAGAGGGCAACGTGATTCACACGGTCAGCAAGAAAAAACAATAAGAAAACTTTCGCATAAGGGAAGGACCTTCGCAAATGCATAATAAACACACACGCAAGCTGTTGCATTCTCAGGCAAGCGTCGCCGAAGGCGGCAAATAACAAGAACTGCTGAATTTTGTAGTACAGACCGTAGGCGG
>OQVL01000474.1_pt1 | contig 21195 bp, 19 predicted proteins | sample 1691501 | NCBI WGS metagenome assembly OQVL01 (sample SAMN03418253, study PRJEB22391) | human gut metagenome | biome: human-gut; feature: organic feature; material: feces | host: Homo sapiens | place: Tanzania | collected 2013-01 | reverse complement strand
CGTCTTTTGCTTGTTTTTAATTCGCAATAGCTCGCTATTACTCATTAAAAGCCAAACAAAATACACTCTTCTAAAAATCCAAAATACAAGCAAGCCCTAACGACCGATTAGGGTTAAACCGTTGTGTTATTTCTTAAGCACAGGCTCACAGGTGAGGTTGACGCCCAGCTTCTTGAAAATTTTCTGGTCCACATCGCTCAGCATAACCGTGCAATGGGCCTGGCATCCGCGCAGCTTGGGAAGCTGCTCAAGAGCGCGACGGCAGTTGTCGTCATGAACAGACAGCACAGACAGAGCCACAAGCACCTCGTCGGTGTGTAGACGTGGGTTACGGCCGCCAAGATAGCTTATCTTCGTGTGCTGTATAGGCTCAATCATCGACTGGGGAATGAGCTTCAGATCGTGGTCGATGCCGGCAAGGTGCTTCATGACGTTGAGCAACAAGGCAGCGCTGCAACCTAACAGTTCGCTCGACTTGGCTGTGATGATTGTTCCGTCTTCAAGCTCTATGGCTGCTGAGGTGTGACCCGTCTCCTTCTTGAAGTTCTTGGCAGCCACGGTGGTGCGGCGGAAGTCGGTCGTTATCTTGGCCTGGTTGAAGAGAAGCTGTATCTTGGCAATCTCATTATCGTTGCAGGCGCCACGCGCCATCTTGTTTGTGGCAGCATAATAGCGACGCACAATCTCGTTCTTTGAAGCCTCACAGCACGCCTCGTCATCGCTTATGCAGAAGCCGACCATGTTGACACCCATGTCGGTGGGCGACTTGTAAGGGTTAGAGCCGTAGATGCCCTCAAACAGAGCGTTGAGAACGGGAAAGATCTCGATGTCGCGGTTATAGTTGATCGCAATCTTGTTGTATGCCTCAAGATGGAACGGGTCAATCATGTTCACATCGTTAAGGTCGGCGGTGGCAGCCTCATAGGCAATGTTCACGGGGTGCTTGAGAGGCAAGTTCCACACGGGGAAGGTCTCAAACTTGGCATATCCGGCACGCACGCCACGCTTGTTCTCGTTATACAGCTGACTGAGACACACGGCCATCTTGCCGCTACCAGGACCAGGGGCTGTGACGATGACCAGCGGACGCTCGGTCTCGACATAATCGTTCTGGCCAAAGCCCTCGTCAGAAGCGATGAGGGAAACGTTGTGGGGATAACCCTCTATAAGATAATGATAATAGGTCTTGATGCCTTCGCGCTCCAAGCGCTGACGGAAGGCGGTGGCGGCGGGCTGTCCGTTATAATGGGTTATGACAACCGAGCCCACCATGAACCCACGGTTCTCAAACTCGCCACGAAGACGCAACACATCCTCGTCATAGGTTATGCCGAGGTCGGCACGTTTCTTGTTCTTCTCTATGTCGGTGGCACTGATGACAATAACGATCTCTATGCTGTCGCTCAGCTTCTGGAACATGCGCAACTTGCTGTCGGGCATGAATCCCGGCAACACGCGGCTGGCATGATGATCATCGAAAAGTTTGCCTCCAAGTTCGAGGTAAAGTTTTCCGTCAAACTGTGAAATACGCTCCTTAATGTGCTCAGACTGTATCTTCTGATACTTCTCGTTGTCGAATCCTATCTTCATAATACTTGTTTTCTGGTGCAAAATTACAAAATATGCCTTTTACATGCAAACACACGCTTATTTATTTTGTATTTGGCAAAATAATTTCAGTCAAATACTTGATTTGCGACAAAATGTCTTACTTTTGCAGAACTAATACAAACAAACAATATAAATGGAAACGAACGACAACAAAGAAGAACAAATTCTTATACGCATAACAGGCAAGGACCGGCCAGGACTAACAGCTTCAATAATGGAGATTCTTGCCCGCAAGGACGCAAAGATATTGGACATCGGACAGGCCGACATCCACTCCACCTTATCGCTCGGCATCCTTATACGCATTGACGACCATGCGTCGGGACAGGTAATGAAAGAGCTGCTCTTCAAAGCCACGGAGCTGGGCGTGAACATCGGCTTCTCGCCTGTCACAGACGAGGAATATGAAAACTGGGTCAACCTGCAAGGAAAGAACAGATATATCCTCACGATGATAGGCCGCACGCTGTCGGCAAAACAGATTGAGGCAGCAACAAAAATCATTGCCAGACAAGGCCTGAACATCGATTCCATTCTGCGACTCACAGGACGCATGAGCATAATGCACCCTGAGCGCAACATGAGAGCCTGCATAGAGTTCTCGCTAAGAGGCACACCCGAAGACCGGGCCACCATGCAGAAGGAGCTCATGGCCATAAGCGCCGAGATGGAGATCGACTTCTCGTTCCAGAAAGACGACATGTACCGACGCATGCGTCGACTGATCTGCTTCGACATGGACTCTACGCTCATACAGACCGAATGTATAGACGAGCTGGCTGAACGTGCAGGCGTGGGGGCAGAGGTGCGCGCCATAACAGAGAGCGCCATGCGCGGCGAGATCGACTTTAAAGAGAGCTTCACACGCCGTGTGGCCCTGCTGAAGGGTCTCGATGCGAGTGTGCTTGAAGACATTGCCGTTAACATGCCCATCACCGAAGGTGTGGACCGCCTGATGTCGGTGCTGAAACGCTGCGGCTACAAGATTGCCATCCTAAGCGGTGGATTCACTTATTTCGGCGAATTCCTTCAGCGCAAATATGGCATCGACTATGTCTATGCCAACGAGTTGGAGATTGGCGAGGACGGAAAGCTGACAGGACGTTATGTCGGCAAAATCGTTGACGGACACCGTAAGGCAGAGCTTCTGAAGCTCATCGCACAGGTGGAAAAAGTGAACCTCGCACAGACCATAGCCGTGGGCGATGGCGCCAACGACCTGCCAATGCTTGGCGAGGCCGGCCTCGGAATAGCCTTCCACGCAAAACCCCGTGTAGTGGCAAACGCAAAGCAGAGCATCAACACCATTGGGCTTGACGGCGTGCTCTATTTTCTCGGATTTAAAGACAGCTACCTTGGCGAGCAAGGACGCTTCTGACATAAAGAACCCTCCGTTCTAACATAAAGGCAGGCACACATGACGTTGTGTCTGCCTTTATTTTTGAAAAAATAATGACGCTTTTGCTTGCACATTAAAAGAAAAAGAATTACTTTTACGGCATAATAACAAGAAAACAGAATTAACATATCTAGCACCTAAAAGTAATTATCTATGACAGAATTTTTCATGCAACATTTTTGGCTGCTTTGGCTCATTGTTGCCATCGTATGCCTTTCGTTGGAGATGACCTCTGGCGATTTCTTCCTGACATGTTTCGCAATAGGTGCCATGGTCAGCGTGCTGGCAGCAGCGTTTGATGCGCCGTTCTGGATACAGGTGATTGTCTTTGCCCTTGTCTCCGTGATGTCCATTCGTCTGTTGCGCCCACGTCTTCTTGCCTCGTTGCATAAAGGCAAGGAAGACCGACCAAGCAATGCCGATGCGTTGATGGGACGAATAGGCGTTGTGTCTGAGATTATTCCTGCCGACGGCTATGGACGCGTGAAGATTGACGGTGACGATTGGAAAGCAGAGTCGCCTGTTAACGTGCCGCTGCAAGTGGGCATGAAAGTGGAGGTCATCGGACGCGACAGTATCATCATAAACGTCAAGCCTGTATAAAACAAACATTGTGCAGAACGAGCATTGGATAAAAAAGAAACATTAGATAGAAACAATTGAAAAACTTATAAAAACGACAAAACTATGGAAGGATTTGTAAGCATTGCCCTTACGGCAATAGTAGTGTTGGCCATTATCTTTGTAAAAATGGCCGTGGTGATTATTCCTCAGAGCGAGACAAAGATCATTGAGCGTTTAGGAAAATATTATGACACCCTGAAACCAGGCGTTAACATCATCATACCGTTCATAGACCGCGCAAAGACCATCATTACGATGACACGCGGACGCTATGCCTACTCTAACTCTATAGACCTGCGCGAACAGGTTTACGACTTCGACAAGCAGAACGTGATCACGAAAGACAACATTCAGATGCAGATCAACGCCCTGCTCTATTTCCAGATTGTGGACCCATTCAAGGCTGTTTACGAGATCAACAACCTGCCGAACGCCATTGAGAAGCTCACACAGACAACGCTGCGCAACATCATCGGCGAGATGGAGCTGGACCAGACGCTCACATCGCGCGACACCATCAACACAAAGCTTCGCGCCGTGCTCGACGATGCAACAAACAAATGGGGCATCAAGGTGAACCGTGTGGAGCTGCAAGACATCATTCCGCCATCAAGCGTGCTTCAGGCTATGGAGAAGCAGATGCAAGCAGAGCGTAACAAACGTGCAACCATCCTCACATCAGAGGGTCAGAAGCAAGCAGCCATCTTGCAGTCGGAAGGTGAAAAGACCTCTACCATCAACCGCGCGGAGGCAGCCAAGCAGCAAGAGATTCTGCGGGCTGAAGGTGAGGCACAGGCACGCATACGCAAGGCAGAAGCAGAGGCCATAGCCATTGGCAAGATCACAGAGGCTGTAGGAGCAAGCACCAACCCCGCCAACTATCTGCTCGCGCAAAAGTATATCCAGATGATGCAACAGGTGGCTGAGGGCGACAACGCCAAGACGGTTTATTTGCCTTATGAGGCAACAAACCTTCTGGGCAGCATTGGCGGCATAAAAGACCTGTTCAAGCAATAAAGACCTGTTCAAGCAATAACGACCATTCGTGTTTCTCTGAACGGTCGCAAGTTTTTAATAATTAACTCATAAAAATGGACAATATGAAAACAATCATTCCTTCTGCCCTCATTGCTTTGGGCATTGTTATATTGGGCCTGTGTGTGAAATGGGGCATCGACGACTTCACAAACAAAGACCGCAAAGTGGTGGTTAAAGGATTGTCGGAGAAAGAGGTAGATGCCGACAAGGTGACATGGCCTATCGTGTCGAAGGAGTTGGGCAACGACCTGCCCGACCTCTACCACCGCATAGCCGTGACGCAGGCAAGCATTAAGCGCTTCCTTAAGGCTGGCGGCGTGGCAGACAGCGAGATAACGGTCAACGCCCCCGTGGTCATAGACCTCAATGCCGACCAATATTCGGACAACAGACGGTCATATCGTTACAACATAACGTCCATCATAACGGTCACATCGCGCAACGTGGCACAGGTGCGCAACCTCATAGCCCGCCAAGGTGAGCTGCTGAAAGACGGCATTGCCATCGTCAGCGGCGACTACGAGAACCGCATTCGCTACGAGTATGTGTCGTTTAAGGCCATGAAGCCCAAGATGATGCAAGAGGCCATCGCCAACGCAGAGACCACAGCTCAGCAGTTTGCCAACAGCAGCAAGAGCAAGCTCGGCAAGATTGTCAGTGCTGACCAAGGACAGTTCTCTATTGACGACCGCGACCAAAACACGCCTTACATAAAGAAGGTGCGTGTGGTGTCAACCGTGACCTATGCGTTAAAAGACTGATTTGGGATTAAGAAACAATGAGCAAACGTAGCTTAACGCTTCCATTTGCTCATTGTTTTTATGCTCGGCACGAGCACAAAAAAGAGTGGCATGCAATCGCACACCACTCTTTTTTTTGTTATTATCTCCTTATGAAAGAAAGGCTTATTCGTTCTCAGGACGGAGCTGGCGAACGGTCTCGGCAGCACGCCACATCTCCTTGTCGTGCATAGCCTTCAGCTCTGCGTTCAGCTTCTCACGATAGTCGGGCTTAGAGTTGCTGTCGATAGAGATCTGAGCCTCGTTGCCAGTCTTAACTGACAGGTACAGCCACTCCATAACAGGCTTGATAGCCTCGCGGAAACGGGGAGCCCAGTCAAGAGCACCACGCTGTGCTGTGGTAGAGCAGTTAGCGTACATCCAGTCCATACCCTTCTCTGCGAACAGAGGCATAAGGCTCTGTGTCAGCTCCTCTACGGTCTCGTTGAAAGCCTCAGAGGGAGAGTGGCCGTGCTCACGCAGCACGTCATACTGAGCCTCAAGCAGACCCTCGATAGCACCCATCAGAGAGCCACGCTCACCTGTAAGGTCGCTGGTAGCCTCACGCTGGAAAGTTGTCTTGAACAGGTAGCCAGCACCGATACCGATACCGAAGGCGATGGTCTTCTCCTCTGCCTTGCCAGAGTGGTCCTGATAAACAGCGTAAGAGCAGTTCAGACCGCGACCCTCAAGGAACATTGTGCGGAGCGAGGTGCCCGAACCCTTAGGAGCAACCATGATAACGTCGATGTCGGCGGGAGGAACAACACCTGTGCGGTCGTTCCAGTTGATAGCAAAACCGTGAGAGTAGTAGAGGGTCTTGCCCGGTGTGAGATATTGTTTGATTTTTGGCCATACAGCAATCTGGCCTGCGTCAGAAAGCAGCATGCAGATGATGGTTCCCTTCTGTGCAGCCTCCTCTACAGAGAAGAGGGTCTTGCCGGGCACCCAACCGTCAGCCACAGCCTTGTCGTATGTCTTGCCAGGACGCTGACCGACGATGACGTTGAAACCGTTATCGCGGAGATTACCTGCCTGACCTGGTCCCTGAATACCATAACCTAAGATGGCAATTGTCTCGTTTTTAAGAACTTCACGTGCTTTTTCCAATGAAAACTCTTTGCTGGTGACTACAGTTTCTACAACGCCACCGAAATTCATTTCTGCCATATTACTTAAATTTTGTGCTGTGCAGCCTCACACATATTATATATGCGAGAGCCTCAGCGGTTGTTATTGTTTTGTTGTTTCTTTTATAAGTTCTCTCAAAACAAGTCGCGCCATACCCAAAACGAGTCAGCTACTGACGACGACTGTTTATCCTGTTAAACGGTTGCAAAGGTAATAAATTAAAATGAAACACCAAAAAAATCTTTCATTCTTTTACAAATTTAACCTTACTTCTACAAACTTCAACTTTTTCTTCGCTTTCAGGTGTTTGTTTCATTATGCGCACACACCACTCGTTATCAGCCGTTTTCTCGCGATAGAACAGCAAGTTGTCGCCGCCATGCGACTCTGCCACATAAGCGATCTCGAAACGTGCTATGCGATAGCTACGGAACCAATCGACAGGCCACAGGTCGATGATGTGCTCAATATATTTTACGCTATTGATGTGGCCATTAATGTCGACATCGCTGTAACAGGTCTGCACCGTGCGCACATATTCGGCATCGGGTGACATCTTCACACGCGAGCTTTTGGCTATCGGGCATGGAGTGTCGGTGTCGATATACTGGTTTATCAGACCGTCATGGATCGAGAGAATGTCGGTAGGCTGTCGCGAGTCGGTGTCGATAAGTGCCCACACGCTGCGTCCATAGCCATAGGTCTTTCCGTCGGGAGTTTTAACTTCAAAGTCGCGGTCGGTGAAATAGCGCATTGCACCTTCCACCCATGTGTTCACGAAGAACCGCTCATAAGCCTTGGGATAGTGGTCCATCTCTATGACCAGACGCGAGAGCACCCATGTCTTGTGCAACAGATTAAGATAGTTCATGCCGTAGCCACGGTCGTTCGAATGGAAATCGGCGGCGTTGAGCATGTGGTTACCAAGATGTCCGATAAACAGGTGGTGCGAGAAGTCGCAATGGAAAGGCTCTGCGAGAAACTCGTAGCTTCCTACTTTACTCAGCATCTCCATCATTTCCCTGTTTTTGTAAGAAATCGGTAACAGGCTCTTCAAAGCTGCGTGTCACAGCGATACGTCCTGAGCGCGAATATTGCAGCAGGCAACCGAAAGCGTTGAGCTTGTCGTAAAGGCCCGTGATGTCGGGGGTCAGTCCAGCAAGCAACACCGTGCTGTAGGTTGGGTTTACCTCCATCATGCGTGCATCGGCCTTGCGAATGGTGCGCGACACCTCAGGATTTTCAAGCAACACAGAAGTAGAGATCTTGTAAAGGCCGACCTCATGAATGAAGAGGTCGTCGTCTGTATAATAGTCTGCCTTCACCACATCAATCTTCTTCTCGATCTGCTTGGTCACCTTCTTTATTTGTTCCTCATCGCTCCATGCGGTGATGGTGTACTTGTGAACATCGGGTATGCTCGATGCCGACACATTCAGACTCTCGATATTTATCTGTCGGCGGGTAAACACCGCCGTTATCTGGTTCAGGACGCCAGCAATGTTTTCTGAATAAACAAGCAGCGTATATAATTTCTTTTCCACGATTCTTTTCCTTAATTGTCAAGCGTTAAACACTAACCATTAAAACTCTACACATTGTTGCTGCGTTTAAGCTTTTATCTCCAGCAACATGTCGTCTACGCTATTGCCCGGAGGAGTCATCGGCAACACGTTGTCCTCTTCCTTTATAGCCAACTCAAGCACATAAGGGCCAGGGGTGGCAATCATCTTCTCCACGGCAGCACGCAGCTTAGAGCGGTCTGTCACCACGTCATAAGGAATGGCGTAGCCCTTGCAGATGGTGGCATAATGTGGGTTGAGCATTTTGGTAAACGACTGGCGGTGGTTGAAGAACATGTCCTGCCACTGGCGCACGTTGCCCAGATAGTTGTTGTTAAGCAGCACCACCTTAACTGGAGTCTGTTGCTCCATGATGGTGCCAAGCTCCTGAATGCTCATCTGGAAGCCACCGTCGCCTGTGAACAGGCACACCGTGCGGTCGGGAGCGCCAAAGGTTGCACCCACGGCAGCGGGAAGACCGAAGCCCATGGTTCCCAGTCCGCCGCTCGTCACGATGCTTCGCTTGAGGTTAAACTTAGAGTAGCGACACGAGAACATCTGGTTCTGGCCCACATCGGTCACGACGATAGCCTCGCCCTTTGTCACCTCTGCCACCACGTTGGCCACCTCACCCATGAGCAGCGGGCCCTCGGCGGGATGTATGGCAGGCTGTATGACCTTCTCGTTCTCTTGGTCGAAGAACGGTTTGAAGCTGTCACGCCACTCGCGGTGCACGTTCTTCTTCAGCAGACGGGTGATGGCTGGCAACGACATCTTGCAGTCGCCCACCACAGCCACATCGGTCTTCACGTTCTTGTCGATCTCGGCCTCATCGATGTCGAGATGTATAATTTTTGCCTGCTTGGCATAAGTGTCGAGACGTCCTGTCACACGGTCGCTGAAGCGCATGCCTATGGCAATGAGCACATCACACTTGTTCTCCATGACGTTAGGCGCATAGTTGCCATGCATTCCGAGCATGCCCATGTTAAGCGGATGGTTGCTTGGAAGGGCAGACAGACCGAGCAGGGTGCGTGCAGCGGGAATGTCGGCACGCTCCAAGAACTCAATCAGCTCGTTCTGCGCTCCACCAAGTTCCACACCCTGACCCACAAGAGCCAGCGGACGCTCAGCAGCGTTAATCAGTTCGGCAGCCTGCTCCACGGCAGTCTGCGATATTTTCGGATACGGATTGTAGCTGCGTATCGACGTTACCTGAACAGGATTCCAATTGCAACTGTGTATCTGTGCGTTCTTCGGGAAGTCGAGTACCACAGGACCGGGACGGCCTGAGCGAGCGATGTAGAACGCACGGCTCACAGCCCATGCCACATCCTCAGGACGACGAATCTGGTAGCTCCACTTTGTGATAGGCTGTGACAAGCCCACGAGGTCAACCTCCTGGAAGGCGTCGGTGCCAAGCGCTCCCACGCCCACCTGTCCTGCGATAACGACAATTGGTGTTGAGTCCATCATGGCATCGGCCACACCCGTCAATGTGTTTGTCACGCCAGGGCCGCTTGTCACCAGACAAACGCCCACCTCACCGCTCACGCGGGCAAAGCCCTCTGCTGCGTGTGCCGCAGCTTGCTCATGGCGCACAAGAATATGGTTAAACGCTTTTTTCTCGCCTCTCGTATAGTCGTAGAGAGCATCAAATACTGGCATGATAGCACCACCGGGATAGCCGAAAATGGTCTTTACACCTTCGGCTTCAAGCGAACGCATCAATGCTTCTGCTCCTGTTATCTGTTCCATAATTTTATAAAGAAAAATTAAAGCCCGTCCTCCTCCTCACCATTCACAGCGATAAGGAGGGGCTGTTATTTTGATTAGTCTTAAATTATTCTTACACCACCTTTGTCGGCCGAACTAACGCTCTGTGCATAAGCTCTAAGCGCCTTCGACACCTGACGGTTGCGTGTGAGCGGCTGCTGCGGACGTGCAGCCAACTCCTCATCGCTCAGTTTCACGTTTATAGAGCGGTTCGGAATGTCGATCTCAATGATGTCGCCGTCTTTTATCTTGCCGATGTTGCCTCCTGCTGCTGCCTCAGGTGAGATGTGGCCAATGCTCAAACCGCTGGTTCCGCCAGAGAAGCGTCCGTCGGTGATGAGAGCACACTCCTTGCCGAGGTGCATGCTCTTGATGTAAGATGTGGGATAGAGCATCTCCTGCATGCCCGGTCCGCCCTTCGGACCTTCATGAGTGATGACCACACAGTCGCCGCTCTTGATCTTTCCTCCAAGAATGCCCTCACAAGCAGCCTCTTGCGAGTCGAACACCTTTGCGGGTCCACTAAACTTCCATATTGACGGGTCAACGCCAGCTGTCTTAACCACGCAACCGTCCTGTGCGATGTTTCCAAACAGCACAGCCAGTCCACCGTCTTTGGTGTAAGCATGTTCAAGGTCGCGAATGCAACCCTCGGCACGGTCGGTGTCAAGATTCTCCCATTGGGCATCTTGACTTCCCATCTGCGTAGAGAATTTACGTCCCGGTGCGCTGTGGTATATGCGGTCGGCCTCAGGATCAACGGTGGCTCCCGTGATGTCATATTTCTTCATGGCCTCATCGAGCGTTGTTCCGTCAACGCGTTTGGCGCTGCCGTTGATCAGTCCGCCCTTGTTAAGCTCGTTCAAGATGCCGAGGATGCCGCCAGCACGACCACACTCTTGCACACTGTATTTCTGCGTGTTGGGAGCGAGCTTACACAGACAGGGCACATGACGGCTCAAGCGGTCAATGTCCTCCATCTTAAAGTCGGCACCAGCCTCCTGAGCCACAGCCAAGAGATGGAGCACGGTGTTGGTGCTGCCGCCCATGGCGATGTCGAGAGTCATGGCGTTGAGGAAAGCGTCGCGTGTGGCAATGTTGCGTGGCAACACGCTCTCATCGCCATCTTCATAATAGGCCATCGCGTTCTTCACGATCTGACGGGCAGCCTGCTTGAACAGCTCTATGCGGTTCTTGTGCGTGGCAAGGATGGTTCCGTTGCCGGGCAGCGACAAGCCAATGGCCTCTGTGAGCGAGTTCATAGAGTTGGCTGTGAACATGCCTGAGCAGCTACCGCAGCCAGGACAAGCACAGCCTTCAATCTCTGCCATCTCCGCATCGCTTACCGATGGGTCGGCACCTTTGATCATGGCCGTTATGAGGTCGGCGTTCTCGCCGCGCCAACGTCCTGCCTCCATCGGTCCGCCAGAGCAGAACACAGCAGGTATGTTAAGACGCATGGCAACCATAAGCATGCCTGGGGTCACCTTGTCACAGTTGGAAATGCAAATCATGGCATCGGCCTTGTGGGCGTTAACCATATATTCTACTGAGTCGGCAATGATATCGCGTGAAGGAAGCGAGTAGAGCATGCCATCGTGTCCCATAGCAATGCCGTCGTCTATTGCGATAGTGTTGAACTCGGCAGCATAGCATCCCATGGCCTCTATCTCCTTTTTCACGATCTGGCCGATCTCATGCAGATGGGTATGTCCCGGCACAAACTGAGTGAACGAGTTGACGACAGCAATGATTGGTTTTCCAAACTGTTCACGCTTCATTCCTGTGGCCACCCATAGGGCCCTGGCTCCCGCCATTCGTCGTCCTTCGGTACAGACGGCACTTCTCAACTGATGTTTCATGTTCTTTTCTTTTTATTGTGTGTCGGCCGTCATGGCCTCCACATATGTCGTTAGTTTTATTTTTATCCTGTTACAAAACGATAAGAATGTCATTCTTGTTTATACAATTTGTCGCTCTTTCGCCTTATTAGGATGCAAAGATAATTAGTTTTTATTTAATTGCCAACAAATTTTGATTCATTTTTCACAAATATGCACAATTTGTAACCCATTAAGCACGTTTTATAACAATTTGAAAGAACAAAAGGGCGCACAGAATGCATATTTGTGCAAAACGAGCATCGGAGAGCCATTGATCTATAAAAACAGCAAATAAAGATTATCGCAGCAAGCAATAAAAAGAAAGCTCCAGCCACACATATCTTATATATGCATAGCTGGAGCCTTGTATGCTTATTGTCTTGTTGTCACAGGGCGACAGAACAAGACATTAGTTGGCATTGTTGCTGAATGTTGCCACACGGTTAAACTCGACACGCTCAGAGAGCTTGTTGGTGGCACCCATGCCTTTGGCTTCAATGCGGTCGGCAGAGATGTTGTAACGCTTAACGAGAGCCTTCTTCACAGCATTGGCACGAGCCTGAGACAGCTTCTGGTTAAACTTAGCTGAACCCTCGGGAGAAGCATAGCCCTTGATCTCAACCTTGGCATCCTGATTGTCCTTCATATACTTAGCGATAAGCTCGATAGAGGCATACTGTGCGCGGTCTATTGTGCTCTTGCCCTGACGGAAGATTACAACAGGCTGCAAGCTCTCACATGCCGTTGAGGTCTGGCTCTGGCAGTCGGCGAGCTGCTGCTTCAGTTCAGCGATCTGACGATCCTTGGCTGCCATCTCGTCATCCTTGCCGGCGAGCTCACCGCGAAGGTCGTTAATCTGATCGTTGAGAGCATCGATCTCAGCCTGGTCGCGGAGCTGTGCAACCACGAAGTTGTGTGAGCCATTAGAGTTCTTGAACTTGTAAACCAGTCCTACGTTGAGCTGGAAAGAAGCACGGTTCACGTCATATTTCACTCCCTGATAGCCATTGCCGTTAAGAGCCCAAATCATTGCAGGCTCGATGTAGAGCTGCCATGCCTTCTTCTGACCGAGGTTAAAGCCGAAGTCGAGAGCAGCCTTAGAGGTCAGCATGTCTGTCTTGTAAGCCTTTGTGGGATGACCGAACACATGTCCCCAGCCCAAGCCATAGAGAGCTGTGAGCTCAAACAAGCGAGGCTCGCCATTGTATCCACCAAACAGATTGGTGAGGTTTGTTGTACCGAGCAACGAGGTGTTCATGCCGTTAACGACCGTACCTGTGGTGTGGCCGTTGGTATTCTTGAAATAAACGTTGCTCTCAGCAGCCAAGCCAAACACAGGAGTGAAGTTGCGGCCAATGCGCAGACCAACGTTAGGATTCATATCCTTCAGCCATGCGTGACCTGTAGCCTTGGTAGCAAGGCCACCGTTTATACCTATGTAGACGTTGTCGAAAGTTTTGCTTTCAAGCACAGTCTGGGCAGAAAGTGTTGCAGCGGCCATGAGGCCAGCAAACAAAGTAAATATTTTTTTCATTAACTTAAAGATTTTATTTTTTACCTTTTCAAAAAAACTTAGTTTTGTTACTTTAGACGTTTACAAAGGAATAAAAAAAACTCATAATCTCCAAATATTTTCTCAACAATCGGGCGCTTTTCAGTAAAAAAGAGCATTTTACAAGCCAATTCAACAAAATCCAACAAAAAAGGACAGCCAAAACACCCTAACTAAACAGCTTTTGCTTAAATTTGCAGCCATGATGCTGACATTACTTTTAATTAACCTCTTCACATTTGTGGAGCTCAACTGTGAGAACCTCTTCGACTATATGCACGACATTGGCAAAGAGGACACCGAGTTTACCCCCGACGGCAGTTACCATTGGACGAAATCGCGCTATTGGAAGAAGCTGGACCGCACGGGGCAGACCATCTTGTCGTGTGCCGACTCGGCCTCGTTGTCCATTCCCGACATGGCGGTGCTCTGCGAGGTAGAGAACGACACCGTTCTGCACGACCTCACATGCCGCTCCCTGTTGAGAGGAGCACGCTACGAGTATGTGATGACCAGCTCTCCCGACCGCCGTGGCATTGATGTGGCGTTGCTTTATTCTCCCTTCACGTTCCGGCTCTTGAGCAGCCATGCCGTGCGGGTGGACACGATAAAAGGCATGCGCCCAACGCGCGATCTGCTCTACGCCAAAGGCGTGGTGGCAAGCGGCGACACCCTGCATGTCATCGCAGCACATTTTCCAAGCCGTCGAGGTGGCGAGAAAGCATCGCGCCCATACCGTTGGCAAGCAGTCAGGCAGTTGGGCGCGATGGTCGACTCAATATATAACAAGGTGGCGCACGATGCCATGATTATCGTGGCTGGCGATTTCAACATGTACAGTGGCGAGAAGACCATGGACGCCATGCTCTCCCACGGCCTTGTGGACCTGTCGGCCAATGCCCGCGGTCGGCATGGGGCAAAAGGCACCTACCGTTACCAAGGAGCCTGGGGCAGCTTAGACCACATCCTTGTTAGTCCGGCGGTTATAAAGAAGACGCGAGGTTGCCACATCAACGATGCCTCTTTCCTCACCGAACCTGACGAGAAATATGGCGGCACTAAGCCACGACGCAACTTCCTCGGCCCTGTCTACCGCAACGGTTTTAGCGACCACCTGCCGCTCGTGGCAACGTTCGCTTTCTGAACGCATAGGTAAGGACAAACTGCATGGTTAGCTCAAAGTCGACACGCACCTTCTCCCCACGCTTCATGTTCTCAACCTCACAAGCCCAATCGCTCATGGTGCTGAACGGTCCTACACGCATCTGCGAGAACTGAAGGTTGTCTTCAGGAAAGAGCTTATAGACGGTTTCTTTGCCACACCAGTTGACAAGCAACGAGTCAAGGTCATCAGCCTTCTCATCTTTGCGTAAGAATTTCGATTTTATGCGTTCCACCCTATCGCTGAAATGCTCTATGTCGCACGCCACATCACAGCTCTTCGACAACATAAGAGCAGCATAACCCTTCGTGTGCGTCACACCCACATGATAGCCTCTGAGCAACGGCTGCCCCGAAGCAGCGTGACCAATCATTGGAACATCAGCAACAGGCAAGCCTTGTGAAGCCTTGCTCTGGTCTTGCAAACCCTTGCTCTGGTCTTGCAAACCCTTGCTCCGCCTTGCTCCATGAGGTTTGCCGCATATTGCCAGCATCTCGTGTAGCAAGGCATGGATGGCAAGAAACTCTTTCTTGCGTCCATCATTTTTAAAAGAGGTCTCTACATGCTGACGATAAGGTTCGAGAAAACCGTATGTGCCGAAAAAACCGTCAACAGTTTCCGTAGTTTGCCACAAGCCAAGAAAAACATTAGGATAGACCTCGCGAACATTTATTAAAGCCATATTTATAATTTTTTCTTTTTTACCCGTTTATCTGCTCACATGTCGGCGATGCTCATCACCGTTGCTTCAAGATGCTCATCGCTTTCTTTTCCATGCCAGCGTTTTTGTTTAGGATTATTAGGCTACAATTTTAAACATTTTTTTTGTAATAACCAAAAAACAAACATTTATTAACTTAAAATCTATCATCGAAATTATTTCAAACAAATTAAAACAAGGCAACAAAGACCATGCTCGAAAAAGAGCAATGAAAACATTGCACACACCATATACATGTGCGCATTTTTCCTTAAAAGTGTTTTAAAATACATTAAATAGACCCCAACAATTGCTTTTTTTCATTATTTAATAGCTACTTTTGCATGATTTAAAAGAAAAAAGAAGAAAAATAGAATCATTAACAATACAACAAAACAACAAAATTAAGATATGTTCGAGAACTTAAGCGACAGACTGGAGCGCAGTTTCAAGATATTGAAAGGTGAAGGAAAAATCACCGAGATTAACGTAGCCGAGACACTGAAGGATGTGCGCCGTGCATTGCTCGACGCCGACGTCAACTATAAGGTGGCCAAGAACTTCACCGACACGGTGAAGAAGAAAGCCCTTGGCATGAACGTGCTCACAGCTGTAAAGCCAAGCCAGCTGATGGTCAAGATCGTACACGACGAGTTGGCCGAGCTGATGGGTGGCGAAGCTGCCGATCTGCACCTCACAAGCCGTCCTGCCATCATCTTGATGAGCGGTCTGCAAGGTTCGGGTAAGACCACGTTCAGCGGCAAGCTTGCCAACCTTCTCAAGCAGAAGCAGCACAAGAACCCCTTGCTCGTGGCTTGCGACGTGTATCGTCCTGCCGCTATCGAACAGCTCAAGGTTGTGGGCGCACAGATTGGTGTGCCTGTCTACACCGAAGAGGGCAACAAGGACGTGTGCGCCATCGCCGCCAACGCCGTGAAAGAAGCTAAGGCCAAGAGCTACGATGTGGTCATCGTCGATACCGCCGGCCGTCTGGCCGTTGACGAGCAGATGATGGACGAGATTGCACGTCTGAAAGAAAGCCTCAACCCCGACGAGACCCTGTTCGTGGTCGACTCCATGACGGGTCAGGACGCTGTCAACACAGCCAAGGAGTTTAACGACCGTCTCAACTTCGACGGCGTGGTTCTCACCAAGCTCGACGGCGACACCCGCGGCGGTGCAGCCCTTTCTATCCGCACCGTGGTGACCAAGCCTATCAAGTTTGTCGGCACAGGCGAGAAGATGGAAGCGCTCGACGTGTTCCACCCCTCTCGTATGGCAGACCGCATCCTCGGCATGGGCGACATCGTAAGTCTTGTTGAGCGTGCCCAGGAGCAGTTTGACGAGGAAGAGGCAAAGAAACTTCAGAAGAAGATTCAGAAGAACAAGTTCGATTTCAACGATTTCCTCGGACAGATTGAGCAAATAAAGAAGATGGGTAACCTCAAGGAGCTGGCATCAATGATTCCCGGCGTGGGCAAAGCCATCAAGGACGTCGACATCGACGACAACGCCTTCAAGGGCATTGAGGCCATCATCAAGAGTATGACTCCCAAGGAGCGCACCAACCCTGAGATTCTGAACCAGAGCCGTCGTCAGCGCATCGCCAAGGGTAGCGGCACCAACCTGCAAGAGGTCAACCGCCTCATCAAGCAGTTTGACCAGACCCGCAAGATGATGAAGATGGTTACAGGAAGCCAAATGGCAAAGATGGCAGGAATGATGGGCAAGATGAAAGGCATGCCCGGAATGCCTAAATTCTAAGTCGAGCCACACATATTTATAAAATAACGAAGCAAAAAGATCTAATATATGCAGTTGATAGACGGAAAGGCAACAGCGGCAGCCATAAAGCAGGAAATTGCCGCCGAGGTAAAAGCCATCGTTGACGGTGGAGGCAAGCAGCCTCATCTCGCAGCGGTGCTGGTTGGCCACGACGGTGGCTCAGAGACATACGTCAAAAACAAAGTCATAGCATGTGAGCAGTGTGGCTTCAAGTCGACACTCATACGCTACGAGGACGATGTGACCGAAGACGAGCTGCTCCAGTGTGTGGATCGTCTGAACCGCGACAGCGATGTCGACGGCTTCATCGTGCAGCTGCCTCTCCCCAAGCACATCGATGAGCAGAAGGTCATCATGGCCATCGACTATCGCAAAGATGTCGACGGCTTCCACCCGGTAAACGTGGGACGCATGGCCATCGGTCTGCCTTGCTTCATATCAGCCACCCCGCTTGGCATCCTCACCTTGTTGCGCCGCTACAACATCCCCACATCGGGAAAGAAATGTGTGGTGCTCGGACGCAGCAACATCGTGGGCAAGCCCATGGCACAGCTCATGATGCAGAAGCAATATGGCGACGCCACGGTCACCGTGTGCCACTCCCACTCTGCCACCCTGAAGCAAGAGTGTCGTGAAGCCGACATCATCATTGCAGCCATCGGCCGCCCCGGCTTCGTCACAGCCGACATGGTAAAGGAAGGTGCCGTCATCATTGACGTAGGCACCACCCGCGTGCCTGATGCCTCACGCAAGAGCGGCTTCCGTCTGTCTGGCGATGTCGACTTCGAGAACGTTGCACCCCATTGCTCATTCATCACACCCGTGCCTGGCGGCGTTGGTCCCATGACCATCTGCTCGCTCATGAAGAACACACTGTCGGCTGGCAAGCACGAGTTTTACAAGTAAAGAACACACTGCAAGACAAGCAAGGACATCAAGGAGATGAGCAAAGACATCAAGGAGATGAACGAAAAAATCAGCAATAATAGAGAGGACATAAGCAACGGCAACCCACTGACTGCCGACCATTATTACCGCAAAGGCAACGAGTACAGACAGCGCGGCGACTGGCAACACGCCATCGACTGCTACCTTGAGGCAATAAGCCTTGACCCCAACTCGCCAGCGGTCCATGCCAAGCAGATGCTCGACAACATCCTTGGCTACTATTGCAAAGACATTTACAACCCCTGACAACAAACAACAGTTGGCGCTGACGACCATTATGCCGTCAGCGCCAATAAAAACATAACAACAAATAAGAATGGGAAAATTTAAAGGTGCCATCGTCGTTAATACCGATCGGTGCAAGGGCTGTGCGCTCTGCGTTGAAGCCTGTCCGAAGGATGTCATCGCGCTGGCTCAGAAAAATGTAAACATTCATGGCTATCCGTACGTCGTGGCGGTAAACCCTGACGATTGTATAGGCTGTGCCTCATGCGGCATCGTATGTCCCGACGGTTGCATAACCGTCTACAAGAAAAGAATGGAGGATTAGACAACATCATGGCAGAAAAAGAAGTAATGTTGATGAAAGGCAATGAGGCTATCGCCCATGCCGCAATAAGATGTGGTGCCGACGGCTATTTCGGCTACCCCATCACCCCTCAGAGCGAGGTGCTAGAGACGCTGGCCAAGCTCAAGCCTTGGGAGACCACCGGCATGGTGGTGCTACAGGCAGAAAGCGAGGTGGCATCCATAAACATGATCTATGGCGGAGCAGGAGCAGGAAAGCGCGTGTTCACATCGTCTTCAAGCCCCGGCATCGCCCTCATGCAAGAAGGCATTGCCTACATGGCAGGTGCTGAGCTTCCCGGCGTGTTTGTGAACGTGCAGCGCGGCGGTCCCGGCTTAGGAACCATCCAGCCCTCACAGAGCGACTATCTGCAAGCCACACGCGGTGGCGGCAATGGCGACTACAACGTCATTGTCCTTGCCCCCAACTCGGTTCAGGAGATGGCCGATTTCATGGACCTTGCCTTCACCTTGGCGTTCCGTTACCGCAACCCAGCAATGATTCTTAGCGACGGTGTCATCGGACAGATGATGGAGAAGGTGGTGCTGCCTGAGCAGAAACCCCGCCGCACAGAGGAAGAGGTCATTCGCGAATGTCCTTGGGCATCGACAGGCCGCACACGCGACCGCAAGCCCAACATCATAACCTCACTGGAGCTTATGCCTGAGGCCATGGAACAGCGCAACCTGCATCTTCAGGAGAAATACCGCACAATAAAGGAACGCGAGGTGCGCTACGAGACCATAGAGCTCGACGATGCCGACATCATGATCGTGGCGTTCGGCAGCGCAGCACGCATCGCAGAGAAAGCCATCGAGCTGGCACGCGAGGAAGGCATAAAGGCCGGACTGTTCCGTCCCATCACCCTGTGGCCCTTCCCCGAGAAGCAGATAGCAGAGGCAGCACACGGCAAACGCGGTGTTCTCGTTGCCGAGATCAACGCCGGGCAGATGATCCAAGACGTGCGTCTGTCGGTGAACGGCGAGGAGCCTGTTGAACATTTCGGACGATTGGGCGGCATCGTGCCCGAGCCTGAAGAGATTGTAAAAGCAATAAAGGAGAAACTGTTATGAACGACATAATATCACCTGAAAACATTGTCTACAAGAAGCCGACGCTCATGAACGACACACCCATGCACTATTGTGCTGGATGCTCACACGGCGTTGTCCACAAGCTTGTAGCAGAAGTTATTGAAGAAATGGGCATGGAGGAGAAAGCCGTGGGCATCAGTCCTGTGGGTTGCGCCGTCTTTGCCTACAGATACATCGACATCGACTGGCAAGAAGCAGCCCATGGCCGTGCGCCAGCACTCGCCACAGCTGTCAAGCGCCTTTGGCCCGACCGTCTGGTGTTCACCTATCAGGGCGATGGCGACCTCGCCTGCATAGGCACATGCGAGAGCATTCACGCCCTCAACAGAGGCGAGAACATAACGCTCATATTCATCAACAACGCCATCTACGGCATGACAGGCGGCCAGATGGCCCCCACCACCCTGCTCGGTCAGAAGACGAGCACCTGTCCCTACGGACGCACACCAGAGCTCCACGGCTACCCGCTCAACATCACCGAGCTGGCTGCCCAGCTGCGCGGCACCTGCTATGTCACACGTCAGAGCGTGGAGACCGTCAGCGCCATACGCCAAGCCAAGAAAGCCTTGCGCAAAGCCTTTGAGGCATCCATGGCAGGCAAGGGCTCGTCATTGGTAGAGTTTGTGTCGACCTGCAACAGCGGTTGGAAGCTCTCACCTGTGCAAGCAAACAAATGGATGGAGGAAAACATGTTCAAACAGTACCCTAAGGGCGACTTAAAAGACACGACAGAGCTATGAAGAAAGAGATAATTATTTCAGGATTCGGCGGTCAAGGCGTTCTGTCCATGGGCAAAATTCTGGCCTACTCAGGACTCATGGAAGACAAAGAGGTGACCTGGATGCCAGCCTACGGCCCCGAGCAGCGCGGTGGAACAGCCAACGTAACGGTGATTGTAAGCGACAAGCGCATCTCGTCGCCCATCCTCAGCCGCTACGACGTGGCCATCGTGCTCAACCAGCCATCACTGGAGAAGTTTGAGCCGAAGGTTAAACCCGGCGGCATCCTTATCTACGACGGCTACGGCATCATCAATCCACCCACCCGCAAGGACATCAACGTCTACCGCATAGACGCCATGGACAAAGCAGCCGACATGAAGAACGCCAAGGTTTTTAACATGATAGTGCTCGGCGGTCTGCTCAAGGTCTGCCCTGTGGTGAGCACCGAAGGTTTGCACAGCGCCCTGTTCAAGTCGCTGCCCGAACGTCATCATGGCCTCATTCCGCTTAACATGCAAGCTGTGGAAGAAGGCATGAAAATAATAGAAAAACAATAAGAAGCTATCAACAAGAAACAAGCGGTTTTGAAAAACAGCAAAAACCGATAGCTTTTTGAACACGACAAAGCATAAAGAAGCGAAAAACGACAAAAGAGGAAAAGGCAACCAACCATAAAATTGCCGAAAGACAATTTTAACAAAATGGTCCTTTTCACCTCTCTTGTCGTTTTTTTATTTGTTTTTCCAATTAATAATTACATTTATTTTTATTATTCGTTTTTTTAAGTCACGCCCGATGTTTTATTCAACCCAAATCGGTCGTTAGGGCTTGCTTGGATTTTGGATTTTTAGAAGAATGGAT
>OQVL01000471.1_pt1 | contig 21222 bp, 21 predicted proteins | sample 1691501 | NCBI WGS metagenome assembly OQVL01 (sample SAMN03418253, study PRJEB22391) | human gut metagenome | biome: human-gut; feature: organic feature; material: feces | host: Homo sapiens | place: Tanzania | collected 2013-01 | reverse complement strand
ATACCAACCACAATAGTTGGAAGAACGTAGGCTCTCGCGAAGACTTTGTCCTACGCAATGCCAATGGCAAATACCTCACTACCGATAGTAAAGGCGCTGTCACCCTTACCGACAATGAGGCTGAGGCTACCCACTTCTTCCTTTGGCTCAACCACCCCACGGCCAATGGTTACATCACTTGGATGTTTGGTCAACTGCCTGCCGACGGACAAGTACCCACCGTGCCCAACCTCTGCTTGGGCTACGATGAGGCTACCAAGAGCGTGAAGTTGCTGCCTTTCAGCACTTATATCACCGACAAGAAGCATACGCTCTGCTTTACTTTCTCTGCCCCCACAAGTCCGGCCTTAACTACCGATGGATTGACGGGCAAGAACTTCTACTACTTTGTTCACTTCGACAAGTTGGACGACAAGTCGCACAACTTTTACATGAGCGACGGCGACGGCACCAGTGTCGATGCTATTGCAGAAGACAAACGCAACGTCAACGACCAAATGTGGGCCTTCGTAGGCCCGAGCAAGGAGGACTTCGTGGTGATGAGTAAAGATAAGTATTACCTCTACTTCAATCCGACGAAACTTACCCTGTGGTAAAAGTCGAAATTTCTAGCACCTCTCACCCGTTCTACACTGGTAAGAGCAAGCTCGTAGACACCGCCGGCCGCGTAGACAAGTTCATGAGCCGTTTCGGTAAGATTCGCAAATAATATATATTTCAAGAACTTATTGAAAATAAGATAAAGCGAAGAACTTTAGGAAGTGTGTTCTAGCGTAGTTGCATATACGCTTGAACACACTTTTATTGTTTTACGCCATAACGGACACAACATTTTAACATTATTGTCAAACAACAAGATCATTTTCAACAATCACGCTACAACATGACAAGCAAACTCTTTGACCTAATGCACATGGCACAGAAAGTAGCCGTGATGCTCATTTGCGCGTTGGCTCTCGTAGCTTGTGGAAGCGATGGAGACGGCAGCGGTGATGACGGCTCTTCACAACCAAAGAACGAAAACAAGAACCCCGCAAGCGGATACGACACCAACAAGACAAGCCTTAAGGCAGCACAGCGCACGGAGTTTCCTCATATAAACAAGCCCTCAGGCAACTATTATGTCATCGTACACACCGTGTCGGGCGTTGGCAACCAATACACATACGCAGGCAAACAATATACCTACGATGCCGACGGCATAAACTTCTGCACCATTTGGGACAAAGACAAGAAATCGCAGCTCTGCTCATGCTACCAACTGCACCGCAGCTACGGCGGTTCCCATAATCGCGTCATCGGACTAAACTATCCCGCTGACGAGGATCTTCCCATGGCATACCGCATCAACGACTACATGAGAGGATCCGGGTTCCAGCACGGCCACATTCTGCCGCAGACGGAACGCACATTCTCTTATGACGCCAACCGCCAGACCAACTATCTGACCAACATGCAGCCACAGTATCCGCAGTTCAACGGCTTCGACGACAAGGACAACTCACACACCGGCTTGTGGCTTCTCATGGAAAACAAGGTACAGAAACTCGCCAAGAACCTTGGCGCGTCAGACACGCTGTTTGTTTGTAAAGGAGGAACAATACAGAACAACCAGGTGCTGATGAAGATCAAGAGCAAGATGATTGTTCCCAAATATTTCTTCATGGCCGTGCTCAAAAAGAGCAGCTCCGGCACCTATCATGCCTTCGGCTTCTGGACAGAGCACCTCAACTCTTATGTGCCTTCAAACACAGACCTGAAGCAGTATGCCTTGTCTATTTCTGAGCTTGAGAAGAAAACAGGCATGGATTTCTTCTGCAACCTGCCTGACAACATTGAAAACGAGGTGGAGAAGAAAAACTCTTATTCCAGCCTTTATTAATTCACCCCTCCAAACAAGCCTGTTCTGATTTTTCAGGACAGGCTTTACACTATGACCCAACTCTTCACTTTTTTATAAAACATCACAAGAAAGTAACTCTTAACATATTAAATTTATCATGACAAGTTTAACAATTATGATCGTCACGGTCTTCGTGATAGGCTACGCATTCATAGCCATGGAGAGTCTGACGAAAATCAACAAGGCAGCAATTGCCCTTTTGATGCTTGTAGGATGCTGGACACTCTACATGTGTGACCCGTCACAGTTTGTCCAACTCATGCACCCCGACTTCGTTGCAACTAACCACCAACAGATGATGGACAAAATCACATTCATCATCCAAGAGCACCTCGGCGACACCTCAACAACACTCTTCTTCCTTATGGGAGCCATGACCATCGTTGAGATTGTGGACCAGAACGGCGGCTTCAACTGGGTGCGCAACGTGATGAAGACAAAGAGCAAGCGCGCGTTGCTGTGGCGCATTGCCTTCTTGACATTCATCCTCTCGGCCATTCTTGACAACCTCACGACAAGCATCGTCATGATTATGATTCTGCGCAAACTTGTAAGCGACCATAAGGACCGCATAATATATGCCTCACTCGTGATAATAGCAGCCAACTCGGGCGGTGCCTTCTCACCCATTGGCGACGTTACAACAATCATGCTGTGGAACAAGGGACTGATTACGGCTCTTGGCGTAATTTGCGAAATTCTTATTCCTTCAATCATATCTATGGTCATCCCCGCCCTCATCATGCAGTTCATGCTCAAAGGCGACCTCACCATGCCTGCCTCTAACGAAGCAGCAGAAGCAAGCGTGAGCGACTTTTCTTCGGCAGAACGCAAGACGGTGTTTGTGCTCGGCGTGGGCGGCCTGATGTTTGTGCCTGTGTTTAAAGCCCTGACAGGTCTGCCTCCATTCGTGGGCATTCTGCTCGTGCTCGGCGTGCTGTGGACTGCAACAGAGCTGTTCTACCGCAACCTCCACCGCTCAACAGACGCAGAAGGCACACAGAAACGTGTTACCAAACTGCTGAAGAGAGTTGACATGAGCACCATTCTCTTCTTCCTTGGCATCCTCATGGCTGTGTCATGTCTTGCTGAGGTAGGCGTTCTGCAGTCGTTGGGTGAAGGTCTTAACGTTGTCTTCGAAGGCAATCACTACATGGTGACAGGCATCATTGGCGTGCTGTCGAGCATTGTCGACAATGTGCCTCTCGTGGCTGGTTGCATGGGCATGTATCCCGTTGCCCCCACTGGCGACATGGCTGTGGACGGCGTGTTCTGGCAGCTGCTCGCCTACTGTGCCGGCGTTGGTGGCTCAATGCTCATCATCGGCTCAGCCGCTGGTGTGGTTGTTATGGGTCTTGAGAAAATCACCTTCGGTTGGTACATGAAGCACATCTCATGGATCGCTTTCGTTGGCTACATTGCAGGCATTGTGTGCTATTGGTTCATCCGCACCTTCCTGTATGCCATTTAAAGAAGAAAATCTTTTAAAGAGAGATTAAAAAAAAAGCAGTTTTTAAAGAGCTTTTTTAAAAGAGAGCAGTTTTTAAGAGAGCAGTTTTTAAAGAGATAGATTTAAAAACAGATAGATTTAAAAACAGATAGATTTAAAAAGGTCCCTGCCGATTCACATCGTCAGGGACCTTTCTCTATTAATCTATCACACTAAAAATTTAAACCAAATCACTTATGCATTGCTGTGCAGCCATTGCTACGATTGCAATTGCTCGCTCACGATTATACTCGCTCACGATTAATGCTGCACAGATTAACCTATTTACTGACTAACCAATTAACTTAACTAACCTAAAAACCTTTACCTTCTCAAGAACAATCCAGTTCAAAATTCAGATTATCCTATCTCAATGTGACGACTAACCTTCTGCTCCTCTCTTTTGATCTTGGGCAGATTGACAGTGAGCACACCATCTTCAACCTTTGCAGAGATGAGGTTGCGGTCAACATCGTCAGGCAAGATGAGAGTCTGCTCAAACTTTGAGTAGGCAAACTCGCGACGCAGATAGTGGCAAGGCTTCTCCTCCTTTTCGTTGCGCTTGCACTCCATCTTCACAGTGAGGTCACCATCGTTGTTGATGTGAACCCCAAAATCCTCCTTACGCATGCCAGGGGCAGCCATCTCCACCACATACTCAGATGGAGTTTCCTTAACGTTTATTGCGGGTGCCGTAGCATTTGCTTTCGGCATGTTTTCTGTATCGAAGAAATCGTTGAACACTTCTGGTAACCAAGCATTTCTGTAAGTCATAATCATTACCTCCTAATTATTTTTCTTATTTCTTGTTTTTTTGTTCTTTATTATTATTGTTTCCTGTTTCCGTTTCTTGATGTTTCTGTTTCTTGTTTCTGCTAACTTATAGACAACAAACATACCAAACAAAAAAATCGTGTCAAGTTGTCTGTCTATGCTGTCAATTTGACAAAACGTTTGGTTATTTACTTACAATTAATTATTTTTGCAAGCATAAAAAAGAGACAAGTCGAGATAAGACGAAAAGAAAAAAGAAAGAAAAAGTAACAAATAAAAACACGTTTAAGATATGATTATAGCAAACATCACCGACAGAGAGCATTATTATTCGCTTCATCCTAAGATGAAGCAGTTGTGGGATTATATCCTCACCCATGACCTTGCCAACTCACCGACAGGACGTATAAACATTGATGGTGACCGCCTGTTCGTAAATGTAGACGACAGCGAGATGAGCCCCAAGGAGGAGCGTCCACTTGAGGTTCACCGCCGCTATATAGACGTGCAGATTCCGCTCACAGCATCAGAGACCGTGGGGTGGAAAGCCCTCGCCGACATCACAACACCCAGTGTCGCTCCTTTCAACACGCAACACGACATCGCCTTCTTCGCAGAGCCAGCACAAGCATACATCCCAGTGCATCCAGGACAGTTTTATGTTATGTTCCCTGAAGATGCACACGCCCCCATCATTGGCTCTGGAAGGATAAAAAAACTCATTGGGAAAATATTAATCTGAAGAAAGACGGTTAACAGGTAGAAGGAGGGATATGAACAAAACCTCAAAAAAAATAAATCCAGCAGTTTGGTGCACTTATATGGTGCTGCTAATGCTGCCCGAGATGCTGATGTTGAACACCAAGACATGGTGGGATGCGCCTGTGTCGATAGCGTTTAACGTGCTTTTCTATGGGGTTTTCACATGGATTCTCTGTGCCTTGTCCTCGCTGCCTGGAAAGACGATTGAGCGCTTTATACATGTGGTGTTGCAAACCGTTGCAGCCGCCTACAGCATCAGCAACGTCTTCATGCTTGTAATGTTCAATCGTCATTGGGATGCCTATTCGTGGCAATTTCTTAGCGAGACCAACGGGCGCGAAAGCTCCGAATTTTTCTTTTCTTACATACTCTCACTCCCTACCCTATTGCTTCTGACAACATACACCGTGCTGTTTGTAGCAGAGATTGTTGTTGGACGCCGTGTTGCCCGTTGGCGCATATTTCCATCGCATATATTGCCGGCAGCTGGTGCCATTTTGCTTTGCGCGGTCATGTTAGGACATACGTTTTTTTTCGGTCCCGATGCCGATGCCAACTACACACTGGCAGCAAAATATCGCTCGCCGATAAAGAGGAATGCTATATGGAACATCTGGCAGTCGGTGCTTACTTACAAGAGTTTCCGCGACGAGTTTGCGCGGTGCGCAAGGTCGCTACATAACTATAAGGAAAAGGTGACATGCAGCGAACGCGAGGCCGACGTGGTGTTGATAGTAGGCGAGTCGTTCAATCGCCACATGAGCAATCTCTACGATGGCAAATATGACACAAATCCACGTCTCAAGGCTTTGGCGAAACAAGGAAAGCTCTTTGTCTTCAACGATGTGGTGGCATCGGACAATGGCACCACGCAAAATTTCAAACAGTTTCTTTCACCTGTGGCAGTTGGCGACAACCTTAGTTGGTGCGATGCACCCCTCTTCCCATTCCTGCTGCGCCGCTGCGGCTACAACGTGGTGTTCTACAGCAACCAGTATGCGGGCATGGAGATGGACAAGGAGTTTAATGCTTCGATGGGATTCTTCAATGCTCCTGATATCGGTCCTTACCTCTTCGACCATCACAACATGCGCACTTACGACTATGACAAGCAGCTCATCGATGTTTATTGCTCGAACCGAAAAGAGATAGAATCGACGAAGCGCAACTTCATCATCTTCCATCTATACGGCCAACACGCCATGTACGGCGAACGATGTCCGAAGGAATTTATAAAGTTTGACAGAAGAGACGTAAAGAGCCATCTGTCTCTAAACGACGAGCAGCGCAGTGTGGTGGCAGAGTATCTTAACGCCACGTTCTACAACGATTTCATTGTAGACAGCATCATACGCATGTTCTCAGACCGCAACGCCATCGTCATCTATTTTTCCGACCATGGCGAGGAGGTCTACAATTTCCGTATGCAGCAGGGGCGTACCGATATCAAGACAGATGACCCACGCGCCATGCGCTGCCAACTCGACATCCCCTTCATGATATACGCCTCACCCCGTTATGCTGCAAGCCATCCGCACACGATGGAGCGGATAAAGCGGTCAGTAGACCGCCCCTTTATGACCGACAATCTTCCACAAGTGATATTCGATTTGCTCGGTGTCCACACATCCTACTTCAAGCCAGAAAGAAGCGTCATCAATGATGAGTATCGTCAGCAAAAGCGTCGCTTGCTACAAGTAGGGAGGGAGTATCTGTAAGATTTTTTGCCCCCCCATTATACTTAACGAATATACTTTCCTACGAAAGAAGCCACACGGCGCGAATATTCTTCCGGATAGTCGTTATATGAACGTGCATGAATGCTTCCACGCGCAATCCACAACTGCTTTGGCTGTGGTTTGGCCTCATATAGAGGATACACCATGTCAGTAGGCACAAAGGTGTCTTTGCTGCCATGAATGAAAAGCATGGGCTTATGACACTTTGCCACCTGCTTCAGAGCCGATGCTTCGCCGAAGCTCCAACCATACATCAGCTTGCAGAGGGCAGATGTGGTGTACATAAGAGGAAACTCAGGCACCCCGAAACGCTTCTTAGCCTCCCATCCAAACTCATCCCACACGCTGGTGTAGCCACAATCTTCAACAAAGCAGCGTATGTAGGCAGGCGTAGCATCACCCGAGAGACACATCGTGGTGGCAGCTCCCATAGACACGCCATGCACGACCATCTGCGAAGCATGCCCTTGCGAACGGAACATACGCTCAGCCACCGAGGTCCAATGAAGGATGTCCTTTCTGTCTTTCCATCCCATCTGCACATCATCGCCTTCACTCAATCCGTGGGCATGAAGGTCTGGCAAGATGATGTTATAGCCCATCGTCCTTTGGTATATTGACGCGATGTTAAGCATGCTGTAGCATCGGTCGGTGTAGCCATGCACAACCACAGCTGTGCGTCCTTCAGCCTTAGGCGATCTTACAAAGATGGCATGTTGACGCTCTCCGTTGGGCATTATTATAAAGGTGTCTCGCAACGCCTTATTGTCTCTTAGGCTGTCAGCCCATTGCTTAAGATGCGGATTGCGTTTGACGAAGGCACTCAAAGCACCTTTTTCATCGCCTCGCCCGGCAGTTGCGCCAAGCGAGTAGTCGAGCATGTAAAAACTTGTGCCCACAATGGCAACCGCCAGAAGCAAAACAAGAGATAAGACAGAATAAATAACAAGCTTTTTCTTCATAACGTCAAAATGAGATAAAGTTTAACGCCAAATGTTCTACAATGTAAAATCAGAATAACAGTAAAAGAAAAAATAGGAGCCTAAACATTGTTGTTATAGACTCCTAATTTTTATTTATTGCCGATTAAGGATTATCGATAAAAGCTTTCGACAAAAGATTATCGATAAAAGCTTTCGATTTATCGATTAAGGCTTTGCAAGCAATCTTTACTCAGCAGCCTCAGCCTCTTCCTGACGGTCATCAACGTTGTCGCCCTCTGTAGGAGCAAGAGTGGCCTCGAAGTCGGTGATGCCATTATTCACAAGAATGTTGTACCACTGGATCAGCTTCTTGATGTCGCTGTCGTGAACGCGGTCGCGGTCATAGTCGGGCAGAACCTCAGCAAAGAAGTCGTGCAACTCCTGAGCAGAGCACTTCTTGTAGTTGAGTGAGCACTCCTTCGACTGCTCCTTCTCACCCAGACTCTTGAACACCTTCCACAGAGGAATGTCCTCAGCATCAGTGTACATAGCTATATCTGCCAGACTTGTTACACGGTCGCTGGCGAAAGCGGGCTGACGACGATGAGTGGCGTCGATAGCCTCAACGATAAGATTTCTGTTTCCACGAGACACCAGTTTGTAAAGGCCTGGTTTGCCTGCAATTGAAAGAATTGTTTCCATTTTTTTAATTGTTGTTTTAAAAACTTGTTTCTAATCTATTGGAAGGGGTGAAATTGTTATGTGGTAAGACGTTACAGAAGAAAGCTCAATCAAGACCATCGAGCGACAGCTTGTTCAACAGATCCTCCACCTGATACTTAACGTCAGCTTTTCCATCGTTCACTATCTGCCAGTTGCTTCGTGCCACGATATCCCTTTCCGGCATCTGTGCCTCGATCCAGGCGAGAGCCTTTTCCCGTGATATGCCGTCGCGTGTCATGACACGCTCCACGCGCGTCTCTACCGGTGCCGTCACGCACACCACCTTGTCAAAAGTCACGCGCTCGTTGAAACGGCTTTCAAAAAGGATGGCACTCTCGCACCACACCAATCCGCTCTTCATAAAATCGCGTGCCACAGCAGGATGCACCACAGCGTTAAGAGCCTGCTTATTGTCCTCACTTGCCAAGAGAAACTCTGCAAGCACAGCCTTTTGCAACACGCCATCGCGGCAGACCTCATCGCCCACCAGCCGGCAAAGGGCTTGCTGCAGGTCGGCATCTGAGCGCATCAATCGTTTGGCAGCAGAGTCGCAATCGTAAACCGTAAATCCATGCCGTTCAATCTCACGGCACACATAGCTTTTGCCGCTTCCTATGCCGCCAGTAATTGCTATTCTCATTTTTGTTTGCTTCTGAGATTTTAATCCTAAAACATGCAAGACATCAGCCCCACATCTTTTCATTATTGCTGTTCTATGAGATAATCGACATTTTGAATTTCCAATTTAGCGTTACGCACACCGTTAGGAATGGTTCGTATCTGCAATCGGCATTTCGGCGATGGGTTAGCAGCCAAGTCGTTGTAATCGGCAACCACAACAAACTGGTCTGGGTTCACCTTACGGAACATGCTCACGCCTACCGTGAAGCGCACCTTCACCTTCGACGGGAACGTCCGCAACACCTTGCCGTCGGGCATGTTGATAGCCCTTATCGGCACCTCCAGACTTTCTTCTGTCAGCACGTCAGGATAGAGAACCACCTTAACCTGTGCAGGCACCATCTTCACACCTCTGATAGAAGCCAGATCAACCGTGCGCACCACGGTGTCGCTAAAGTTGACAATGCGCAACGGCACCGTGTTCACACTCTTTATGCTGTCAAGCAGCTGCCTGCTGGCATAGATGAGCACACTGTCTGGCGCTATTCGCGTACGAGCCAGATAGAATGAGCGTGCAGGCACCACAGAGCCTGCCAGTCGCACAGGCACCTTCATAGAGTAGCCGTGGCTGAAATAGAAATCGAGCCTGTCGGGCTTAATGGCCGTTATCTTTGACGAAGCGCTGAGCTTTTGCAGCACCAGCTTCTGCAAGTCGGCAGCAGGCACGAAGCCACGTCCCTGCGCGTTGTTAGCATAAGTAGCGAAATTCACGTTCACCGCACTTATGCGGTCGCCATAGAGATAGGTCGCGAGGGTGTAGCCCTTGTCTCGAACCATCACCTTCACCGTGTCCTCCATCTCCGTTGTCACAACCACGTTTTTCGGCTGTCCAACGAGTCGCACAGGCACACAAATTTCTTTCTCGTAAGTTTCGTTGAGCGTCATCATCAACCAGAACATTCCGCTCAAGAAGAGGAAGAACAAAAAAATCAGAAACTGCTTGTTCATTTGACTGAACAAGAAGTTCCTGACTCCTCTATAGATTCGTAACATTTGTTTTTTCATTGCGACAAAAAAGCTGTATGAACGGGTTAAGTTGTCTCCACGCCACCAACGGGTTTTGCGCGTAAACGTTTGTTACATTAAAGACATCCTGTCGCTTATTGTTTAAGCCTTAGGAGCCTGCGAGTTGATGTCAGCGTAAACACTCGACTTGTCCACAGTGATAACCACACCGCGAGCCACCTCCAGCTCCAGAGTGTTGGTTGTGAGGTCAATGCGCTTCACGGTGCCATAGATTCCACCGCCAGTCACCACCTTTGTGCCTTCCTGAAGCGAGTTCTGGAAATTGCGAATCTCCTTCTGCTTTTTCTGCTGGGGACGAATCATGAAGAGCCACATGATAGCGAAGATTGCCACCATCATGACGAGCATGCCCATGCCGCCACCCTGTGCTGCCTGAGCAGCCAATACCATTGTTGTCATATTTTTTTTCTTGTTTTTAGTTTCTATTATTTAAATGATCACGCAATCCGCTTACTCCTGTACCGGATTCTTGCGCGGACGACCAGGACGACGCTTCACAGGCTTCGGTTCTTCCTCTACAGCAGCCTCGGCGTTAGCCTCCTCAGCATTGGCCTTTACCTCGCTGTTAACCTCCTCATCGTCCTCGTTTTCCGGATCAACCTCTTTCTTGTTCTTGGGCTCGTTAATGCTCTTGAACATCTTGCCTGTGCCGATAAGGAAACGGGCAATAGAGTCGAGCATGCCGTTAATGTAGCCACCACTTCTCGGTGTAGAGTAGAGCTTGGCCAGCTCCACATACTCGTTAATGGTCACGCTTACAGGTATGTTAGGGAATGTGAGCATCTCGGCGATGGCGATCTGCATGATCACCACATCCATGTATGCCAATCGTGAGAAATCCCAGTTGCGTGATGTCTCGCTCATGTAACGCTGATACTGGTCTGCGTTAAGTATGGTTGAGCGGAACAGCTTCTGTGCAAAATCCTTGTCCTCAAGGTCCTTATATTCGGGCAACAGCTCTTGCTTGCTGCCTTCCTTCGGGTCAAAGCGCTTGATGGTCTTCAGCACGAATGTGTCGACCACCTCTTTGTCGTCGTTCCAGTAGAGACTCTTCTCTTCCAGCAACGCATCCAAGTCGCTGTTGTCTTGCACAAACAGCTTGTAGAGCTTGCGCCACAGCTCACGGTCAGCCTCGTACGACTCGTCCGATGATGCCATATAGTCGGCATACACCTCGCTCTCCTCGATCTGGTTGCACATCTTGCGCACAAACTCGATATCGTTTTCCCACGTCTGCTTTGTTGTTTCTATAAAGGTGTTGAGCATGCGGTTTTCCTCAAGCTGCGTTGCAAACTTGTTGTACGCAAACTTGGTCGACGGCATCTCTGTGCCCTCTCTCTGCGCGCGCTTGGTGTTCACCTCAACGCGGTGCTGCTCCTCACGGGTTATTGCCACTATAAGCTCCAGCAGATAATTATACAAATCATAGGCTTTTGACAAGCTGAAAATGAGTTCTTTCTCAGCTGTATCCATGTTTTTGCTGCCGTTCTGATAGTAAGCGTAGGTCAACTGCACTATCTTAATTCTTATCAATTCACGATTAATCATTCTCTAATAATTTGTGTTCTTTCTTAATAATGCGATGCAAATTTAGGCAAAAAACCTCTAACAGCCAAGAAAAAGCCCATTCTTTAAGTCTTTTTTTAGATATTCTTTGCACAATTCTCAGAAAAAGTGTAACTTTGCACCGCTTTTTTGAGCACATCCAGTAGAAATGTAATAAAAAGTTCTCGTGTGATGGCGAATTAAGGCATGTAAAATTATCAACAACTTAATTTAGAGTAACACATTATGAAAGAGATTAATGTAACAGGTCAGAAGCGTACAGACCTTGGCAAGAAAGCTTCTAAAACACTGAGAAAAGAAGGACTCGTTCCCTGTAACCTCTATGGTCAGGCAACAGCTGACGGCAAGCCCGTTGCAATGTCATTCGCTTGCCCCATGACAGAGCTGCGCAAGGTTGTTTACACTCCCCACATCTACGTTATCAACCTCGTCATCGACGGCGAGTCACACACAGCTATCATGAAGGAGCTTCAGTTCCACCCCGTAACAGACGCTCTGCTTCACGTTGACTTCCTCGAGGTTAACGACCAGAAGCCCATCACCATCGGCATCCCCGTTAAGCTCGTTGGTCTGGCTCAGGGTGTTCGCGACGGTGGCCGCATGAACCTGTCTATCCGCAAGATTAACGTTACCGCTCCTTATCAGCAGATTCCCGAGCACCTCGACGTTGATGTTACCGCTCTGAAGATCGGTAAGAGCATCAAGGTTGGTGAGCTGAGCTACGAGGGTCTGGAGCTGGCTACAGGCAAGGACGTTATCGTTTGCTCAATCAAGATGACCCGTGCTGCCATGTCGGCTGCCGCCGCTGCCGAGTAAGGCATAGGATGAAGGTACATCTGTAATAAAAACAAGGATTATTATGGCCGGTTCTACAAAGCTACGACTTTTAGAATCGGCCATAACTTTTTTAAGGCGGGTTCTTAAACCCAAATCGGTCATTAGGCCGTTTTATGTATTATTTTATAACTGCTTGCAGTCTTTTGGTTTTTATAAGTTGTCTTTTGCTTGTTTTTAATTCGCAATAGCTCGCTATTACTCATTAAAAACCAAACAAAATCCATTCTTCTAAAAATCCAAAATCCAAGCAAGCCCTAACGCCCGATTTGGGTTAAAAAGCAAAACGAAAAACAAGAGAAAATGGACAAATACCTCATTGTGGGTCTTGGCAACCCTGGTGCCGAATATGATCAGACACGCCACAACACCGGCTTTATGGTGCTCGATGCCTTTGCCAACGCCGTAGGCACCACCTTCGATGACCGTCGCTACGGCTTTGTGGCAGAGACGAGCCTTAAAGGCCGCAAACTGTTTCTGCTCAAGCCCACCACCTACATGAACCTCAGCGGCAACGCCGTGCGCTATTGGATGAACAAGGAAAACATCGACGAGAGCCATCTGCTCGTTATCGTTGATGACCTGTCGCTTCCTCTCGGCGCCTTCCGCATGAAAGGCAACGGCAGCAATGGCGGCCACAACGGTCTCGGCCACATTCAGCAGCTCATCGGTCAGCAGTATGCCCGTCTGCGCATGGGCATCGGCAACGACTTCCCCCGTGGAGCGCAGGTCGACTGGGTTCTTGGCCGCTATAGCGACGATGACATGAAGGTTCTTCAGCCCAGCATCGACACCGCTGTAGAGATGATCAAGAGTTTTGTGTTGGCAGGCATCAACATAACGATGAACCAATATAACAAGTTGGGAAAGAAATAACGATTCGAGAAATGGCAAACGAAGCACGAATAGACAAATGGCTATGGGCGGCACGCATCTTCAAGACACGTTCCATCGCTGCCGACGCATGCAAGAACGGTCGCGTCACCAAGAACGGCATGAACATGAAGCCCAGTCACATGGTGAAGGTTGGTGAGAAGGTTAGTGTAAAGAAACCGCCCATCACCTACTCGTTCAAGATTCTCAAAACCATCGAGCAGCGTGTCGGTGCCAAACTGCTGTCTGAGATTTATGAAAACGTCACAGACCCCAAGCAGTATGAGCTTCTTGAGATGAGCCGCATAAGCGGATTCGTCGACCGCGCACGCGGCACAGGCCGCCCAACGAAAAAAGAACGTCGCGCCCTCGATGCCTTCGTTGACCCCTCAATGTTCGGCTTTGAACTTGACGACGAAGAAGATGATGACGACGAAGAAGAAGAAGACGACGAATAAAGACTATTAAAGAACAGGAAAAAAAAGAGACATCCGGAAGTTCCGAATGTCTCTTTTTTTATTTTGTTGTCAGCGCCAGAAGCCTGCCTTTACAGGTCAAGGCTTCCGACAAAAACATATGTTGCGAGTCACGCTTGATTAGTTCCAGCCCGGGTTCTGATGACCTTCCAGAGCCGGGTTGCGCTGCATCTCGTCCTGAGGAATCGGCCACAAGAGCACATACTCGGGGAGTGCACCAACCTTAACATTGTCAACCGGCTTGTTCTGAATCTTTGCACTTGCCAGCGGAGTCCACTCCAGAATGTCCTTCTTCTGAGCAGAGCCAGCCATGATAGCCTCGGGGTAGAGACGTGTACGACGGATATCGTCCCAGATCTTGAACTCTACGGGGAACTCGTGCAGACGCTCTGTGAGGATAGCCTTTACGAGGTCGCCATTTACGCTTGCGCTATAGTTAGGCAGACCAGCACGCTTACGAACCTGGTTCAGCAAGCCCTCTGCCTTTGCTGTTTCACCTGTGCGAGCGTAGCCTTCAGCAGCGATGAGCAGAACCTCTGCGTAACGCATGGTGGGGATGTTGTTGTCACCAGAAGTACCATCTGTGATAGCGGTCTCTTCGAACCATGCCCAGATGCCGGGATAGTCAAGAGTGTGTGTAACACCTGTAGCGTCAGTCCAATTCTTGAAGAAGAACTGCTTCTCCATACCACGAACATCGTTATCAGCATAGCTGTTCAGGATGATGTCGCTGGGCTGGTAAGTCTTGTGCATAACGTTCATCTTGAAGAGAGACTTGCCATTAGCGTCCTTCCATGTAGTAGCGTCTGTACCCATGCAGAGGTTAACGTAGCCATTACCGATTTTCTGCTTGCTGTAGTCATACTCTTTAGCGAAGATAATCTCCTTAGAGGTCTTAGAGTTCTTGATTACGTTGTAAGCAGAGTTGAGATCTCTTGAGCTTCCGTTCTTCTGCTCGAGCTCTGCGGTGCCACCATTGATAACCATCTCTGCGTACTTAGCAGCCTGCTTGTAGTCAGCATCGCCACCATTGCAGGGGAAACCTGCACGCTGCAGGTAAACCTCTGCGAGCAGAGTCTGAGCCATAGCGCGTGTTACGCGGCAACCGTTGTCGTAGAACGACTTCTGGGGAAGAGCGGTGCCCTCTGCCAGAGGAGTCAGCTCGTCAATGATGTTCTTGTAAACCTCTGCTGCCGGTGTACGCTCAACGAACATACCGTCGGTAGATGTGTAAGGCTTGGTAACGTAAGGCACGTCACCGAACTCCTTAACGAGGTAGAAGTAAGCGTAAGCGCGGAAGAACTTACCCTGAGCAACGTAGTTTTCGATGGTAGCCTTGTCGAGCACGCTTGTCATCTTGGGCACGTTCTCAAGTACGAAGTTTGCACGAGAGATGCCCTTGTAGAACTCATGCCACAGTGTCATAGCAGAAGAAGTGAATTTCTCCATGTTGAACATGCAGTTCTTTGAAGCCTCTGCGAGCTGTGAATCTCCGTGGTCGTCGTAGTAAAGACCAGAGATGATGCCACCGTACATGGTAGCCTTAGGCTGCCATCCGCCACCTGCATTGTTCAGGTAGGGCACACCACCGAAATAGAGTGCTGCAACACCCGACTCAGCGTCATCAGCAGTTTTCCAGAATTCTGTTGAAGCCTTAGCGTCGAGCGGCTTTTCCTTCAGGAAGTCATCGCAAGATGTCAGTCCCATGATTGCAGCCACAAACGCGCCAGCCATTAATATATTGATTGACTTTTTCATAAGTTGTCTATATTTATTTTCTTTTGAAAAATCTATACTTTATAATTAGAATGCAACGTTAAGACCGAATGTGAAGGTTCTTGCACGAGGATAGGTGAAGAACTGACGGTTGGTACCCCAGTTGTTGCCACCCAGACGTGAAGAGTTGTCGGGATCGTAGCCATTATAGTCGCTTGAGGTGATGAGGAACAAGTTGTTCACACCTGCATATACGCGGAGGTTAGAAAGACCAATCTTAGAGATGAGGTTCTTGTCGAAGGTGTAACCCAGCTGCAGGAGGTTGCAACGCAGGTAAGAGCCATCGCATACCCAGTCAGAGTCAGCCTGGTTGTTAGCACCCATACCGAAGTTGTTCAGACGCAGAGCCTGCTCCTTGCCGTTCGGGTTGAGTGTCGGATGCCAAGCCTCCTTGTAGATGCGGTCAAGACCGTTGGTGAGGAAACGTGCAACAGTTGAGTGGTAGTACTCCTGCATGATGTCAGCACCCCATGAGAACTGCATATCGAGAGTAAGGTCGAAGTTTTTGTAAGAGAATGTGTTCACAAATGAGCCCATCCAGTCAGGCAGACCGTTACCGATAATCTGACGCTCCTTGTATGTAACCTTCTCACCTACGGTGCCAGGGATGTTCATTGTCTCGGGATCCCAGTTGCTGGGAACGCCGTCGTAGATACCTGCGCGCTTGTAACCGTAGAATGAAGAGAGAGGCTCACCCTCGCGGATAAGCATATCGTAGCCTACGAAGCCGTCGAGAGTAATCTGGCGCTTGCCGCTAACGGGGTCAACAGAAGCACCTTCGTCGAGTTTTTCAACCCTGTTTTTGTTGAAGCTGAGGTTAAGAGTAGAGCTCCACTGGAAGTCCTTTGTCTGTACGGGATAAGCCTTTACGAGGATATCGAGACCGCGGTTAGACACTGCACCAATGTTGTCCATGATTGAAGAGTAACCTGTTGACTCAGGAACCGGACGGTTGAGGAGCAGGTCGCTGGTGTACTTGTAGTACCAAGAAACGTCGAAGTTCAGTCGGTTGTTGAACAGACCAAGCTCGAAGCCAAGGTCAAACTGAGCGGTCTTCTCCCACTTCAGGTTTGCATTAGGCATCTTGTCGAGGTAAGAAACAGTAACCATAGAACCGTTGAGGATGGTTGTGCCCTGGCTCATGGTAGCGATAGAACGGTAAGTACCAATCTCTGAGTTACCTGTCATACCGAAAGAGGTGTGCAGTTTCAGTTTGCTGATGGTCTTGTTGTTCTCAAGGAACTTCTCGTTAGAAACCAACCAACCGAGACCTACAGAGGGGAAGAACGCGTACTTGTTGTTCTCACCGAACTTAGAAGAACCGTCGTAACGACCTGTTACGGTAGCCATGTAAGTGTTGTTGTAGTTGTAAGCCAGACGGAGGAAGTAAGAGTTCATTGCCCACTTGTCGTAGTCGCTGCCTACAGAAGGCTTCTCAGTACCTGCACCGAGGTTGTAGAATCCGTAGTAGTCGTCCATAAACTTAGAGTCAGAAGCACCGAAGTATGTGTACTTGCGAGCCTGCCAAGAAGCACCTGCCATTGCGTTGAGGTGATGTTTGTCGAAGTCCTTAATATAAGTAAGGTAGGTCTCCTCCTGCCAGTAGAGAGAGCTGCTGTTGCTTGCAGATGCAGAGCCGTTGGCGCTCATATCGATAATCTGGTGAGGCTTGAACGGAGTGTAGCCCTGGCTACGGCCGTTGTGGTAGTCGACACCAACCTGAGTCTTCAGGTCAAGACCTTTGAGAAGGTGGAATGTAAGAGCTGCGTTACCGAAAATCTGAGTGTTGTAAGACATAGACTCAACACGCTTGAAAATCTCTACAGGGTTACCTACACCCTCGGGCTGGAATCCCTGATAGCCACGAGAAGGATCGTTCTTGTCCTTCAGAATGGCAGTAGTTCTAATCATGTTGTTCTGCATGTACTCGCCGTTAAGAGAAACGGGGAGGAACGGAACCTGCTCAATCATAGTACGCAGACCGCCCTGGCTGTAGGGGTTGTCTGATGTACGGTTACCCCAAGTGTGGTTAACCAACATGTTTACAGAAGTAGACAGCCACTTTGTGGGGTTGTCGTCGTAAGAAACCTTAGCGTTAACACGCTTGTAGTAAGAGTTGAGGAGGATACCCTGCTGGTCGGTGAAGTTAAGGAATGCACCGATAGAGCTGCCGTCAGCACCTGTGCGCTGGATGCTCAGCTGGTGGTTCTGAGAGAGAGCTGTGCGAGAACAAGCGTCCTGCCAGTCAGTGTCGTAGATAGGCTCGCCGTTCTTAAACAGGCGCTCGTCGGTAAAGATCTTTGACAGATCGGTGTCAAAGTTCATACCCTGGAACTGGTTAGCGTTCTCCAGACCCTGCTTGAAAGCTGCCATCCACTCCTTAGAGTTCATGACATCCATCTTGCGAGCCATTGTGCTCACTGAAAGAGAACCGTCATAAGACACATGCACACCCTGTCCACCATTGCCGCGCTTTGTGGTAACCATAATCACACCGTTGGCACCACGAGCACCATAGATGGCTGCTGCAGAAGCGTCCTTCAGCACCTCGATAGACTCGATATCGTTCGGGTTGAGAAGGTTGAAGTCGCTCATTGCCACGCCGTCTACAATGTAGAGAGGACTTGTAGAAGCATTGATGGTAGCGATACCACGGATGATAACGCGCATCTCACCACCAGGCTGACCTGTATTGCTGAAGATGTTGACACCGGCAGCCTTACCCTTCAAACCGTCGAGGGCGTTGAAAGACTGCTGCTTGATGATGTCGGCACCCTTAGTGTTAGATACAGAACCTGTAAGGTCTGACTTACGCATTGTACCGTAACCTACTACTACCAGCTCGTCGAGAGTGGTATCCTCGGCTTTCAGCACCACGTTGAGTTTGCCGTTCTTAGCCTGAGCGACAGGAATCTCCTGGCTCAAGTAGCCCAGATACGAGAACACCAGTGTTCCGCCAGCGGGAGCACTGATAGAATATTTACCGTCGATGTCGGTGATTGTAGCCGTCTGTGTGCCTTTCACACGAACGGTACCGCTTACGATCAGTTCGCCTTTGTCGTCGGAAACGGTTCCGGCAACTGTCTTGGTCTGGGCATTGATTGTGCCCACACCACCCCACAATAGGCAGAAAATCATGCCTAAAAGTGCGGTAAGATACATTCTTTTAAAATTCATACTTGAAAAACAATTTGGTTTTTTTGTTATAATTGTTAAACGGTGTGATGTTCAGTTTATAGAGTTTCGCATGTCTTTCGACAGCGACTTGCCATTGTTGCCATGCCGTTATTGCCCAGTCACGGCTTCTTTGACACTCAAGTTGCCTGCAAACGTCATGCTAACGCATGTAGTTATTATTCAGTTGTTTTGGCTTATAATTACATTGCAAAGATAATAATAATAATTTAATAACGTATAGTTTACGTTAAGATTTTTTTTATATTTTAATTGATTCACATCAACTCACAATACTTCATACGTTAAAATAGTTTACATAAAGGAACAATAAGCACGTTTAAGCAGAACATTTGTGCACCGATTATGGCTATTTGAATATCATTTTGTCAATATTATATTTGTATTAATTATTTCAATAATAATATATTATATACTTATAAATAGAAAAACTGATATTTTTAAAATTAAGTATGGTACTTTTGAATCAAGTGAAATTCAGTATAAGGCTGAATATAAGACAAAAGAAGATGGTGTAAAATATATATTATTTACTATACCTGGTGTTGATGATTGTAATGAAAAAATAGAATTTGTTAAAAAAGAAGTAGATAGCAATAATAATTTAAATCTTTATTTTGATTTTAGATATTCTTGTGGTGTATGTGCTCCGCATGATAAAACATTTGAAATACCTGTTAGTGATAATGAAAATATTAATGAAATAAAAGAAAGCAACTTAATTATTTTTATAGAAGATGAAGTAGAAAAAAATACATTATATAAGTTGATAGAAAAAGAAGGAAATATTAATATGATGGATATAGAAAATTATTTAAAAAATATAAGAAAAGAATATGAAAAATTAAAAGAAGATTATATGAATATAAAAAATATAAAGAAAACACAGAAGTATTTAGAAAACTAGAAGAAAAAAGAAACAATTATTACACAAAAGCACCAGAAGCACTAAACAATTTTAAATCATATAAACTAGAAAATGATGGAAGTGTAAACGTAGAAGATTTACTAAATGCATTTGAAAAATTACTTGAAAGACAAAGATATAACAAACCAGTAAATACAAAAATAACAAAAAAAGAGTTATCAGTAAAAGATAGAATAATAACTATAAGAAATATGCTTACTACTAATAAAAGAGTAGTATTTACAGAACTATTTGATAGATTTGATAAACCATATGTAGTAGTAACATTCTTATCAGTACTAGAAATGGCTAAAGCAAGAGAAATAAATATAAAACAAGATAACAATTTTACAGATATATACTTAGAAAGAGTTGATTAACATGGAATTAAAAGCAGTATTAGAAGGAATTTTATTTGTAGTAGGAGATGAAGGAATATCTCTAGGAGAAATAAGTAAGATATTAAATATAAGTGATGAAGAAACAAAAGAATTATTACTTAGTTTAAGAAAAGATTATGAAAGTAAAGAAAGAGGACTTAGAATATCATTTTTAGGTAATTCTTTTAAATTAACAACTAAAGAAGAACATAAAGATTATGCTGATAAAACGATTGAAACTGTTGAAAAGATAATAAATACTAAGAATGAAACAACTAATTATACTAATGAAGAAGTACTAAAAAACAAGACTGATGCGGTAATTGCATATATTCCATTTGTATCAATATACTATATAATTACATCTTTGGTAAATGTCTTCAGATCAGAAGATAAGCAATATGATGCTATGACAAGATTATGGAACTTCAGAGTAAGAGAAGTAGTATTTATAGGAGACGATAAGTTTGTACTCGACAATCTTGACGATATTATGAATGAGGCAAAAAGATACGCTGAAAGCCTTGGTATAAAGGCTGAGATCGAGGAAGCATCTGATAATTTTTATCCGACCAAATGTAATAATATAAAAGCAAAGCTACAGATCAGCAACTCTTTGAAAAAGGAGCTTATTACGTACATTGGTGAAAAGAAAGTTGCTTTGGCTTCATTTAATTTTCACGGAAATCATTTTAGTGAGCCATTTGATTTTTCTGATGGAGGAAGAGTTGTTTCAGGCTGTGCCGGATTTGGATTGGAAAGGTGGGTATCTGCAATACAAAGTGTAAGGTCGGAAAAAGAATAACTGAAAAATAACTAAAGTATATGAGAGGTTTTTATGAGCAACGAAGAAATTTTCAAAAAAGTAAATTCTATTTTAATCGAACTTGATATTATTTCCGAAGAAACAGATAAGGATACGGATCTTTTTAATGAATGTGGTTTAAGCTCTGTATCGGTAATTGATATTATTGTAGGCCTTGAAGAAACATTTGATATATCTTTGGATTCAGATGATGATATGTCCGAAACAGAACATTCTATAGGTGTAAGCATCCCTGCTATCTGTTTTAAGGTAGATGTATTATTTTTAGCTGCCAATAAACCGGAAGACAATGCAATAAGCACTGCAGATAAAAATAATTTTGCTCTCATATGTCCGGGTCTGAGCAAAAAATAGCTTAATATATCATAC
>OQVL01000468.1_pt1 | contig 21291 bp, 14 predicted proteins | sample 1691501 | NCBI WGS metagenome assembly OQVL01 (sample SAMN03418253, study PRJEB22391) | human gut metagenome | biome: human-gut; feature: organic feature; material: feces | host: Homo sapiens | place: Tanzania | collected 2013-01 | reverse complement strand
GGGATGCTGTTGGACCAACTCGGCATAGCCGTCCGCACCCGACACCTGTGGGCCCATACATTTTATGAGATGAAAAGGCATAAAAGTCCGCACCCAAGGCTGATACATTTATATTCATGTGCGCGGCGGCCTGAGCTCCGTCTACAAGGACGACAGCACCGGCAGCATGTGCCATATCGGCAATGCTCCGCACGGAATTGACTGTACCCAAGACATTGGAGACATGGCAGACGGCGACAAGGCGCACACGTCCTTCGCCCAGGATGGCTGACATGGTGTCAAGATCCAATGATCCGTCCTGGCGGATGCCGGCAGCACGTATTTTCAGCCCATTGCGCCGAGCTGCCAATTGCCACGGGACAATATTCGAGTGGTGTTCCATAACCGTCACGAGGATTTCATCGCCGGGTGACAGCAGTCGACAATAGGTGTCGGCCACAAGATTGACAGACTCGGTGGTGCCGCGTGTAAAGACAATTTCTTCGTCCGAGGCAGCGCCGAGGCGAAGTGCTACGCGATGGCGCACATGTTCAAGGCGGTCTGTCGCTTCCTGCGAAATGCTATGGACGCCGCGGTGCACATTGGCATGATGGCAGGTATACATTTCCTCGAGGGTATCGAGGACACGTGCCGGAGTCTGGGAGGTGGCGGCATTGTCCAAGTAGACAAGCGGACGATTGTTGACCTTGCGGCTGAGTATGGCAAACTGGCCGCGTATATTTTCTATGTCTAATTTGGTGTCGGACATTGTCTTGTGATATATTATTGCGGACAAATATTGCAGTCGGCGCATCCCGAAGGAGCGACATCGCGACGTAAGCGGTTGTCGACAAGCATCTGCAGACGCAGGCGCAGAGGCTCCAGCCGTATTGCATCTAAAATGTCCGCCATAAAAGCTTGGATAAGCATCGTGCGAGCCTCGGCGGCGGGGATGCCGCGGCTTTGCATATAGAACATCTGACGCTCGTCCAGACGTCCGGTGGCGCTGCCGTGACCGCATTTGACATCGTCACAATATATTTCGAGCTGCGGCAGCGAGTGCATACGAGCACCGTCGGACAGCAGAACATTGCGATTGTTTTGTTCGCCGTTAGTGTGGTGCGCCCCTTCGGCAACATGTATCATACCCTCGAAAGAGCCGCGAGCTTGGTCATCGACTACGTAGCGGAAATTCTGCAACGTGGTGCAGCGAGGTGCCTTATGGTAAACTACCGAATTATTGTCGGCCACCATGGAGCCATCGGCCAGGGCCATGCCGTTGATGTTGCACTCGGCGCCCTCCCCCTCGAGGGACACGGCGATGTTGTTGCGACTGGTACCGCACAGCAGAGTAACCGGCGTCATGGACAGGCGTGCGCCACGGCCGGTACGAACTCCGGTACGACATAGGCGCGAGGTGTCCGAGGCTGATTCCTCGAGCGTATATAGTGACAGCGAGGCATCTTCGCCAAGGTATACCTCCGTGACCTGCGAGATGGTAGACGCGGCAGCGCCGAGGGCGGTGTGGTCGCACAACAGTAGCGATACATCGGCGCCGGCTTCGAGGACGATGAGCATACGGCGTACAGCCAGAGTCGGTGCGGCGGCATTGAGCACCTGCACCAGCTGGATGGTACGATCGACATGTACGCCGCGTGCAACATGTACAAGGATGCCGTCCTGTGCCAAAAGTGTGTTCAGGGCCACGGCGGCACGATCGCCGTTGCGCATGTCTTCAATATCTACAATGGTGCCGTAATGACGTTGCAGCACTTCGGGCATCAGAGTGGCGGCACGGCGCAGGCTGCACACGGTGACACCGGCGCCAAGGTTGGATAAGCCGGGCTGATCGTCTGCAAAAGTATCATTGGCCACGATGCCGACGGCTGTACTGATATTGGGCACACGACAACGGAAAGCATCGGCAGCGGTAGCACTGAAGGGCAAGCGCGAAATATTGACGCCTAAGTCGGGCGCAAACATCCGGCGCAGCGAGGTATACAGATAGGGCCGGCTGCCATCACGAGGCAGCTCCACTGAGGCGCACACCTCGGCGGCACGGTCGCGCAGGGCGTTCATCACCGCCGGCGAGCCGCTCTCGAGAAGGTCGCGGTGCTCGCGGGCCAGATCGATGTATTGTTGTAATGGATTGGCGTTCATGCTCTGCCCTTTCATTGGACTTCGTCCACTTGTTCCTTGATCCAGTCGTAGCCGCGCTGCTCAAGTTCGAGCGCCAACTCGGGGCCGCCGGTGTAGACGATACGTCCCTTATATAATATATGTACTACGTCAGGCTTGATGTAGTCCAACAGGCGCTGGTAATGCGTAATCACTATGGTTGCGTTGCGGTCGGTACGCAGACGATTGACTCCGGAGGCAACGATGCGTAGGGCATCGATGTCGAGGCCCGAGTCCGTCTCGTCCAAAATACTCAGTCGAGGCTCGAGCACTGCCATCTGGAAGATTTCGTTGCGTTTTTTCTCGCCGCCGGAAAAACCCTCGTTCACCGAGCGCGAGGCCAATTTATTGTCCAACTCGACGACGGAGCGCTTTTGGCGCATCAGTTTCAGGAAGTCTGCGGCGCCCAGTGGCTCAAGGCCTTGGTAACGGCGCTTGGCATTGACAGCCGCACGCATAAAGTTGACCATGCTCACCCCGGGTATTTCCACCGGGTACTGGAAGGACAGAAACAACCCCTCGTGGCTGCGATCCTCGGGCGACAGCGCCAGCAGGTCGGCATCGCCCAGGGTGGCAGTGCCGGCAGTCACCACAAAACGCGGATCGCCGGCCAGTACGCCGCTGAGTGTGCTCTTGCCCGAGCCGTTGGGCCCCATGATGGCGTGCACCTCACCCGGACGGATGGTCAGGTCGATACCCTTGAGAATTTCCTTACCCTCGGTCGTAGAGGCTCGTAGCCCCTTGACTTGTAATAATATATCGTTGCTCATATGTATATGCTGTATATCCGATTTCTCAGCCGATAGACCCTTCGAGGGTGATGGAAAGCAACTTCTGTGCCTCCACGGCAAACTCCATCGGCAATTTATTCATTACTTCTTTGGCATAGCCGTTGACTATCAGTCCCACAGCCTCCTCGGTGGGGATGCCGCGCTGATTGCAGTAAAACAGCTGCTCCTCGCTGATTTTGGACGTCGTGGCCTCGTGCTCGACCACAGCGTCATCGGTGGCGACATCTATGTCGGGAAAAGTGTGCGCACCGCATCTGTCTCCAAGCAGCAGCGAGTCGCATTGCGTGTAGTTGCGCGCCCCGGCAGCTCCGGAAGCCACGCGCACCAGGCCTCGGTAGCTGTTTTGGCTGCGACCGGCACTGATGCCTTTGCTCACGATGGTCGAGCGCGTGTCACGCCCCAAATGTATCATCTTGGTGCCCGTATCGGCCTGCTGGAAATTATTGGTCACAGCCACGCTGTAAAACTCGCCCACGCTGCCGTCACCCTTGAGGATACACCCGGGATACTTCCACGTGATGGCGCTGCCGGTCTCCACCTGCGTCCACGAGATTTTCGAGTGGTCGCCGCGACACAAACCGCGCGTGGTCACGAGGTTGTACACGCCGCCGCGGCCCTCGCGGTCGCCCGCGTACCAGTTCTGCACCGTCGAGTACTTGACCTCGGCACGCTCCTCGGCTACAATCTCGACTATGGCCGCGTGCAACTGATTTTCGTCGCGCATAGGCGCCGTACAGCCCTCAAGGTAACTCACATACGCGTCGTCGTCGGCCACGATGAGCGTACGCTCAAACTGGCCCGTGCCCGCAGCATTGATGCGGAAGTACGTGGACAACTCCATCGGACAGCGCACCCCCTTGGGGATATACACAAACGACCCGTCGGAGAACACCGCGCTGTTGAGCGCCGCATAGAAATTGTCCGTATACGGCACCACCTTGCCCAGGTAGCGCCGCACCAAGTCGGGATAATCGCGCACAGCCTGCGAAAACGAGCAGAAGATAATGCCCATCTCGGCCAACTTCTCCTTATGCGTTGTCTTCACCGACACGCTGTCCATAACCGCATCCACGGCCATGCCCGACAGCGCCTTCTGCTCGTCCAGCGAGATGCCCAGCCGATTGAACGTATCCAAAATTGCCGGATCCACTTCCTCCAGGCTCTTAGGCGCGTCCGACTTACGACGCGGCGCAGCGTAATAGCTCAACGCCTGAAAATCAATATCCGGCATCTGCAAATGCCCCCACTTAGGCGGCGTCAACGTCCGCCAATGCTCGTATGCACGCAGACGGAAATCGAGCAGCCAGTCCGGCTCGCCCTTCTTTTGCGAAATCAGGCGCACGATATCCGCATTCAGGCCCTGCGGAATGATATCCGTATCGATATCACTTACAAAGCCATACTTATACTCGCCGCCCACAGCCTCGCGCAAAGCCTCGCCCGAGCCGGCATCGTCTGCTCCGGCCTGTGCGGCGACATTGGCGCTTGGTTCACGCACAACTTCGCCACGAGCATCTTTGTCCTGTAGGCCGGTGTCCCGAGCTTCTTCGTCCATATTATTTGATGACAATTTATCCATTATCAAAACATTCAATACAAGGATGCGGTTTGTCCGGCCTCCATACACCCACGCGGCACGCCCCGTCCGGAGCGACCCACGAGCATACCAAGCCACGTCCCGAGGCGGCATACCGCCCGGGCGCATCCCTTCTTATTCACCCACAAAAATACAACTTTTTTCCGTAACCGCAATCACCCCCTCCGCCGAGCAAAACTTTCCCATTCCGCATGCACAACACAAAACCCGCATAGACACAAGAATGCCGCACATACCGGCATTTCACCTTTTATCGTCAGTTTTTCTCCTAATCGGTATGTCAAACATTTCCTCTGCCACATCGATCATCGTATTAAGAGCCTCTGCCCGCATTTTCTGCTCTCGAAGCTCCTTGCGCAGCCGCTCCGTCTCCGCCCGAAGCTTGTCGTAATCTTCCTCGCCGGCTTCTGTTCTTTTCTTTCTCATGATTGTTATCTCTGGAAGTTCTGACGCAAAGTTACACACAATATATTCAATTGTGCAAACTTATTTCCCTTTTACTTCTTTTACTTCTGCGATTTCTCCATATCTGAGATCTATTTCCACATAAAGTCGCAAGACTTCATCGCAAATGGCTTGCTGCTTTTGTCTCGGCAGACTCTGAAATCTTATCTTCTTTTGACTCTTTCAGAGGTCAACTTTTTTCAGGGCGAGACAGCCGCCATAAAAAGGGGATTTGCTTAAAACAAGCGAACCCCCTTTTTACGACTAATAAGCGACCTGATATAAACTCATCGCTTTATTCGGATATAGACTTCACGCACCCATAGAACCAACGATGAAGCTGCTATTATTACCAGTAGGTCTATTGCTCCTGATGAGTTGAACTTCCAATCAAGCGTATGAAGCATCGGTTCCACATTGAAGAACTCATATGCAATCTCTGTAATAAATAGCTGTCCGATAATAATGATACTAACGATAGTCCAAAACCCTTGGCTCATTTTTTGGCGGAATACACTTTCACCGGTTTCAAAGCAGCGAGCATTGAACATATACCAGAAGTGTGTCCAAACAAAGATTGAGAATAGCAATGTGGCTTCGTATGGCGTCATCGGAGATTCACATCCGACAGCGGCGCTGAACATCTGAGATATTGAAGTTACATCTGAATGGTTAAATAACCAATAGAAACCGAGGGTAATAGCGAAGAAAAGGAAGCCTACGCTAAGAAGGTCTGACATCATAGGTCGGGTGAGGATTGAAGCCTTACGGTCACGAGGTTTATCGTCCATCACATTTTGTGATGGTGGAAGTGAGGACAAAGCCATCGCACCAAAGGTGTCCATAATCAGGTTTACCCATAGCATCTGAGTTACTGTAAGAGGAGATTCAGTGCCCATGAATGAACCGAACAGGACAAGGAAACAGGCGGCTACATTGACGGTGAGCTGAAACAGCAGGAAGCGCTGGATGTTCTTGTAAAGTGAGCGCCCCCACATAACAGCACGACCAATCGAAGAGAATGAATTATCGATTATGGTGATATCGGATGCCTCCTTTGCCACCGAAGTGCCGTCACCCATTGAGAGTCCCACATGTGCCATCTTAAGCGCCGGAGCATCGTTTGTCCCATCACCGGTCACGGCTACGACCTCATTGTTCGCCTGAAGAGCTTCCACAAGCCGTTTCTTGTCCATCGGACGAGCGCGAGCTATGATTTTCAATTCGCCGACACGCTCTTTAAGTTGTTCATTGGAAAGGTTCGCAAATTCAGGTCCGGTAACAATGTTGCGTTCAGTATCTGTCTCGTCATTCCAAAGACCGATTTGACGGCCTATTTCTTTGGCTGTTCCAGGAGTGTCACCGGTAACTATTTTTACCTTTATGCCGGCATTAATTACTTCGCTAACAGCGTCCGGAACGTCAATACGCACAGGGTCAGAGATTGCAACAACACCGAGGAAAGTCAGATTTTCAGCAATTACCTTGCCATCTGCAATAGTTGCATCCTTGTCGCAAAGCTCTTGATATGCAAAGCCGAGAGTGCGCATTGCCTGGTTTTGGTATTCGAGTAATTGGGCTTCGATTTCTGCCCTCGTTACGCCACAAGTATTCTTACACATCCCGAAAACTATTTCGGGCGCACCCTTAACATATAATATATCCTTGCCGGTCGCCGACTTTACGACTGTTGCCATATATTTACGCTCAGTGGTAAACGGCAGCTCTTCTATACGAGTTGCACCGTTTCGAAGATCCATATAGTTCGCACCTTGTCCTCTGAGCCACAGAAGCAGTGCTCCCTCAGTGGGATTACCTAGTACCTGGGGTTTGTCGCCAGACAAGTCAAGCTGGGCGGTCGAGTTTACGGCAATACCCTCATAGAGAACCTCTTCCGATGGATAGCCGAAGAAGTTGGCCTTATACACTTGCATTTGATTTTGAGTCAACGTTCCCGTCTTATCCGTACAAATAACAGTGGTTGCACCCATTGTTTCGCAAGCGTGCATCTTTCGTACAAGGTTATTAGTCTTAAGCATACGGCTCATTGAGTATGCCAGCGAGAGCGTTACTGCCATCGGAAGACCTTCGGGCACAGCGACAACAATCAGCGTGACTGCCACCATCAATGTCTTCAGCGTATGAGCCAGCAAGAGAGACCATGTGGCGCTGTCCGCGCCGGGATTGAGCATCGAAAATGCACCAATCACCATTACAAAGAAGACGACAAAAAAGCTAACGATTGTTAGGATGCATCTTACCTTTGACCAGTCCTCAAACTTCTTGATGACAAGCCAGAAGAAAAGGGCGACAGGAACAATCAATGTCCAGGCTTGCCAAGCGCCCCACCCAAGGAAATGGATTAGCTGGCCGACGATGATAAGACCCGCGAAGACATAGCTGGCATTTGTAATCCAATCGGCGAGTCCGTCAAGTTGTTCGTTGAGAGGAGTCTTTACAGAAGAGTCAATCTGAGCCTCTTCAAAGACTTTACCCATTTCTGTCGCATCACCTACTTTGAGAACCCGCATTACGCCGTGGCCTTCCATAACCTTAGTACCGCGCATCACATGGTTCGACGGATAAGTGGCTTCAGAGTCGAACTGTGCCTTGTCCGTTGTCTTGGCACAGAGAGGCTCGCCCGTCAGCGATGATTCATCGACACTGAGCGTCACGGCATCCAGAAGTTCGCCGTCAGCCGGAATTTCGTCGCCGGTATTAATAAAAACGATATCGCCGACAACGACATCCCTGCGGGGGATTGTGGTTGTTGTGCCGTTACGCATCACCTCCACGGCTTCATCATCATTCACCTGATTCAGAATCTTGAATGCCTTGTTCGCTTTCTGTTCGAAGATGAAGGCGAGCGTGGTAGCCAGCCCAATAGCGACAAAGATGCCTATGGGCTCAAAAAACACCTTCCAATCCTGTCCAAGCCCGAAAAACTCGTAGAAAGAGATTCCAACAGACAATACACCGGCGACAAGTAGGATGATAATCAGTGGATCGGAGAACTTGTCAAGGAACTCCTTCCACCACGGATCTTGTTCAGGTGGTGTAAGTATATTCACACCATTTTTTTTGCGACTCTCCAATACTTCCGCATCGGTCAAGCCTACATAGCTTTTGCTTTGTGACATGTTTAAGTTTGTTTTCGCAGTTCTTATTGTTCGGTTATCTCTGTAGCCTTTATAGGTTTGTCTAAAACGCCATGACAGGTTCTTGCCTCTTCGATAAGGCGTAAGGTATACGCATCTCTCTTCCCGAAATAGAATACTTCTATCACTTTACTATAGATATCGTTTGGTGACACCGCATCAAACAACGTCATTGACGATCTAAGTTTTCTCGCGTCTATTCCTCCGAATATCGCGACAGGATCATTTGCCTGCAACTTGAGTAATTCAGTGCAACACTCACGCATCCGGCTGCCAAGGATTTCGTCCTCTAAATACTGTTTAGCTTCACAAAGGTCATCTATTCCGTAGAAATAAGACCTTCTACTTCTGCCCAAACCTTTCAGCTGTGGGAAAATCCACCACATCCAATGATTTGTCTTGTATCCGTTTTTTATCTCACCAAGCGCAGTCTCATACGTCGTTCCCTGCGCCTTTATGAATCGGTCAAGTTTATATGTATCTGTATTATCCATCAGTTATGATTTTGGGCTAATCGCCGACATTGTTTATCTTAACAGCCAAAATAGAGGGGCGCAAACGTCTTATGCAAGCAAAAAGAGGACAATTGATAGCCTCGGGACAACAGAATTGCCCCCAATAATCGGGATAAAGCGCATAACTTAAATATAGGGAAGAAGCTGCAGAAACTATTGCAGCTCCTTCTCTATATTTAATTTGCACTTTGCTCAGAACACTCCTTCTCGCTTGAGTTCGTTCACTCGATTTTGGACTGCTTGATATTGAGTCCCGAGCTTGTTTTTGCGTTCTTGGCCAACGCCATAGTCGCCACGGATAACATTAAGTGCTTGTGCCTCTACATTATCCAAGGCTGTTGCATTAGTTAACGAGTTGGTCTTCGGCGCGGCTTCCGATGTTGTTGCCGGTGACTCTGTGGAAGTCGGCTCAGACTCTATTCCGGCCGCACCTTCCGATTGTGCATCTGCATCAGGCGTGGCTGTCGCTTCATCCGTGACGGAGTCTGTCGTTTCGTCTTCAGGCTGTATAGCGTTTTCTACGTCTTGTTTCTCTGCGACGTCATTGGCAGTTGGCCACAAGAGGTACGCCAACAATGCTGCAACAACAACCAGCGCAAACCACAGCCATATCTTACGGCTCTTGCTGTTGGTTCCAGCGCCCCCGCCTGCGGGGTCATCTGAACCCGACAGGGCTACAATGGGTTCGTCTACATCCTTGGCAAGGTCGAATTTGCGTTTACCTCCTTTTGAGAGGTCGTAACTGCGGTCAGTCCCTTTGTTTAATTGGAATTTGTTTTTTGCCATAGCGGTTGGATTTTATTCTTCGGTATACATATCGACAAGGGTCTGCAAGCCTCCGTTATAGCCATTGCCAAGAGCTTCGACTTCCCACTCTCCCTTATCGTTATTTATAAAACGGGCGACGACAACTGCATCCTCCGTCTTGTAATCTCTGCTGAGTTCATAAAAACACAGGGGTTTGGGTTTATCGGACGACTCGTCGATAACGGTTATTTGGGCGTTCTCAACCTCGCCAAATGTCTCTACGTTATCATCATTGGGGATGTAAACGGTTGCTGAGATTGCAACCTCTTGTACTTCGGAAGCTATCTTGCTAAGGCAGATATTGATTATTTCTATGCCGCCTCTCAGTTCGTCTTTTGGACCAAGGACTGCCCCATCGGCACTCATTGGGCGAGTTTGTTCAAGATAGTTTTTCTTATTGCCAAATTTGGACTTGTCCCACTTTTCGGTACGGTTCACAGAATTGTAAAACACGAAGCCCTCGTCGTTAACGATGACTCCGTCCTGGTTCAACAGCCACGCTTGCGCGTCGAGGTCGCCATTTTGCCAAGTCAATTCAACCCGGATATTGTCGAGGCCGAGGTCTTTCGATAGTATGAATCGCTCGCCACCATCGAGTTTCTTGAGGTTAAATCTATTCATAGCCCTTGTCTGTTACTGATACATATCGACCAATGTCTGAAGGCCTCCGTCGTATCCTTTACCGATTGCCTCAAACTCCCAGTCGCCGTCTTCGTTGAGGACGAGGGCGCCTGCAACAACGGCTGTTTCAGACGAGAAGTGTTCTTTAAGATTATATGCACAGAGTTCTTCACCTGTTTCTTCGTTCGTGATGACAATTTGGGGGTCACGCACATTTTTAAACGTGGTATTGCCATTTTCATTGTAGATGGTGACGCAGAAAACTATTTCTCTGATTTCGGGGCGGGCTTTCGAAAGGCGTACGTGCATTTCCTCGCCGTCTTCGTCTCCACCGTCATCGTCTCCGTTACCAAGATCATCCCAAGAGCCAATAACAGAACCGTCAAAGCTGAATGGGATGGTTTTTTCACGCCAGCACCTTCTGCTGCCAAACTTGACGAGGTCATACGGTTTAGGCTCCCAGGTGTCGGGGTCGCAGCGGTTATTGGAATTGTAGAAAACAAAGTCTGCGTTTTCTGTTATGACGCCGTCTTCGTTGAGCAGGAAGGCGGAAGCGTCAAGGTCGGCACCTGATTTCCAATTCAGGTTTACTTGGATTGTGGAAAGTTCTCCATTCTTGGGGAGCGGGAACCTTTGACCTTTTGAGAGATTAAAATTTGCCATAATTATTTGTATTTATGTTATACTTTGATTTTCTTGTATTCGGCAATCAGCTTTTTGTATTCAGAAGTATTTATACCAGCCTTTTCGCATAATTCGACATACTCTTGGAGCTCCTTGATTATTCGACTGATTTGGTCTTTCTCCTTTGTTTTGCGACAATCCTCGATGCCGAATTTGCGTACTTCAATTCCTTTTTGGGCGCGGATTATCTTGGTTAGTGTCTCCGCCATTTTGCTATCACCCTGGCTTCTGTACCAATCCCGAGCTTCTTTGAGCTTGCCTTGTTTTATAAGTTCTTGTCCGGTTGTATGTTCTTCCGCGTTCTGAGCCTTTGAGACCTTTTGAGGCTTCTCAGCACTTTTCGGTGAAACATATACATCCCCGACGTTACATTCCGTTGCAGGATGTTGGGATTTGTCGCTTTGAATTGAGAACAATTCCCTATCTATTGACTCGATGAGTTTATCAGCTCCATTTACTCCTTGCACTTTGTCTCGGAATTTTTTTATGTCGGAAAGGGCTTCCGACGTATTGCCGGAGCGTAACTTTCCTTTCGATGAAGCCTTGATTTCACGCCATTGCCTTTCTAACGACTTAATTAAGACTGGGTCTACGTTCTGTATCTTGGCTATTTCTGCCTTGATTTCTGCGATGACTTCATCAATGCCAGACACAGTCTGACAATACGAAAGAAAATCTTGAAGCATCTGCACGGCCTCCTGGTGTTTTCCGACACGGTATTTTCCGTTGGCTTCAGCCTTAATACGCTTCCATCGTTCCTCTATTTCTCTTAAAACATTGGGGGGACTCGGAGGGTCTATCGGCGCTGGTGGCGGTGGCGTTTCAGGTATAACTTCCGAAATAATGAGGTTCATCACATCATCCCGAAGCTTCTTGTCTGCTTTAATTGTCTTAGGAAACCCGGGGCGGAGGTTTTGTTCAAAGTAAGAGTTGTTGGCAACAATACCACGTAATAGCAAAAGAACTCTTTCGCGGCCTGTTATCCCGTTCTCTTTTAAGAATTGTTCCAATGCCTCTTTAACCGATAGGCCTTCTGATGGCTGGATACAATCTACCATGCACCTGTTCAGGCTATAGTGGTATTCCCAGCCATCGGAAAGTATAATTGTGCCATTAACCAAAGGCTGTGACGACCCAAGGAAATCTGCCGCGGCCTTACTTATCGCATCTTCTTCATCCTGCCTTTGGAGGAAGCGGTTTTGACCAATTATATTGTCCCATATCAAGTCCTTGACAAAGTTTATCCGAGGGTCGATGCCTAAGCACTCAAAGTTCTTTACAACAGGCCCTTGGACATTATTTATATCGAGCATCGTGAATGTCAAGTCATTGCCTTCAGACCATGCGACAACAACTTTGTCACAACCATATTCTTTTGATATGGACTTGCTTATGTATCGATTGAGGTATTGGTCGTATTCTACGACCCGTACACGGCTATATCCGCTATCTTTGAAAAGATCGTGAAGTAACGCCCGCTCATTGGCCTTGATATCCGACTCGCACACAATGACAAGGGGCATACTGGCTCTGTTTTCACTTAATGAACCATAACGGCCAAAAAGTTCTAGCTGGAAAAAGTCCCGGAACATTGACTCGGAAGCGTCAAGCAGCAGGTTCCTTATCGGCCGGGATTGCCCCCCGATTGTGTAAAAGCCTTCTTCTACTGAGCGTTCGAAATAATCGTCAAAGGCATTTGCCATGCCGGCGTGGGCAGCCCTGGCTGCGTCTTCCCCGACCATTATGCCTGTGCCGGAACAATAAAACGCCAATGGGGCTGGCCATTTGCCATTCGGCATAGGCACAAGTTTGTTCTTGCCGTCATCGCGCAGCCAATACTCATAGGAAACGCATTGGTGGGAAATCGATATGACTATTTTATACTTGTCTCCTGTCATTTCAACAGTTTCAACAGCGTGTTATCATAAAACTTCATACCCTCAAGGATTATGACCGGGGCAACAAAGCCAAAAGGTTTGCCGCTTTCCCGTGCCTCCGTTTCAGCAGAGCGGAATTCAGGCATTTTTTGGACATAAGCAGAAAGGCCATTCTCGCGGCAAGCTTCCACAAGTTCTCTTGGATTAACCTGCCAGTTAAACAATTGGCGTGCAGCTGTATAGAAAAACTCGCAGAATTCCGTGAATTTTTCGGACTGCGGCTTCGTGTTGTCGGCTCGTAATCTACGCCCTATTTGTTCGAACATAGCCGGTGTTATGGAGTTCGTAAACTCGATGGGGCGCGGTATGTTGTCATTACCTGTGAGTTCAAATCCGGATTCCCCGATTATCTCAGACGGCTGCTGATTGCGTGGGCGTTGCAGTTTAGTGTCACCCTTAGCCAAGCCTTTTGACACCTCGTACTTGATGTCAGTGTCATTAAGCTTGGGAAGCTCGATTTGCTGCCACCCGGCCAAGGTCTCCTTCAGATGCATTTCGCCATATCCCAACACGAACATTTGGCCATAGTATTTCCAGGCAGCCCTCCCATCTATAGTATTGAGCCACTGGAAAAGCCTGGAACCCTTGCCCGCAAATGTCACTCTGACATTTGGTTTCTTGCGAGCCGGCCATTCTGTTTCTGGTGTCCTATTAAGGTCGTCAACAAGCTTGTGCGCTACCTGTCCGGCATAGAACATGAGAAGCCCTGTCACATACATATTGACGCACATAAGTTGCGGACACTCAGCTGCTATTTGCCGATATAACTTCTTGAGTTGGTCATCGTTAAGGCGGTTGACGATTTGGTCAAAGAAGTATGGTGACGTTTGTTCGTTGTAGGTGTCATTGCCGAGATTAAGCCCGACCATCTGGATTTTGAACTCGGCGCATATTGATCTAAGAACATTCTTGAATCCGGGGAACTTGGCGACAGACTGCGACACCCTTTGGGCAGCAAAACGCAACGAGTTTTGCTTTATCATGGTAACCTCGTTCTTGAGATAAAACAACGCCGAGATGTCGGTGGTGCTACCGCCAACGTCAAAGCATAGATTCAAGACATTGGCCTCGTTGCCATACTTTACTGAAATAAAGTTGGCTACGGCCTCGGCCTCTGAAAGACTTGGGTTGGAATTGACATCTGTCATCGTGTATAGAGGTTCGGGGTCGTACGACACCTCTTTGCCTGGGTCATCTGGCATAAAGTCTTCCGACAATGTTTCGTTAGCACTCGGTTTGTCCTCTTGAGAGCCGAAATCGGCATTGCCACCGAATCCGCCACCAAATCCGGTTGCTTCGTTGCCGCCGAAACCACCGCCAAAACCTGTCGTTGCCTCGCCGCCAAAGCCGCCGCCGAAAACACCGCCAAAGTCTCCATCAGAAGTATTGGCAGACTGGTCGTTGGTCGCAAAGGCGCCTGTTCCGACCGATGTGCCTAACGAACGAGTATCTGTATACCGGCTTACGTTAAGTTCGTGCTTTTCGCCATTCTCTTTAAGGACGGGAGATATAGTCCCTAATGATGCCCAAATGGCCTCATATGAATAGAGCAACTGGCCGGCCATGGCGGAGGGATACGACCACTTGACACTGACAGGCACATATCCGTCCACGAACAATGTCGCATAAACCTGTAACATCAGAGTACGTAAGAATGCACTCTTATGCGCTTTGGCTCCGTCATTATCCTCCCATTTCATGTTATGGATCTGTGTAACTTCCCCTACTCCGTTAGGATAGAACAAGGTGATCTTGTCCTTTGAAGAACTGGAGAACGGAAGGTTGTCCGCAAAGCATGGGAAACCGCCTACGACCTCCCGCTCATTACGCATCTTTATTGTCTCACCGGTTTTCAAAGTGGGCAAGCGACGGTTGTCGTGGATTGTCAAAACACTTTTTATTGCGTTAGACATGACACCGTTGGGACTTGCACCTTGGAAGAAGAACACCTGGTTTTCACGAGGCAACAAAGGCTTACCCGGAAGCTCGTTCCCCATTAGGGATACTCGCTGGTTGCCAAAGACGAAACCTTGTTCCTGTGTGTTATCGCTGGAGTATGCGATTGACGTATTTGTGCTGCCGAAGTCGATACCCAGACGAACCGGAGTTAGAGACATATGCGAGCCGGGGCGCATCCAGTCATGAGGCAAGTTAGTGCCCTGTGCCGAACTATAGTTTACCAGCAGATAACCACCCTCGTTTCCGGTCGGAGAAAGCAGCCTTACACCCTTGAACGGCTTATTAGAACGGTATATCTCGTATTTGTAGGGGTTGTCTGCGACTGCTTCATCGGATATCACCATTAGTTCCGATTTGACTTTGTCTTCGGGAGCTACAATGCGCCCATCCCGGCTCAAAAGTACCGGGGCCTGCTCTTTATCAACGAGGATGCGGAAGTAGTCACCCTGCATTTCTCCAACAAATGGGAACGCCCGATATGAAGAACTGGTTCCGTTGTGTGGCAGCTCGTTGTACATAAAGTAGGCATCCCACTGCCGGGAAATAAAATTAGGCCATATCAAGATATCCTTATTCTTGATTTCGCCGTCGGATGTATACACTTTCTTAAATTCGCGACGTATGCCCTCTGATGTCACAAGCGTAAGGACAACCTCGAGATTTTCAATACGGGCAGACGGGTCGTATGTCGCATTAAGTGTTGACTGGATAGCGCTCGTTGACGCTGACATGCCGACCAATGTAGCAATATTTTTGCCAAAGACGTTTAGCCCCTGAGCGCTCAAAGGAAGAGCAAAATACGCCTTGCCTTCCATTCCCCTTACATCTGCCGAAAGTACGAGAATAGGCAAATCCTTGAGTTCGGCGGGGGTGATATTCAAGTCAAGTCTGGCTATACGAGCCGTATCTTCAAGCAACAGGTTTTTGGGATCAAACTGAACAGCACCGTTCGTTTCGCGTTCAGAAATGACGCCCTCGACTCCGTTAAGGATATCCTTATGGCAGAATAACTTTTCAAACGGGCCGCCGAAGGCTGCACCCACAGGAGGAATACTACCAATTGATAGCTCAAACCCGTCGAGCTCAGCTCTCTCTTCAATTTCTTGTTTCCATGAATTTAGCAACGTGCGAATTGATGTGTAATTAACCCCTTCTCCGGCAGGAAGAGCTTTATAGTATTCTTCTACCTCGCCTAACCCCTTAAGAATATGGCTTACGTAAGCATGCAAGGCCGCAATCTGCATTGGCTTCATTGACGACTTGAGCGGATCTATGAATTTCCCTGTTACTACATCAACCCATGGACGCTCATCCGCAGGTTCACATTTATAGCCGGTTGATGTAAACAGGAGTGACTCAGGGGCTGTTGCACCTACAACAGTGTTTCTATACTTTATTACATTTATAAAAGGTGTTGCCGTCTGGTTGTCGGGAAGGTTTTGATCACACCAGCGATTCTTACGGCAAAGAAGCATGTTGCCAAACGCGCCCTTAGGCTCGTAAACATTCGCCGTTTTTGAGACATCCTTTCCATCGCTGTATGAAAGTTCGATTTTTCGTACGCTGATATGCGCATAATCGAGAGCAATACAGGCGATAAGGCCGCGCCATTCATCGACTAATTGGCTGTAATAGCCAACAAGGTTGTTTGTCGCATTGTCAATGCCGCTTGTCGCGACATGGTCAAGCGCAGTTTTAAATAAATCCACACGCGCAAAAGCCGAAGGGATGCCGGAAACGAGCTGGCCGACATTTGTGCCCTTGCTTAATTGCGGTGTTATTATATTTTTGATGAATACAGTGGTATTGCCCAACTGGGACCAGTTGTCAAGAGACCCAGAGGGAATGGCTGATGTATTTACATCTATCGTGAGCGGTTTATTGGCCATATTTATTCGTTAAAATGCTGGGCAATCGTTATTGCGTTATACATTTGTGCAAGGAATTCTTCTTTCAAGGTTGTCGCCTGAGCTTCATCCGGAACCGTGTCATCGCTTTTAAGTAGACTTATAAGCGTATTGAAACGCCTATCGGAAGCAGCGCTAAACACATTGCCGGTCTTGTCCCAATGATGGAACTCGTCATTAAATATCGTTCCCGGGTCAATGTTATGCAACTCGTCTATGCCGGTTTTGAACGCGTCCGGCGAGAATATAAATTTACCCGCGCCTACAGACTTGAAGACTTGATATATCCATCCAAATACTACGTTCCCTTTAACGAACTTATAGCCAAACTCCTTTAGATATTCGTCTATCTCTGCGCATTGTGCATCCGAAAGGTCATTGAATTTGGTGAATTTTGCGCTGTCAAGATAATCGAGCAACTTCGTAGTGCCGCAAACTCCCTCGTGTGCACCCTCGAACTTAGACAGAATTATGTGAGTCAAAGATAAAAGGGCGCCGAGCTTGTTCTCAAACACTTCACCACGTTCTGTGCCAACAAAGCTTGCCCCGGACAATTGCATATTCCCGTTGTCATCAACCGCCACTGTCCTGAAAACATATTCGGCCTCGCCGATTTTTCCGAGTTTGTCGCGGTCTTCATTAAAGAAGTCGTATGCGGCAGCAGCACACATAAGTTCTGCAACATGGCAATCGTTCCGCTGGTTATGTCCCCCGGTGACAACGTCGCCGGACTTCCCGTCCGAATAATTTACTTTCAAACCACTCGGCCAACCTATGTGGTACATCCGCTTATACGTTTTCTTAACGGTGGTATCATCGTTATAGAAACTTAACGCGGCTTGTGAGTTGAGTGCGAAATTATTGGCATCGGCAACGACTTTGTCTGTGGCAAGTTGCTGTGATGTCGGCGTTTTGAATGTAAAGTAATCCGTGAGCAGCGTGGAGCCAAACAGAACTTTGCTTAGGTTCAACTCGTTGTTTCCTCCCGTGGTTATTTTGAGGGCCTCGCTTATGGCGATAGGAATCACGGGAATTGATGAGGCACCTGTGCCACCGAAAACGCTGCCGAACACAAACACACGGGAATTTGCAGCATGCTTGTTTAGAAGCTCAAGGTATTTTGCAAGTTCCTTCTCCTGCGGCTTCACTGTATTACCGCCTTTTTTCGCATTTACGGCAGCCTCAATAATACCATGATACATAAGCATGGAACCAAGATGCGTCTGTGCCCTATATCCATGGTCGAGTTTAAATTGTTGAACCGAGCTTCTATCAAATAGGAGGTCCGATAAATCTTGGTCGTCCTGGCGTTGTTCATCGGAAAGATTTTTGGTTGCAGAGAGGGCCTGCAACGTCTGCCTATTGGCCACAGAATAGTCTGTAAAAAAACGATATAGGTTTAGTTTTGCCGAAAAGAAGGTGTTGCTTCGCTGTTCGCCTCCCAGATTGGACACATCGTTTGTCTTTACCTTATTATAGAGTTCTATAAGACTCTCGACCCTGTCTTTATTACCATTATTTTGGTCAGTGTCGAGTGTAAGAATTTCTATCGTGTGGTTGTCGAATAGTCCTGCCGCACACAAATGCACAAAGCTTTCGAGGCACCGCATCCCGGTACCGCCGATGGCTATTAAGAATAGTTTGTCATTCATCAATCTCTACTTGTTTGATTAGAACCAAGTGCCGACTTTCGAATTTTGGAAAATCTTGCTGACGACAAATCCTACAAGGATGTAGACAACCACGCAGACAGCAGATGCTATACAAGAGTGCATAAAGTAACGGCTTTGGATAATCGGCACCGTGATGCCGTTGCCGATCAAAAAGTTGATAAGGAAACCCACAACCCCGGCACCGATGCAAAGCACCCAGAACCATATTCTGCGTGTCGTTGTCCCTGGATTGTTCGGCTTAAACAAAATGAGGTTAGAGATTATCACGGCGAGCAGAAAGAACACCACCATGATTACGATTGCCCACATATAAGCGGTTGTAATTGATACTTGCTCCATTGTTTATATAGTTTTTTTGTTTATTCAGAGACTATCTTTAGATAATACGTGTAAAGGATACGGCCCTGCGGATTTGACGAACCTGCAGTTAATGTTTCTTTAACCGAATTAGCCAGTGATGGATTGCCGGGCCAGCCGAAGAATCCATCGATTTCCGCTATATTGGGAGTAGCTTTTGAAATCACTATATTGGCTCTAAACAGGGTTGTCGGAGTAATACTTCCTATGAAAGTGCCGTCAAACTGCTTGTCGAAATCGACATATATTTCTTTCCAGCCAAGAGGCAGCTCTTTGACATCACGCATCGATGCAGTAAGAAACATGTTGACCTCTGGTTTTGCAATGGCATCTATGTCTCCCATTTTAACAGAGTCTCCTTTCTCTGAAATGGCCTTCATGGTTTCGCCCATATCAAAGACACGGACTTCTACGTTCTCAATATTAAAACCATTTTGCGCTTCAAAATTGATATATAGATTACTTAACAGATGGGTGTATCTGATACTATCGGGGATACCGGCCTCCTGCATCAGTTCGGCATTAGCAATAGCATCCTTCCAGTTTACTCCAAGTGGGTAATACTCCGCATAAGCTCCTAAGGACCAGTTTAAGGGCGCAAATTGTCCCGGGGCGCCATCCGCCGTGGCATACGGTTTAGCATAGCAAACATAAGCCTCCTTGCTACCATCTTCAATGACGGCGGTCACAACATCCTTTCCTTTGTCATTATGATAGTTGCCACCCTGCTTAAGCGATATATACTGTGCACTGGTGGGATATGCAAAGTCACGGCCACCAAGAACATACCGTTCTGTGTTTGGATTGGTTATGTCTACTGCTTTTTCGACTAATGAATTGAGCCGGTTTGCATTGTCATCGAATACGGCTAAGAACATATGCTTATCTTTCCCTGCCTCTACAAAGCTCCACTTGTAGAACGTGATGTTGTTACCATTCGCAAGCCAGGATATAAAATACTTTTTGGCGTAGGCGGCTTTTTGGATAGCCCCGTCCTTATATTCCTCGAAGTCCGTCATCAATAAGGCTGGCTGGTTTTGGGCGACTATTCTGTTCAACGTAGCCTCAATCGGCGCTTTTTGCTGGAGATAGTTGTCCGAATTGAGCATATAATTATATAGCTGAGTATGCGTATAGTCTAAGGGCATTATTTTCTCGTTCGCCAACCCATAGAATCTAATAGCATCGTTTGCTGCAAGTTTATTTATAATTGCTTGCAGCATAGTTTTGCTTTCATCTGAGGAATATGCGTAAATCATACCGCCGGACATATCGACATATACTGATGCGCCGTCATCCAGCAAGTGGACATCCTGCGTCATCTCGACATATTTGTCCAATTGCTCCCGTTGAAATATGTAAATAGGCGGCAAAGTTATTAGCCATACCAAGAGCCCTATTACGGCTATTGCTAATACTAAGACGCTAATGATTACGGCTCGATTAGTTTTACCTCGATTAGTTTTACTATGATGGTGAGGACGGGATGACGAGTTTCGTTGAGTCTTGCGTGTCACGGTAGATTTGCAATCTGTACTCTATAGACTTCTCCGGATTCGAGCGGGTACAAAAAAAGCGTGAGAGTCTGTACTTTTGCTCGCTCTCACGTTCCGAGGCCTTCGCATTGCCCATCTTCGTAGAACGAGCAAATATGCAGAAGCCTCACGCGTAATATGTGTAAACACACCAACAAGCGGCATTCACATGCGTGTCGTTGGCGGAATATACATATCCACAGGACATCCACTGTTTGCTGCATCCTTGACGAAGATTTCTGAAAGTTGCGAAGTTTCGGAACGTCAAGAAAGAGCGTCGAGTAAACGCTTTCTGTTTATAATTATACACAGCCCTTCCACTTAGCCAGCTTTCGCTTTAGGCCTCTGTGATGTGGTCTGCGCTTTGACAAAGTTAGGAATTATTTCTTGCGTGTGCAAATAGTTGTGTCTTATTTTCGCTTTTTCGCAATTAGTTGTTGTGTGGTTTGTGGCTTATTTTGTTGGGCGATTTTGAGGTTAATGGATTATGTTGTAATTTTGGGGAAAAATGTTTTAGATATGAAGAAGTTTAGATTTTTGATACTTGTGGCTGCTGCCTGTGCGTTGGTGGCTTGTAATGGGAAACCTAACAAGGGCGAGGGTGGCGACTATACGCTCTCGTGGGATTTGCAAACCGTGCTGACATCTGGCGGCACCGTCGATTCGGTGGTGATGGCTGTGAATGGCAAGCATGTGCAGACTTTGACCGATGCGGCCGACGGCATCTATAAGTTTGAGGGCACTGCGGAAGATGGTGCTGTGGCAAAGGTCACTGCCTACATCAATCACTCGGAGTTTGTGGCAAATGTGCTGGCTGCACTGGAGGCTGGCACCATTAGTGTGGACAACGATACGCAGTGCGCGGTGGGCACACCCATCAACGACGATGTGCGTGGCATGGTTTCGTCGTTTTTGAACGAACAGACGGCTTCGGCACTTGCTTCCTACATCGCCGACAATGCCGCTGATTTGCGTGCGCTCTTGGTTTTGGGCAATGAGGCGGTGCGCAGTATGTCGGCCCCAACCGATATGCAGAAACTGTTTGAGCAGATGAGCCCAAAGTTGAAAAACTCGGCTTACGGCAAAGAAATTAAGGTGGCGATTGACAAAACGTGTAGCACGCTTGCCGGTGCGAAATTTGTGGATTTC
>OQVL01000465.1_pt1 | contig 21303 bp, 17 predicted proteins | sample 1691501 | NCBI WGS metagenome assembly OQVL01 (sample SAMN03418253, study PRJEB22391) | human gut metagenome | biome: human-gut; feature: organic feature; material: feces | host: Homo sapiens | place: Tanzania | collected 2013-01 | reverse complement strand
ATGTCATACCTTATATAAAGCTTTCAAACGCACGGTTTGTTTTTTGTGCGGTAAATTCAAGAGAAGCTTTAAAAGAAAAGGGCGAATACCCGATAATACTGACTTCTTTTAAAAAGCCTGTCGGCGGGGTTTAATATCACAAAGCACTTCTAATGCCTTGCTTTTTGCCGATTAAAAGTTAAGAATATATTAAAAAATAACAAATGTATTGAAATGAGAAATCAGATATGTTATGTTTAAATCAGAAAAAGTAATATCACACTAACTTTTTTGCAATCCACCCGAAACACAGATTTTTTAATGCGGTTGACCCGCCCCATTGGCGCAGGTTTATAAATATTCTGAAAGAGGAGGGCGAAAATACAATGAAAAAAACCTCGGTAAAATTAAGCGATGTGCTCAAATTCAGCTTTTGGGGCGCAAAAAATAAAAGGTAGTGAATTATACGGACTGTTGGCTATTCAGGCAACTGCCGCATTTGCTTCTTCTTTAGTAACAGGTTTGGTTCTAAGATTGAAGCAAAAAATAGACTCACACGCCCATAAATCATCCGACTGAGAACGCAGCAAGATACAGCGCGATGGCGATTTATAGATTTGCTATGGAAAGCTCTCTTACTCTTTATTAATTAACACACGAGGTGATATAATGGTAAAAAATGCACTTAAAAAAATCGTTAAAATTTTAAGCGCAGTTAATTATGCCCTGCTTTGTGTTTATTCTGCACTGTTTTGTGCCTATTACGCATTCAATTCAATATACCGTATAATCATCAAATCTTCGTTTGATTATTATATAGATGGTGAAGGCATTATATGCTATATTATCCTAACGCTTCCGCTCGGAGTTATCGGATGCATAATTCTTACCTTGTTTTCAAGAAAGCGCAAAGTCCCTGCCGCAATATTGCTTTTGTCGCTCGTTTTGCAGTTCATTCCGCTTGTAACGTGTTTTAGAAGCGATGAAGTTTATCCGAAGCACGTTTTCCCGGATGCGGTTTATGCTCTCGGTACTGCGGCATTTATTGCAAGCGCGGCTTTTGCGATTTACCTTTTATGCAGTAAGCCGTCGCCGCGTATTGACGAACGCACAGGATTGCAGATAGTGTAATAATTAAAGTTTTTGCCCCATATCAAAAGCAGACCCCTCGGGAGAAAATCTCCCGAGGGGTCTTCATTTTATAAGGGATTGTAAAAACTTTTTTACAGACACCTGCATTTTATTTGCTTATTTCGGCTTTTTAATTTTATTGAGCTTTCTGTTAACTTCAAGAATCTGTTCTTTTGTAAATCTTCCGCCGAGCATCATAAATACGCGCTTTACGGTGAAGCCCTTTGCAAGCTCTATCATTGTTTTGTTTATTGAAAAGCCCGAAACGCTCATACCCGCGCTTTTCTTTTTTTCGCTTTCGTCGGAGCTTTCTTTTTTCTCTTCGGGCTTTGACGAAAGCGCTTTTTTAATAAGAAGAAGCATTGAAACCAAAAACAGCTTGCCTTTAAAGGTCGATAAAATATCGCCGATTGTGTCGTTAACTGAAAAATAGCCTGTAGGCGTGTCTATTTCAAACCAGTTGATTACCGCGCCCTCTTCTTTCATTCGATAGCTTTCGTTAAATTTTTCAACCTTTCTTATAACGCTTTCATCACAAAGACCGCCGCCGACCGCTTTAAGCTTTGTTTCGCCGACATTTTTAACGCTGAAGCTAAAGAACGGATATTCGCCTTTTTTCTGCTTGCCTACACTTTCTCCGTTTGCAAAAAGCTCTACTTCGTCGGCGTTTGAATAGACCTTTATGTTAACCTCGTCCTCAACGCGGTCAACATAGCGTTTTGAGCAGATGTGAAGCGTCGGCTCTTTTGAAAGCCACGCCTTGTAGGCATAAAAGCTGTCTTTTTTATATTTTCGGTCGAACGAAACAAGCCCCTTGTGGTTCATCCCGTTTTCGCCGCCCTCGGCGCGCGCGTCTGCGGCAAAGTCAAACATATTCCAAACGTGCGTTGCCCAAAGATACGGTCTTTTTGAAATTTGCTTTATAAGCTCCTCGTGATAATACGCCTGATATTCTTCGGTATAATCACCCTGCTCCGGGGCAGAGGTGTGCCAATTAAGCGCCTCGGCGCCGTATTCGCTCAAGCCGACAGCCCTGTCGGGATATTTTTTATGGAAGTCGTCAAACCACGGGCCGTACATTGAAACATTGCCGCCGTACCAGCCGAAATAGTGGTTATATGACAAAACGTCGCTTATTTTAAGATAGGGGTCGTCGGGCTTGCACATTGTGACAGCCGCAACCGTTGTCGGTCTTGTTTTGTCAAGGCTGTGCGCCGTCTCTTGAAGAATCCTGTGGTTTTCGGTGACGGACGAGTCAGAACCGTTCATTGTTATTTCGTTTGAAAGCCCCCAAACAACAATACTCGGGTGGTTATAATTTTGCATTATAAGCTCCGTAAGCTGCTGTTTTGTGTTTTCAACGCCGTTTTGCATATGCTTTGAGATATACGGAATCTCCGCCCAAACGACAAGTCCGCGTTCGTCGCAAAGGTTATAAAAATCCTGCGAATGCTGATAGTGCGCAAGCCTTACCGTGTTTGCGCCCATTTCGCATATAAGGTCAACGTCCTCTTTGTGGTGCTCGTATAAAAGCGCGTTACCGATAACGGGCCTGTCCTGATGGCGCGAAACACCCCTTAACGGGTACTCTTTTCCGTTTAAAATAAAGCCTTTTTCGGGGTCTATTTTAAAGCTTCGGCAGCCGAAGCGCACCGAAATTTCGTCTGTTTTTTCGCCGCCGCAAAAAAGCGAAGCCGTTGCGGTGTAAAGGTGCGGGTCAAGCGTGCCGTTCCAAAGGTGCGCGTCCTTTATAAATATTTCGGCGGTCGGGTTTTCGCCCGAAGCCGCGGCTTCGCCGACGGTTTCTTCGCCGTCGAGAACCGAAAACCGCACATCGCCCGAAGCCAGCGCGCGAAGCTCCACGCTGTAGCCGCCGTCTTTTTCTTTCGGCGTGACAAACAGCCCCGAAGAACCGAACGCGTCAAGCGAAAACCGATTTTTGTTTACACCGATAAGCGAAACGTCTCTGTAAAGTCCGCCGTAAAAGGTGAAGTCCGCCATTTGCGGATATACCCTGTCGTTAGGCGAGTTGTCCACTTCAATTTTTATTGTGTTTTCATCTGAAACGGGCGAAAGCTTTGCTCTGAAGGTCTGATAACCGCCGTCGTGAGATATAAGCTTTTTTCCGTTGAAATAAACGACAGCTGAAGAGTTTGCGCCGCAAATTTCAATATACACTTCGTCGCCTTTCGGCAAAGAGTCTTTTGAAATGTGCTTTTCATATGTGCAAACGCCCCTGTAATAGTCGTTGCCGCCGTCCTGCCCGTCAGAGCCGTTCCAGGTATGGGGCAAATCGACCGACTCGCTTTTTCCCTGCTTTAAAAAAAGCCAGCCCTTATTGATATTCAGTATGTCGCGCATACTCATTCCTCCGTTTTTTCAGCGCTTTGCGGCGCATCGTCAAGAGTATAAAGAAAATGCATGCTGACAAGGCAGATAACAGAGCCTATACAAGGCAAAATGCCCGTCATAAAATATATTTTTTCGGCAACGCCGCTTTGCTGTTCCAACGCGCCGAGGCTTGACTCATAACCCGTGAAATCAAGCGCAAGCGAAATAATGGCGGCGCCGAGGCCCTGCGCAATCTTTCTAAAAAACGAATAGGTTGCATAAATCGAGCCTTCTTCTCTTCTGCCGGTTGACGCCTCCTGAAAATCTATGCAGTCGGCTACAAGCGCCCATGTAAGCACAAGATAAAACGCCGCGCCGAACATGGCAATGCCGACAAGCACCATCCAGATATAGGGATTCTTAATTTTTACAAACGCCGCAACGCCGCTTGATATTGCCGAAATAAGGAACGGATATGTGCAAAGCTGTTTTTTCGTGAATTTTTTTGAAAGCGGCTTTACCGCGACAATTCCGAAAGCCACGGGAAGCCCCGCGATTATCGTTGCGATTGATATTAAATCGGTATTTTTAAACCAGCACATAAAAATATACTGAATCGAGTTTGTAACCGTCATCATAAGCGCAAGATACGACACCGTTGAAATTGTTACGCCAAGCATATGTTTGTTTTTGAAAAACGCTTTAAGCGTTTCGACGTAGTTAAATTTCTGTTTTTCGTTTACAGTGGGCGCAACGCGCTCTGTTACCATTTTTCTTAAAAAGACAAACGCAACGCAGCCGATTACGCCCATTGCCGCCACAAGAACGATAAAAAAGCTGCCGCGCGGATTGTCGCTTTCGTCATATGCAAGAAGCGGCAAAAGTATCATTACGGGAATTTGCGCGAACATGGCGCCGATGCTTCTGAAGGTTGAAAGCGACGAGCGCTCTGACGGCACAGTCGTTATAACCGACTGCATTGAGCCGTAGGGCACGTTTACGCTTGTGTAAGAAACGCTCCAGATGCAGTAAAGCACAAAGCACATTGCGATTTTTAAAGCATAAGGCGCTTCGGGCACATAAACAAACAACAGCACGCTTGACAAAAGAAGCGGCAAACTTGCCCACTTTATCCACGGTTTGAATTTTCCGTCCTTGCCTGGCTTTGCCGAGTCGCAAATTCCGCCGATTATCGGGTCGTTTATTGCGTCGAATATCTTGCCGAGCAAAATTATTAAGGCAAAGTGGCGCGGTTTAATACCCATACAGGTAACATAAAAAATCATTAAATAATTGTTGATAAAAGCAAAGCTCATATTACAGCCGAAATCGCCGAGCGCATAACCGATTTTGTCACGCATGCCGAACGGCCTTACAGATTGTGTGTTGCCCATAAAAATTCTCCTGTTAAATCAAACGGTTTTTACTGCCGTTTCGTCATAAAAGCCGCGCATTTCGGGGGCTTCGTCGGAAACGCCGAACGTGACAACGGCAAACGGAACGGACGTTACGCCGAGAATTTCTTTAAACGCCGCAACTCTTTCTTCTCTCGGGTAAACGCCGCACCAGCACGAGCCGTAGCCGAGGTCATATGCCTTTAAAAGCATATTTTCGACCGCCGCGCCGCAGTCCTGCGGCCAATATCCTTCGGAAATTCCGCTTTGCCTGTCGGGTCTTGCACAAACAACGACGCAAAACGAAGCCGACGCCACCTGCGGCTTATATTGCGAAAGCTTTTCTTTTATATCCTCGCTTTCAACAACCAAAAACTCCCACGGGCGCGTGTTGCAGGCGCTCGGCGCGAGCATTGCCGCTTCAAGAATCGCCTTTTTGTCGGCGCACGGTATTTTTATGCCCAACTTATATTTTCTTATACTTCTTCTGCCATGTAATACTTCAGAAAATTCCATTGTCTGCCCTCCTTAAAAAGCAGTTTTAAAGACTCTTTCGGTTTTTATTAAAGCCCGAGCGCTTCTTTTAAGTTATCGCCCAAAATCCCGCGCTTTGCGTTGTCGCTTATCGGAAGATTTTTTATTCTTTCTATTGCCGTTTTTGTGTATTCGGCGTTTTTATAAGGAAAGTCCAGCCCGAATATCGCGCGTTTTTCGCCCGTTTGGTGAATGAGCGTGCAAATCTCGTCGTCTGTAAGCGACCACGCGCCCGAGCGCACATTTGAAAACATATCGGTTTCCATATTTACGCTTGTAAGCCCCGCATAAACGGCGCCGCCCTCTTTATTTCGGCTGTTGTTATTCATAACAAGAAGCGCTTCTTTAAAAAAGCTGTAGCCGCCGACGTGCTCAAGGCTGAATTTAAGCTTCGGAAAATGCCACGCAACCTCGTCAAAAAGAAGCATTTCATAATCGCGTATTCTGTGCCAGTGAAGCCCCGTGTGAAACGAAATGAAAAGATTTTCTTTTTCAGCCTGCGAATAGACCTCGAAAAGCTCTTTTGAATCGACCTTTACGCCCTGAAAAGCAGGGTGTATTTTTATGCCGTAAAAACCGAGCTCTTTAATTTCCATAACCTGTTCTTTAAGCTGTCCCTTTTCAAAATCGACGGTGCCAAAGCCCAAAAGAGATTTTTCGTTTTTGATTTCGCTTTGAAGCCACCTGTTTGCATTGCACATAAGACCCGCGCGCGCCGCCTGCTCCGAAAACGGCGCAAAGCACACGGCTTTTTCTATTTCACATTCGTCCATAAGGCGCAAAAGCGCGTCTTTTCCCGCGTTTTCTTTTGCTCCTTTCGGAAAAAGGTGAGCGTGATTTGCAAAGATTGAAAAATCACTCATTAAAATCAAAATCCTCTCTTATGTCGCGTTCGTAGTCGTAATCGTCATCGTCGCCTATTTCGCGGTAATAATCCCAAAGGCGCTCTTCCTGGGTGTTTGTAAGAGGCTCTGCCGGTATGTCGCAAACGACTTCAAACTTCCCCGTCTTTTCCCAAAGCGAGGGTGTTATACGCACGGTATAACCGCACCCCGAGGGGCAAAGCCACTCGGTCATGGGAAGCTCGGGAAGCCCAAACGCCGAAAGAAGCACGGTTATAACGCCGCCGTGGGTAATGATTGCGGCGTTTTGTATTCCCGTTTTAAAAAGCCCCTCGACAGTTTTGTTGAAAGTGTCACACACGCGTTTTGAAAAATCGGCGTTGCTCTCGCCGTTTAGGGGCTTTGCGTCCTCTTTTCCTGCAAGCCACTCGGAAAACTCTTTATAGGGTGCCAGCTCTTCTGCCGTGTGGCCTTCAAACTCGCCGAAATCGCACTCTTCAAAGCCGCGCATTTCAACGGCAACCTTGTCGGGATAAAGAATAGAAGCAGTCTCTGTGCAGCGCTTTAAAGAGCTTGAAAAAACAACGTCGACTTTCGGGTAGTCGTAATCGTTTTTCATTTTTAAAAGCTGTTCTCTTCCCTCGCGGCACAGCGGTTCGTCGGTCTGACCGATATATCTGCCCTCAAGGTTTCCGCGCGTCAGGGCGTGTCGCAAAAGGTGAATTGTATAAGTTTTCATTGCATTCTCCTTTCGTTTGGTGTATATTGATTATACTGTATGTATATTTTTTGATGTTTTTAAGTGTGGTGTTATTTGTGTCAGACTATTACGAGAGGCTTTGCGAGCTTCGTACCGAAAAAGGAATAAGCCAAAAAGAAGCCGCGCGCGACCTTTCTGTTTCACAGGCGCTTTTGTCGCACTATGAAAGGGGCATACGCGAATTCGGGCTTGATTTTTTAAACCGCGCCGCAGATTATTACGGCGTTACGACCGACTATCTTCTCGGGCGCTCCGACAGCCGCTCGGGGCTTAATTCGGAATACCTTGAAGACCGCACCGAGGACGGCAAATTTACGGCGCAGACAGTTTACCGCGCCGCAATTATGACCCACGAAAGAATGAACGCAGGCTCTTCCACTGCGGGCGAAAAGACCGATTTGCTTTATGCCGCGGCTGTTTACAGCACGCTTTTTGCGGCGGCTCAAAAGGGATATATCCCGAAGCGCTGGTTTTCGCTCCCCGCGAAATACGCGGTAACGGTACCGCGCCTTTCGACCGACAGCATTCTTTCGGACTTCCCCGAAAAAATGACCTCTGCAAGACGTTACGGCGGCCCCGAACCGCTTTGTATCGAGACCGTCATAAAAACCGTTGAGAACGCAGTCAAAAGGTACTGCTCAGCAATAGCCGACAAAGTCTAAAGTCTGAAAGATTTTATTTGAGCAGTTCTTTATACATTCTTATATATTCGTTTGCCGACTTGCCCCAGCTGTTGTCGCATTCCATAGCGCGTTTGACAAGGATGTTCCAGCCGTCCTTATCCTCAAAGCCCTTGCAGGCGCGCCTTATTGCATGAAGCATTTCGTGGGCGTTATATGCCGAGAAAACAAAGCCGTTGCCCTCGCCGTCGCCGCTGTCGCGCACGGTATCGCGCAAGCCGCCCGTTTCACGGACAATCGGAACAGAGCCGTATCTTAAAGCGACCATCTGCGAAAGTCCGCACGGCTCGCTTTTTGAAGGCATTAAGAAAAGGTCGCTTCCGGCATATATTTTTCTGGCAAGGTCCGGCACAAAGCCGAGCCTTAATCCCACTTTGTCGGGGAAGCGCTCTTTAAGGCCCTTGAAATATTCTTCATACTGCCAATCGCCCGAGCCGAGAATAATTATCTGTATATCGGTCGAAGAAAGAAGCTCGTCAAAAATATACTTGCAAAGGTCAAGACCCTTATGAGAAACAAGCCTTGTTACCATTCCCATAACGGGAGTGGATTTGCTTTCTTTAAGTCCGAAAAGCTTTTGAAGCTCTTTTTTGTTATACGCCTTATTTTTAAAATCGGCGGCGCTGTAGTTTTTGAAAATATTCTTGTCGGTTGCGGGGTCATAGTTTACCGTGTCTATGCCGTTAAGAATACCGCGAAGCTTAAAGCTTCTTTCTTTTAAAATGGTGTCAAGCCCGTGAGAATACCACGGGTCGAGAATTTCTTTTGCATAAGTGGGGCTTACGGTTGTTACAACGTCGGCGCACTCTATAGCGCCCTTCATAAGGTTAATTGCGCCGTCGTATTCAAGAAGATTCTGATATTTTCTGTCAATACCGATAACGTTGTCGATAAGCTCTTCGCCGTATACGCCCTGATACTGAATATTGTGTATCGTAAACACCGTTTTGATGTTTTCATAGCCCGGCTTCTCAGCGTACATTGTGCTGTAATAAAGCGGTGTAAGCGCAGTTTGCCAATCGTTGCAATGAATTATGTCGGGTTTGAAATCTATGTAAGGTATTATCTCAAGTATAGCGCGCGAAAAGAACGCAAAACGCTCGGCATCGTCATAATGGCCGTAAATCGAATCGCGTTTAAAATAATACTGGTTGTCAAGAAGATAATATATTACGCCGCCGGCTCTTGCTTCAAAAATTCCGCAATACTGTCTGCGCCACGCAACGGGCACCGAAATATGCGTAATGAATTTCATACTGTCTTTAAGCTCCTGCTTAATTCCGTCATAAAGGGGCATAACAACCCTTGCGCCTATAAGGCGCTTTCTTAATGCCTGCGGAAGAGAGCCTGCCACATCGCCGAGACCGCCGCTCGCCATAAAGGGAAGCGCTTCGCTCGCTGCATATAAAACTTTCATTTACAAATCCTCCGTTTCAAATCGGAATAATTCCGATGTTGTCACCCGCGCTTGTGTAAAGCTCAAACGCGGCTTTTTTTATACGTTTTTTAAAAACGCCGTTAATATATACCGAATACTCTCCGTCGGGCAAAGAAAGTTTCAGCTCGCCGCCCTTTTCGGAAAATATATGCGTTTCTTTTATTGCCCCGTCTTTAAAGGACGACGAGACAAGAAATGCGCCGTCCGCTCTTAAATTTTCAAATTCGCAATTAAGCTTTTCATAAAAATTCGGAAAGAGCATTACCCTGCCCATGTGGCTTTGAAGAACAGATTCGTTAAGAGTCGAAGCCGCCAAAGAGCAATATTCGAGCCCGCCCGCACAGCAATCAAAAAGCATATTCGGCATTCTGCGCTTTTTATTAAACGCTTTAAGCTTTTTTAAGACAAGCGCGGGGTCCTCTTTAAGCCGCTGAGCCATCGGGAAAAACGATGTGACGGCGTTTTCGTCGTTAAAGCAGGTTTTTGCTTTCATTTTAAAGCTCGCCTTTGCTACAGAAAAAAGCTCTTCGTCCGATAAAAGACCGACGCACCCCGCGGGATATACGTGCTGAAGCCCCACGTCGCCGCTTTCGTTCCACGCCTGACCTTTTTCCGTATATCTGAAAACCTTTTTGCCGTATCTTGTGTACGTCGGAAACGGCGCAAGATTTTTTAAAATATCGCTCCAAAGCGCCTGCTTTTCAAAATCCGTGTCAAGAGCTTTTGCCATATCAACAGCCGAAGCAAGGCAAAGCCTTAACATACCGAGGGTAAGAACGTTGTTTTTGTCATTTATAAAATACCTGTAATCCCTCGGGTCATAGTCGCGCCTGTACATGGGCACTTCGTGCACGGAATCTTTAAGTACGGAATATCTGCCGTTTTCTTTAACGAGATAATCCTCAAAAAATTCAAGGCATTTTTTCACAAACGGGTAAGCGTGATTTTTTGCATACTCTTTGTCGCGCGTGGCGTTCCACCTGAAAACGGCAATATCGGCAGAGTGCACCTGATTGCCTTTTTGACCCAAAAACAGGCGGTCAAACCAATATTTGCTGTCGGTTTCAAGCTCGCTGCAAAGCCCGCCGGGCATTATGCCCACAGGGAACAGCACGCCCCTGCACGAAAGCCTTTTTGCAAAAGCTTCTCCCTTTTTTATAAACTCTTCAAGCGGGGCTAAATACCCGTCTGTAAACTCAACGTGATTTGAAGAGCACGCCGCATAAAACGGCGCCTGATAGTTGTAGTTTAAGTGATAGTCGCCTTTCCACGCAACATCTTCGACCGTAATGAAGTTTGCAAAAAGCCCGGGCGGAAATTTTTTGTTGCCCGTGCTTATTGCAAGGCAGTATTGCGAAGCATACCACGAAAGTTCAAGCTCTTTGTCGCTTAAAGAAAACCTTGATTTGCTCCAAAAATTTTCCCAAGCCCCAATATGGTCAAGATAAAGCCTTTTAATATAATCCCCCGTTACCGTCTGCATTTTTTCTTTTACAAAGGCTTTCGGGTCGCTTAAATCGTGATTTGTTGAAACGGCTGTATAAAAAACGCCGTCCTCAACTTTTTTCATCGCGGCAAAGCAGTGCGTATAGAAAGCGCAGTCGGCTTTATCGAAGCTTCTGAAAATAAGCGTAAAATCCTTATATTCTTTTTCGCCCTTTCTGCCCGCCGTGCCGCCCTCAAATACTTTAAGCCGCGGATTTATCTCAACACTGCCGCTGTTTTTTATTACTATCGAATTTTCGGTTTTGCTCACAAACACCGAAAAACTCAAATCGCGGTTTCCGGCTTTAAACTCACAGCGAAGCTCGCCCTTATCCATATCCTGCTCCACGCGGTAATTGTTATAGAGCTCTTCTTCAATATCTATATCAATATATCCGAGCGGCTTTATTCCGCCTTTTTTAAAGGTTTCGCTTGCATACCAAAGGTCGCATTTTGAAATATATATCCTCATTCCCGAGGGCGAATTGCCGAGAATTACGGCAAGGTCGCCGTTTCCGTTAATCGCCCCATCGGGAGTTGAGCGTTTTCCGCTGAAAACGGGCTTATTTTTGATTACTGCAATATGCTTCATCAGATGACGATGCTTTTGCCGACATATACGGGATACGTTTTGTCGCCCGAAAGCGATTTGTTGGGCGTGATAACCGTGTTTTTGTCCATAATAATGCAGTTGAGCTTTACGTTTTCGCCGACGAAAGCGTCCTGCATTATAATTGAATTTTCAACAACGGCGCCCTTTGCAATTCTTACGCCCCTGAAGATTATGCTGTTTTTAACCGTGCCCTCAATAATGCAGCCGTCTGCAATAAGCGAGTTGCCCGCTTTGCTGCCTATGCCGTAAATTACGGGCATATCGTTTCTGACTTTTGTGAAAACGGGTCTGTCGGGGTTAAAAAGGCTCGTGCGGCAATCTTTTTCAAGAAGCGCCATATTCGCGTCGTAATAGGAAACGAGCGAATCAACGGTGAAGTGTCTGTCGCGGCACTTGTAGCCGTATATGTTGAGGTGCTCAACATTTTTCTGAATTATATCTTTTTCAAAGCTGCCGTAATTGTAGCTTTCGGCGTCGCCGATAAGTCTTTCAAGAAGCGCTTTTCTTATAAGTATGATGTTTGCGGAATACTTCACGCCGCCGCAGGGCTTGGGGTCAACGCTGACTTTTGTGATTTTGTCGTCGCCGTTAACTTCAAAAACCATTGTGTTTTCAAGGTGCGGGCGCTCGCCCTCGCAATATACTATTGTAACATCGGCATTTTTTGCGGTGTGGAAATCGAAAACGCTTTCAAAATCCATATTGCATATAAAGTTTGAGTCGCAAAGAAGAACGTATTCCTGCTTTGAGCGGACTATAAAATCCATTATGCGGTTTAAAACGTCGATTCTGTTTGAAGCGTCGCCGTGAGTTGCGGCGGCGTCAAACGGCGGAAGAATGAAAAGCCCGTCCGTTTTTCTTGAAAGGTCCCACGGTCTGCCGCTGCCGACGTGGTCCATAAGAGAATGATAGTTGCTGTTTGCAACAAGCCCGACCTTTGTTATACCGCAGTTTACAAGATTTGAAAGCATAAAATCTATAAAACGGTATCTGCCGCCGAACGGCACCGAGCCCATGGTGCGCCTTGCTGTGAGTCCGCCGAGGCACGAATCGTAAGAGTTGGAATAAACCATTCCGAGAACATTTTTCGGCATCATACCGAAGCACCTCCTTCGACATCTTCTGCTATCATTGATTTTGCTTTGACCTTTGCGTCTTTTCCGACGGTGACGTTTGCGCCGACGACGCTTACGCCCCAATCTTCAAGGTTATTGCATTTTTCGGGGTTTTCGCCGATAACGGCGCCCTCTTCTATAACCGAATTTTCGGCTACCATGGCGTATTGAACAACTGCGCCCTTTTTGATTACGGCACCCGGCATTACTATAGAATAATGAACGTTTGCGCCCTCTTCGACTTTAACGTCGGAGAACAGAACGGAATAGTCAATATCGCCCTCTATTTCACAGCCCTCGGCAACGATTGAATTTTCGACTGTCGCTTTGTCCGAAACATACTGCGGCGCAGAAATCGTTCCCCTGCCGTATATCTTCCACGACGGGTCGCTTAAATCTATGTTTGCCTTTTTGTTAAGAAGGTCAAGGTTCGCTTCCCACAGCGAGTCGATAGTGCCGACGTCTTTCCAATAGCCGTCAAACTCATATGCAAAAAGTCTTTCGCCCGCTTCGTGCATTGCGGGAATCACGTTTTTGCCGAAATCGTTTGACGACTCGGGGTCGTTTTCGTCGTCTATAAGATACTGCCTTAATTTTTCCCAGGTGAACATATAAACGCCCATAGAGGCTTTGTTGCTCTTGGGGTTTTTCGGCTTTTCTTCAAACGCCGTAATTCTTCCGTCGTCATCGGTGAACATAAGACCGAAGCGCGAAGCCTCCTCCCACGGGACTTCAAGCATGGCTATTGTGCAGGCGGCATTTTTCTCTTTATGGAACTGAAGCATTTTTGCATAGTCCATTTTATAGATATGGTCGCCCGAAAGCACCGCGACGTATTCGGGATTGTAGCGGTCAATAAAGTTGATGTTCTGATAAATTGCGTTTGCCGTTCCTTTGTACCATTCCGTACCCTTAATCTGCTGATACGGCGAAAGTATGTGAACGCCGCCGTTGGCTCTGTCAAGGTCCCAGGGGCCGCCGTTTCCTATGTAATCGTTAAGCTCAAGCGGCTGATACTGTGTAAGCACGCCGACTGTATAAATGCCCGAGTTTACGCAGTTTGACAGCGGAAAGTCGATTATGCGGTATTTTCCGCCGTAGGGCACGGCGGGTTTTGCAATGTTCTTTGTGAGAACGCCGAGCCGCGAGCCCTGACCGCCGGCAAGCAGCATTGCGATGCACTCTGTTTTCTTTGCCATTTTATTCACATTCCTTTCGGATTTATTTTTTGTTCTTATCGGATTTTGCGGTTTTCTTTTCAGTCGTATCTTTCTTCTCTTCTTTATGTTTTAAATAGAGAACCGACATTCCGGGAAGAGTAAGCGGAATTCTGTTTTCAAATCCGTGCGACGCTTTCTTTTCGGTTTTATACGTCTTTTTAATCTTTTCGCCGTTTCCGCCGAACTTTTTACTGTCGGAGTTGAAAACCACCTCGTATTTTCCGCTTTCTGGAACGCCTATTACATAATCTTTTCTCGTGACGTTTGTAAAGTTGCACACGGCGATTATCTTTTCACCCGCGTCGTTGCTTCTTATGAAGGCGATAACGGAATTTATATTATCGTCGCTGACTATCCACGAAAAGCCCTCCCAGCTGTAGTCAACCTGCCACAGCGGCGAATTCTTTTTATAGAATTTGTTAAGCTCTTTTGCATAGTCCTTTAAAAGCCTGTGCATTTCGTAGTCGAGAAGAAGCCAGTCAAGGCCTTTTTTGTAATCCCACTCTATAAACTGACCGAATTCCGTTCCCATAAACAAAAGCTTTTTGCCGGGGTGCGCGTACATATATCCCAAAAACGCCCTTACGCCCGCAAACTTTTCGTTATAGTTCCCGGGGATTTTGTTTATGAGCGAGCATTTGCCGTGAACAACCTCGTCGTGTGATATGGGAAGCACGAAGTTTTCAGAAAACGCATAGAAGAACGAAAACGTAATAAGGTCGTGATTGTATTTTTTATATATGCCGTCCATTGAGAAATAGCGGAGTATGTCGTTCATCCAGCCCATATTCCACTTGAAATTAAAGCCCAGGCCGCCCATATAAACGGGCTTTGAAACAAGCGGCCACGAGGTGCTTTCTTCGGCGGTCATCATAACGTCGCCGTGCTCTTTGAAAACAGCCTCGTTAAGCTCTTTTATAAACGCCACGGCTTCAAGATTTTCGTTGCCGCCGTTTTCGTTTGCTATCCACTCGCCGTCCTCCCTGCCGTAGTCGAGATAAAGCATTGAAGCAACCGCATCGACCCTTATGCCGTCGATGTGGTATTCGTCAAACCAGAACAGGGCGTTTGAAATAAGAAAGCTTTTTACTTCGTTTCTGCCGAAGTCAAACACCTTTGTTCCCCACTGAAGATGCTCGCCTTTTTTGGGGTCTGCATATTCATAGCACGGCGCGCCGTCAAACTCGCAAAGCCCGTGCGCGTCTTTGGGAAAGTGCGCGGGAACCCAATCGACTATTACGCCTATCCCCGCTTTGTGGCACTCGTCTATAAAATATTTAAAATCGTCGGGCGTGCCGTAGCGCGAAGTAACGGCATAATAACCCGTTACCTGATAGCCCCACGAGCCGTCAAACGGGTGCTCCGAGACGGGCATAAGCTCAATATGGGTATAGCCCATATCTTTTACATACTGTGTAAGCTCCCTTGCAAGGTCGCGGTATGTAAAAAAGTTGCCGTCGTCATACCTGCGCCACGAGCCGAGATGAAGCTCGTAAATATTCACGGGCGACGAATACACCGATGTTTCGCGGCGCTTTTTGAGCCACTTTGAGTCGTTCCATTTATATGTGCTTTCATATATTTTTGAAGCAGTTCCGGGGCGCGTTTCGGCGTGCACGGCATAGGGGTCGGCTTTATAAAGCCGCCTGCCGCTTTCTGCGGTAATAAGGAATTTATAGCAGTCAAAAACCTTTACGTTATCGCAAAAGCACTCCCACACGCCCTCGTCGTTGAGCTTTTCCATGGGGGAAGCGTCAGTCTCCCAATTATTGAAATCGCCGACTACCGAAACGCTTTTTGCATGCGGCGCCCAGACTCTGAAAACGAACGTATCGCCATCTGCCCTATGCGCGCCGAAAAACTCCTGCGCCTTATAATTGCGCCCCTGGTGGAACACAAAAATCGGGAAGTCGTCGTAGTTGAATTTTTTACCGTCCTTTTTGCCGTTCAACCTTCACACCTCGCATATTTTTATATTAATTACCATACTAATAATATCAAATAAATAAAAGATTTTCAAGCGTTTTTAATATATTTTGTTCAAAGGCTCATTGAAGTTTTTTCGTGATATTTGTGCACTTTGTACAAGCCTTCGTGAAATTTGTCTTACGGCGTTTTCAGGTGAAAAAAATTTAAAAGCCAAAACGAAGCCGCTTCGCCCTGAAAAAATGAACGCATTATTAAAAAGAGAAGCAATTTTAGCCATTTTTTTGTATTCTGCGCGCACCCGAATTTGCAAAAACGCCGATTTTTGTTACATAATAGTTACAAATCGGCGGATTGCTTGACATAAAAAAAGAATGTGCTATACTTTATGTGCTGTTTTTGCCGCAACGCGGATTAAAAGCAACTATCTTAACGAAAGGTCGGAAAGCTTTAAAAGCTGTCCGAAAACAGGTTATGGAAACATCATCTTTAAAAGCCTCGGCATACGCTTTTGCCGTTAAACAAGCAATTAACTATGCCAGACGCGACCCGGATAAAAACCTTATTAAGGTTCTTAACCTTGTAGAAAAGGCAGATGTTAAAAAAGCCAATCAGGTTACATACAACAACCTCAGAAAATGTCTTCAGGACCCCAACAACAACTGGACGAGATTTATTAAAAACATTCTTTTCAACACAGACCCCAAAATTCTCGACAAATTCATACCCGTTCTTTTGAACATTGCGCTTAACAGCTTTGCGGTCAGAACGGAAAATATCGAAAAATACAAATGCAACATTCCGTGGGCTATACTTATGGACCCCACAGCGGCGTGCAATCTTCACTGCAAGGGCTGCTGGGCGGCGGAATACGGCAAAAACTCGTCGCTTTCTTATGAAACGCTTGCAAGCATAGTTGAGCAGGGCAAAAAGCTCGGCACATTCGTTTATATCTTCTCGGGCGGCGAGCCGCTTATGAGAAAAGCCGATATAATTAAGCTTTGCAGGGCGAACCCCGACTGCGCTTTCCTTGCGTTTACAAACGGAACGCTTGTTGACGAGGAATTTGCAAAAGAGCTTGCCGACGTCGGCAACTTCATTCTCGCCTTCTCAATAGAAGGCCACGAGGACGCCACAGATATGCGCCGCGGCGAAGGAACGTACGAAAAGGTTATGAACGCCGTAAAGCTTTTAAAAGCAAGAGGCTGTATTTTCGGCTACTCCGTTTGCTATCACTCAAAGAACGTCGAGGAGGTCTGCGGAAGCGATTATATCGACTTCCTTATTGAAAACGGCGGTCTTTTCACATGGTTCTTCACATATATGCCCGTCGGCAAAGACGCCGTGCCCGAGCTTATGGTAAGCGCCGAGCAAAGAAAGAGAGCATATGAGCTTATAAGAAAAGCCAGAAACGAAAAGCCGATGTTCCTTATGGACTTCTGGAACGACGGCGAATATGTTCAGGGCTGCATTGCAGGCGGCAGACATTATCTTCACATCAATGCAAACGGCGACGTTGAGCCTTGCGCGTTTGTTCACTATTCAAACGTAAACATCAAAGACGTTTCGCTTATCGAAGCACTCAAATCCCCGTTGTTTATGGAATATTACAAGGGTCAGCCGTGGAACAAAAACCACCTTCGTCCCTGCCCCATTCTTGACAACCCCGACGCTATAATCGGCGCGGTTGAACGCTCGGGCGCACATTCGACCGAGATGCTCGCTCCCGAAGACCCGCGCGACCTTGCCGCAAAAACGCGCAAAGCCGCCGAAGCATGGGGCAAAGTTGCCGACGAAATGTGGGCAAACACCGACATTGAAAAGCACAACAACCCCTCGGTTATGTATGCAAAAGAGGACCTTGAAAAATCCTCAGACTGTGACGGCAACTGCGCTTGCTGTTCAAAATAAACCGAATACTGTAAAAATTCGACCGTTAAACGCCGCCGAAGCGTTTAACGGTCAATTAGTTTTTCCGACATTTTAAAGTTACAGGGTGCCGTAAAGCCGTTTTACAGCACCCTGTGATTTTATATCGTTTTTTTGACAAGCGATTTAAAATGCCTGCCCTTTTCTTCAAAATTTTTATAGTAGTTGTAGCTTGCCGCCGCGGGCGAAAACAGGCATATTTTGCCTTTTTTTGTAAGACGCGCGGCGTTGTTCACGGCGTCCTCCATATTTTCGGCGTTTATAAGAGTCTTTTTCGACCCCTTAAGAGCGCCGTTTATTTTATGCCCCGTCTCGGGAAGGCCTATAAGATTTTCAATATCGGAATTTTTCAAAAATTCAATAAATTCCGAATAGTCTATTCCCCTGTCAAGCCCGCCGAAAATAAGCGTGTTGACTTTTTCGAGCGCCTTTATTGCGCCCTCGACCGCCGTCGGAATAGTCGCTATGCTGTCGTTATAATACGTCACGCCGTCAAAAGTCCCGACAAGCTCCATTCTGTGCTCTATCCCCGAAAACTCTTTTATTGCGCGGCGTATCGCATCGTCGTCGGCACCGCAAAGCCTTGCGGCTGTAACGGCAAAGGCTATGTCAAGCCTGTTGTGCTCGCCCTTTAAGTGCTCGGTGCTGTGCCAAAGCTCGTTTATAAATTCATTTTCGGCGGCATATTGCGCCGTCACGGGCTTTCTTATTCCCTTCGGGTTTTCGTTTTCCAAAAACTCTTTAAAAAGCTTTTCGTCGCCGTCAAAAACAAAAAAGTCGTTTTCGGTTTGATGGCGCGCTATGTTGAGCTTTGCGTTCATATACCCCGAAAAGCCCGTTCTGTAATGGTCAAGATGCTCTTCGTGAATGTTAAGAAGCACCGCGACGTGCGGCGACGCTTTTGTAAATTCAAGCTGATGCGACGACATTTCTATAACAGCCGTCATATCCTCGCCCTCGTCAGCCATTTCTAAAACAGGCACGCCTATGTTGCCTATAAGACAGCACTTTTTGCCCGAGGCTTTGAGCATTTCGTATATAAGAGTCGAAGTTGTGGTTTTGCCCTTTGAGCCTGTTATTCCGACGGTTTTCGGCTTGCAAAAGCGCAAAAACATATCGGTCTGACACGTTATTTCGGTCGTGTCGGGGTACATATTCTCTTCAAGAAACGCAATACCCGGGCTTTTGAAAACTATATCAAAATCCCGAAGGCACGAAAGAAAATCATCGCCGCAGATGTAGCTTACATTCGTGTCGTTCCCTACGCTTACCTCTGCCTTATCGGCTATTGTGAGGTGCTTTTCGGGTAAATGCTTTCTTAAATATGCATAGGTCGATTTACCCTCTCTGCCAAGCCCCAGAATAAGGATTTTTTTATCTTTTACATAATCAATTATTGCTGACATACGAATACATCTCCGTTAAACATTCGCTGAATTTTTCGGGCACAAGATTTTCACGGTTATATTCCGAAAGCGCCGTGCTTTCTCTAACTATATCTTCACAGCAAAAAGCGTCGTCAAAAATTTTCAAAAGGAGCGGCAGCTCTCTTTTTTCGCGCTTTAAAGAAAGAATTTTCATAGCAAGCGCCGTTCTGTATTCCTCCGCCGTACCGACGCATTCAAACGGTTTTACGGGGTCAAGCCCCGTAAGTCCCCTGAAATCGGGAATAAGCTCTTCTTTTTCAAACATATCGGAAGAAAAAATTTCTTTCATTTCGCCGTCCGATAAAAATGCCGACAGCATTCCGTAAACAAAAAGGCATTTCGGGCAGCTTTCGCACCATATATTTTGCTTGCTGCCGCGGTTGCAGCTTCTGAAAACGCGTCTGTATTCGGGGCGCGAAGCAAACATTTTTGCAATCTGAAGCTCCGAAAACGGCCTTAAAAGGCTGAAATAATGAATTTTCTCTGTAAAATTGCGCTTTACATATTCGTTAAAATCATATTCAAAATCAAACGACTTTGAGTATTGGTGGTTAACCCCGTTTTCGGTGTTGCCCTCGTTTGCGCTCGCCTCGTTTGAAAGAACGATATTTTCCGCACCCACAAGATACGCCGCAAAAAGACTTATAAACGCAACGACCGCCGAAAACGGCGTGTGACCGTTCAAAAAGCCCTGTTTATTAAGCTCAAGAAGGCTTTTGTCAATCGTTCTGTGAACCTTTATTATATCGCCCTCGCTGTAGCCCGCCGCCTTAACACAGTCGGTACGCGCTTTTTGGTCGTTGACGGTAAAAAACATATTGTCGTTTTTAAATTTTCTCAAAAGATACGCCGTAACACAGCTATCCTTGCCGCCGCCGACGGGAATTATGTTTTTGTTTGTAACCGCAACGTCAAACGAAGCGTCCTCTTTAAGAGCGGGGTTTGATGTGATTTCGATAAAGTCCTCTTCTTTGCCCGGCTCTATTCCGTTTATATAAAAAAATTCGCCGAGCCCCGACGCCCAAAGATGGCGCCAATAAGCGCAGTCCTCTTTGGAAAGAAAGCCGCATTTTACGTCAATTTTTTTAGGGCAGACGCACTTGAAATAGCTGACTGCCTCCGAAAGCCCCATATTAAAAACAAGCTTTTTGCCCAAAGGGCTGTCAAAGGCGTTTATAATCGAAAGATTGTCGGTCTCGATTGATAAAGTCGGCTTAAATTTGCAAAGCCCCTCTATATAAAACGAATACTCAATATCCAAAGAATGCTCTTTCTTTTCGACTTTTGCGCCCTCATAGACAAAAAGCGGATATTTATTTCTTAATTCAAGCGAATTGAGCTTTGTCATTTAAGCTTTCTCCTTGCAAAATGAATAAAATCGGCGGCACTGCCGATAATTCTCATAAATAATACTTTGCCGCACCGTTAAATATACCACATAATGCCGTATTTAACAAGGATTTTTCAAAAAGACTTGAATATACATTTAAAATTATATATAATCTTACGCAGGTGAGAAGATATGTTGGAATTAAAAAACATTTCCTGGGACGTCAATGAAGACGGCTCTGAAAAAGAAATTTTAAAAAACGTTTCGCTCGTCATAGACGACGGCTCTTTTCTTGTAATAACAGGCCCTAACGGCGGCGGAAAATCAACTCTTGCGCGCATTATTATGGGCATTGAAAAGCCGTCGGAGGGCAAAATTTTCTGGAACGGCGAAGATATTACGGAGCTTTCGATAACAGAAAGAGCAAAGCTCGGCATAGGCTATGCTTTTCAGCAGCCGCCGCGCTTTAAGGGGCTTACGGTGCGTGACCTTTTAAGCCTTGCAAACGGAAGCACACTTCCCGAGGACCAGTGCTGCGCTTATCTTACGGGCGTGGGCCTTTGCTCTAAAGACTATTTAAACCGCGAGGTCGATTCGTCTCTTTCGGGCGGCGAAATAAAAAGAATAGAAATAGCAACGCTTATGGCAAGAAAGCCGAAGCTTGCAATTTATGACGAACCCGAAGCGGGCATTGACCTTTGGAGCTTCACAATGCTTGTCGAAAGCTTTAAATCCATTGCCGCTTCGCATAAAGAAAGTATGCTTATAATCTCCCATCAGGAGCGTATTATGAAGATTGCCGACGAAATTGCCGTCATTGCCGACGGAACGCTTAAAAAAATCGGCAAGCGCGACGAAGTCCTTCCCACGCTTTTGGAGCAGTTTGACAACGCCTGCTCATTCAGATAAGAAAGGTGCGTAATATAATGGATAAAACAGATGAAAATTTGCTTCTTACTATTGCGGACCTTCACGGGATTCCGCAGGGCGCCTATAACATAAGAAAAAACGGCGCGGCGCTTATGAGAAGCTCAAGCGAACATATAGAAATTATTCCGAAAAGAGACAAGCCCGGCATAGATATAATCGTTAAGCCGTTTACAAAAAACGAGAGCGTGCACATTCCTGTAATTCTTACCGAAACGGGGCTTGACGACCTTGTTTATAAC
>OQVL01000462.1_pt1 | contig 21408 bp, 18 predicted proteins | sample 1691501 | NCBI WGS metagenome assembly OQVL01 (sample SAMN03418253, study PRJEB22391) | human gut metagenome | biome: human-gut; feature: organic feature; material: feces | host: Homo sapiens | place: Tanzania | collected 2013-01 | reverse complement strand
GTTCCGGCGCTGCATAGCCTTGCGTTCCCATCATAACAGTTTCCTTTGACTTGCCAGGCTGGTAGATTCTCGCAATGTCAAAATCGACCAGCTTCACTTCCCCCTCATTGGTCAGAATCACATTCTCCGCTTTCAAGTCTCTGCATATGACTGGCATTTTTGCATGGTGCAAAGGGTAAAGCGCATTGCACAGACAGATTATGATATCAGCAGCGTCTTTCTCCGAAAAATATTTTTCTTTTAACATTTCTTCCAGATTTTTTCCGCTCAAGTACTCCTCAATCACGATCAGATTCGTATCGGTCTGAATACACTCATAGATCTTTGGTATATACGCATTCGGATTTTCCTTTAAAAAAAGATAAATCTCCTCCAGGTCCAATGCAACATACTTTCGCACACCAATCACACCATTCACTTGGTTTCTTACGATATGTACTTTTTCATTGTCACCCAGTCTGCCAAGATCCACATATTCTGACAAACAGTACTCCTCATCTAACCGCATATAATTTCCCACCATTTTCTTGCATTCATCTGTACAACACGATATTATAAATGTCAGGGCAGTTCATGCGCCCAAACCAGCATTTACAATTTGTAGTATAAAAATATTTTATTATTTTTTACAGTACAATTCAAGGAGACTTTATGGATCAGAAAACGACCGGCGAACTGATGCAGCTTCTCTCTTCCGCCAAAAATATTTCCGATTTAAAACAATACACTGACGCACTTGCAGACATGACATCTTCCGTGACCTTTCCGGAATATTTAAATGAACTGATGCATGCCCGCGGCGTGACCGCCTCAAAACTGATCTCTGCAGCCCAGATTCAGCGCAATTACGGCTATCAGATCTTAGACGGCAGGCGAAGTCCCTCCCGTGATAAAGTCATTTCTCTCTGCCTTGCACTAAAGCTTGAGCTCCCGGAAACACAGCGTGCTCTCACGCTCACAAAAAACGGACAGCTCTATTCCAAAAACAAACGGGATTCCATCCTCATTTTTGCTTTTGGGAAAAAGCTGTCCGTGATTGACACAAACGTGCTTTTAGAAGAAATGAATGAGCCTGTTTTAAACTGACTTCTGCATCATTCAAAAACATCCTGCCCTGTTGTAACATCTTTTCAAAGTGCACTTCTTTCTCATTCTACGTTTTCAAACTCGATCCCCATCATCGTAAGCCCGTGTGCCGGCGCCGTAGGCCCTGCCGCGCTGCGGTCTTTCTTTGCAAGAATTTCTTTTACCGCCTCCGGTTCGATCGCACCACCGCCAACCTGCACTAATGTCCCTGCAATGATCCGTACCATATTGTAAAGGAAACCGTTTCCCGTCACGCGGATCGTGATGATATCTCCTTCTTTTTCCACATCACAGGCATAGATCGTGCGCACCGTCGTCTTTACCTGTGCACCGATCGCACAAAAACTCTTAAAATCATGCTCTCCCTCAAGATAAGATGCCGCTTTTTTCATTTTCTCCACATCCAGTGGATAATGATAAAAATAGGTATCCAGCCGTCTTGTCGGCATACGGAATGTCCGGTTTAAAATACGGTATTCATAAGTTTTTCTGCTGTTCTGATAGCGCGGATGCCAGCCATCCTCCACCTCACAGGATCCCTGCACCACAATATCTTCCGGCAGTCTCTGATTGAGTGCAAATGCAATTTTATCTGCCGGCATCCTCGTGTTCGTATCAAATACTGCAATATTTCCAAGGGAATGTACACCCGAATCCGTCCGGCTCGCACCGCTCACCACGATCTGCTCGCCCAGAAGATTCGAAAGATTCTTATTTAGCACTTCTTCTATCGTGATACCATTCGGCTGCACCTGCCATCCTTTGTAATTCGTGCCGTCATACGCCACGATCATTTTTACACGCATAGTAATCTCCTGTTCTGAGCCGCATGCTGCGATAAAGCGGCAATAATCTGACCTTCCCGCAGACATATTTTTATATATTGCCGTAAAAGCCGCTTGTTTTTCCAACAGACAAATATCCCTGGAATCAAGCTTATTTTTCACGCTGACTTTCTGTTCTGTTTAAAAAATCCGTAGAACAGAATAGTCCGTGCACTTCAATATCCAATGGGTAAAAACCTAATCTCTCAGCATCATTTCGCCCATTCCTTCTTTCTTTTCAACATCTTTTTCACTGTTTTGGGCGAAATCTTCTTCTATTTTCCCGTTTCACCCTGGATTTTTCATTTTTGCGGGCTATTTACGCTGGTTCATGTCATTTTCGCCCATTTCCCTGTATTTTGACTGATTTTCTATCAACAAATGGGTAAATTACTTCTATTTTTCATCTGTTTCGCCCATGTTCAAACTTTTGTATGAATGGAACTTCTTCTTAGCCAGGTGAATATTCCTCCTGTGAGATTTTTTCATTCATAAGATTCGGGTGGCAAAGGGTGGCACACAACTTAGTGGTTGTCAAATTGCACAAAGCCGCTCCTATTTTCCAGCTTTGTGCAATACCCTTCCAAAATGACAAACTGCCCTGCCGGCATTCCATCATGAACCTCAGCCTGCCGGCACTGCAAAAATTTCACGCGTCGTAACTTACCTTACTGCGGAAACGGTAAAAAGAACCTGCACAGCAAAATAACCACAAAATACCCGATCACAAGCACATATGCTTTATGATCCACGCCTGCGTAACGCAGCGGTTTCATCTTGGTTCTGCCCTCACCGCCATTGTAGCAGCGCGCCTCCATCGCCATCGCAAGGTCGTCTGCTCGACGGAACGCAGAGACGAATAACGGTACCAAAAGAGGAATCATGTTTTTCACTCTCAGTAACAGATTTCCGCTCTCAAAGTCAGCACCTCTCGCCATCTGTGCCTTCATGATCTTGTCTGTCTCCTCGATGAGGATCGGGATAAAACGAAGTGCGATCGACATCATCATCGCGATCGCATGAACCGGAACACCGATCTTTGATAACGGCATCAGTGATTTTTCCAGACCGTCCGTGAGCTGGTTTGGTGTCGTCGTAAGTGTCATGATCGAGGTTCCAAGGATCAGGTAGGTCAGACGGATCGCCATCAGAATCGCATTCTGTGCCCCCTCTGCCGTGATCTTAAAGATCCAGAATTTCACGATCGGCGTACCAGGTGTCAGAAAAAGGTTGAATGCCGCCGTGATCAGCATCAGCACCACGATCGCCTTCAAGCCCTTTACCATAAACTTAAATGGAACTTTGGACGTTCTGATGCAGAAGATCAAAAATACAGTCGCAACCAGAAGTGCCGCAATCCCTTTAAAACAAAACAATGATATAATATAAATAAATGTAGCAAACAGTTTTACGCGCGGGTCCAGTTTATGAATGACGGAATCCGCTGGATAATACTGGCCCAGTGTAATATCTCTTAACATCTTCTTCCTCCGAACCGTTACATATGAAAGTCTGTTTTTCCAGAATCAATTCCGGTCAGCGCCTCGAGCAGACAAGCTCTTGCCTCCGCCACCGTGGTTGCATCTGTATCCACATTCAGACCTTTTTCCTTCAGTTCATGCATCAGGTAAGTCACCTGCGGTGCTGCAAGTCCAACCGCCTCAAGTTCTTTGTAGTGGCGGAATACTTCTTTTGGCGCACCGTCTAACATCACACTGCCGTGATTCATCACGATAATACGCTCCACATATTTTGCGACGTCCTCCATGCTGTGCGATACTAAAATAACCGTAATACCGCGTTCCCTGTGCATCCGCTCCACAAGATCTAAGATCTCATCACGTCCTGCCGGATCAAGTCCCGCCGTCGGCTCATCTAAGATCAATACCTCCGGCTTCATGGCAAGCACGCCCGCAATCGCAACACGGCGTTTCTGTCCACCGGAAAGATCAAACGGAGACTGGTAATAAAGCTCCTCCGGCAGTCCGACACTCCGCAGCGCCTCAAATGCCCGAAGACCTGCCTCCTCTTTCGACAATCCCTGATTTTTCGGTCCGAAACACACGTCGTCAAAGATCGTTGTCTCAAACAACTGATGCTCCGGATACTGAAATACCAGCCCGACGCGGTTTCTCAATTCACGCAGGTCAAAATCATCTTCATAAATATCCTGACCATGAAAATAGATCGTCCCGGATGTCGCCTTCATCAGACCGTTCAAGTGCTGGATCAAGGTGGACTTTCCGGAACCGGTATGCCCGATCACGCCGATAAACTGTCCATCCTCGATCGTTAAGTTTACATCCTTTAACGCCTGGATCTGGTACGCAGTCCCTTCGCTGTATACATAATTCACTTTATCTAAAATAATTGACATGTTCATCCTCATTTCTGGGGCACCCACTGCAGAGCAGCACCCCAAAAGCCTTCCATTTTACTCAAAATCAGATGATCTTTTAAAAACATATAACCATAAAATGCCTGCTCTACTGATATTCCATCTCTGCGCTCCACATCATACACATTCCACAATCATGCTATCATCGTGATCCACATCATACGCATTCCATGATCATGAATCGATCTGTGCGATTCGCAGAATATGCCCCACAAGTTCTTCCCGCGTCAGCACGCCAAGCGGAATATCAAGTCCTGACTGTCTGAGCAGGTCAGCAAGGATCGTAACCTGCGGTACATCCAGCCGGTATTCCTTTAACTTTCCGACCTGGGAAAAAATTTCGCGCGGTGTCCCCTGCATGACAACTTTCCCCTTGTCCATCACAATCACCTTATCTGCACCAACGACTTCTTCCATATAATGTGTGATCAGAATGATCGTGACACCCTTTTTCTGATTGAGTTCATGCGCAGTGCGGATGACATCCGCTCTTCCGTTTGGGTCAAGCATTGCGGTCGGCTCGTCTAACACGATGCACTTTGGCTCCATCGCTACGACACCCGCGATCGCAACGCGCTGTTTCTGACCTCCGGAAAGTTTGTTTGGCGAATGATGACGGTATTTTAACATACCGACTGCCTTTAAACTCTCCTCCACACGCTGCCAGATCTCATCGGTCGGCACACCGATATTTTCCGGTCCGAATCCGACATCCTCCTCCACTACACTGGCAATGATCTGATTGTCCGGATTCTGGAAAACCATTCCGGCGGTCTTTCGCACCGGAATGACATTCTCCTCTTTTGAAACATCCATGCCGTCCACAAAAAGACTACCCTCGGACGGGGCTAACAGTGCATTGATATGCTTTGCAAGCGTAGATTTACCGGAACCGTTATGTCCTAAAATTGCGATAAAATCTCCCTGCTTCACATCGAGATCCACATGATCTAAGGCAGTCTGGATCGACTCTACGTTTCCCTCTTCATCACGTCTGATATATTCATGCACAAGCTGTTTTGCCTTAATAATTCCCATCTGTTTTTATTCCTTCCCGTATCAGTCATCCCAGCGCAGTCTGTGCAGTTCTCCCTGCAGCTTCATATGGTCAAACTGATTCTGTCTGAGTGCCTCATAGAGCACGATCGCAACGGAATTTGACAGGTTCAGTGAACGTGTCTCCCCGATCATCGGGATCCGCACACAGGTATCCGGATTGGCTTTTAAGATCTCCTCCGGGATTCCTGCACTCTCTTTTCCAAACATAATATAGCAGTCCGGCTCGTAGGAAACCTCTGTGTATACATGGCGTCCCTTTGTCGTTGCCATATAGATCTTTGCACCCGGATTTTTCTCACAGAAATCATCCCAGTTTACATAAGTTGTCACGTCAAGCTCACTCCAGTAATCCATCCCGGCACGCTTGATCGATTTTTCATCAAGATGAAATCCAAGCGGTTCGATCAGATGGAGCCTTGTCCCTGTTGCGACACAGGTTCTTCCGATATTTCCGGTATTTGCCGGGATCTCCGGCTCATATAAAACAATATTTAACTTTGCCATAATAATCCTCATTTCCAGGCAGTCTGCCAAACAGACCACAATATGAAAAATAAGCTGTCATGCCTGTTTTTCACCCTGTTTTCTCAGCCCTGTAATAAATGCCTCCATGCGGTTCATCGCCTCTTTTAAATTCTCCAGCGAATACGCATAGGAAATACGGATAAATCCTTCCCCGCAGTCTCCGAATGCCGTTCCCGGAACGACTGCAAGCTTCTCTGTATTTAAAAGCTCCGTGGCGAACTGCTCAGATGTCATACCGAATTCGCTGATGCACGGGAACACATAAAATGCTCCAAACGGCTCGAAACAGGATAATCCCATCTCCTTAAAACGGTGCAGCAGATAGCGGCGTCTTCCGTTGTATTCCTCACGCATCTGTGCCACATCCTCATCACCGTTTTTTAATGCCTCCACGCCTGCGTACTGGCTGGTGGACGGTGCACACATGATCGCAAACTGGTGGATCTTTAACATCTGCTCAATGATCACACGCGGTCCACATGCATAGCCGAGACGCCATCCTGTCATGGCATGTGATTTGGAAAAACCGTTGATCACGATCGTTCTCTCCCACATTCCCGGCAGAGACGCAATCGTCACATGTTTCTCAAGGTAGGTAAGCTCTGAATAGATCTCGTCACTCAATACAAAAATATCATGTTTTTTGATCACTTCCGCGATTTTTTCAAGATCTGATTTTTCCATAATTGCCCCGGTTGGATTGTTCGGGAACGGAAGTACCAAAAGCTTTGTCTTTGGCGTGATCGCGGCCTCTAACTCTTCTGCAGTCAGACGAAATTCGTTTTCTGCCTTTAACTCGATCACGACCGGTACTCCGCCTGCTAAAACGGCACACGGCACATAGGACACATAACTCGGCTGTGGGATCAAAACCTCATCCCCCGGATCTAACATAGCACGCATTGCCGCATCGATTGCCTCACTGCCTCCGATCGTTACCATGATCTCATGATCCACGTCATAAGATATCCCGTAATGACGGTTCAGATAACGGTCGATCTCTGTCTTTAACTCTTTTAAACCTGCATTTGAGGTATAATGTGTTTTTCCTTTTTCCAGGGAATAAATACCCTCGTCGCGGATATGCCACGGCGTATCAAAATCCGGCTCGCCGACACCAAGGGAGATTGCGTCCTTCATCTCATGTACCACATCGAAGAACTTACGGATCCCGGACGGCTGGATCGTTGTAATTGTTTTATTTAATGGATCTCTCATATTACATCTCTATCCTTTCATCTTTTGCCGGTTCTGCCATAACGGTTCCGTGATCTTTGTATTTTTTCAGAATAAAATTCGTCTTTGTACTTAAAACAGAATCAAGCGGTGAAAGTTTATTGGAAACAAACTGGGAAACCTCACGCAGTGTCTTTCCCTCGATCGTTACCATAAAATCAAATCCGCCGGAGATCAGATAAACGGAATTTACTTCCGGATAGTTGTAAATGCGCTCTGCCACCTTGTCAAATCCCATTCCGCGCTGTGGTGTGACACGCACCTCGATTAAAGCTGTCACCTTTTCAATTCCCGCCTTATCCCAGTCGATCAGGGTATGGTATCCGCAGATAATATGCTCCTCTTCCATTTTCTGAAGTTCATTTACCACGGCTGCCTCATCTACACCTAAAATGATAGCCAGTTCCTTTAAATCAATTCTGCTGTTCTTCTCTATAAAAGTTAAAATCTTTTCACGCATGATAATCCTATCCTCCATAATTTGTACTCTTTTGAGCACTGCTTTAATCCATAACAACAGATCTGCCCGCTAAACGAAACTTGCAGTCTGTTTTTGTGTGAAAAATCTGATTTTCACACATTATACAACTTTATATAATTCGTCCGTCTTCGGCGGCTCTAAAAACCGTCTCTCATCCTCATTTAATAAAACTCTGTCATTTCCGGCTGTCGCTTTTCCGATAATTGTTGCCGGTATTCCTGCTTTTTTCAGTTCATTTACCAGCAGATTGCCATCGGCTGCTGCCATCAGCATAGAACCGCTTGAGATCAGTTCATATGGGTTGATTCCGAAAAATTCACAGATCTCGATTGTTTCCTGACGAACGGGAATCTTTTTTAAATCGATTTCAAGTCCGACGCCAGATGCTTCTGCCATTTCCCAGAGTGCACCAAAGATACCGCCCTCTGTGACGTCATGCATAGCACTAACGCCAGACCGAACGGCGACTGCGGCCTCTGAAAGCACGGATAAATATACATCCAGTTTTTTCGCATTTTCAATAAATGGTGCAGAAAATCTCGTTAAAAGATCTTTTTCTTTTTCCTTTGCAATGATGGAGGTTCCCTCGATCCCGATCCACTTTGTCACAAGAATATCCATGCCCGGCTTTGCCCCTCCGGTAGAGATCAGGCATCCGTCTTTTACTTTGCCGACACCACAAACGGAAATAACCGGCTGGTTGACAACTGCCGTGATCTCCGTATGACCGCCCATGACCTGCACGCCTGCCTTTGCACATGCAGCTTCTACCTGCTGCATCATCTCTCTTAGATCAGGCTCTTCAATCTCCGGTGGAAGCAAGACAGTAAGCAGAACGCCGACCGGCTCTGCCCCGGCACTGGCAAGATCATTTGCCGTAATCTGGATTGCAAGTGTACCGATATCCTGTGCCGTTCCTGTGATCGGATCTGTTGACATCACAAGTGTCTCATCCTCTGCCAGCTTGACCGCCGCGCAGTCCTCTCCCACACCGGCGCCTAAGACAACCTCCGGTCTTTTGGTATGTATCTGTTTAAATACGGAGCGTTTGAGCACATTCTCCGGTACTTTTCCAATCTTCATCGCAAACTCCATTCCTGTTTATAGTTATAGGCTGTCTCTTACGAGGCAGCCTCTTTTTGTTTCTTATAATAAATTACTGACCATTTCCACCGTTATCTCCGCTGACGTCCACCTGTCCGTCTCCGACAATTGCCTGTTCCTCTGCAGACTGGTTCTCTGCCGGCTGTTCCGGTGTGGCTGTTGCCGCTGCAGTAAACTGGGCAACTGCGGCATAGATCGTTCCTTCATCACCGGTCGCCAACGCCGCACCGATTGTCGCTGATGCATTCGGATCTTCCGATGCCGTTCCAACGTTTACGATCTTTGGTGATGCCTTATAAGTACTCTTATTAAATACTTCGCGGCTCTCTTCGACACCATCTACCGTAACGACTTTCCAGAGCTGTGCCACATATCCGACATGTTTTCCCTGGGATACACTCATAGTTCCCACCGGATCTCCGGTTGCAACAAACTGTGTGCCCGGATCCTGTTCTGATACAACTTCACTCTCATATGTCACCTTACGGTTTGCAGGTCTTGTCTCTTCCCCGTAAATATTGAAGTAAACATTTTTTCCTGAAGTATATCCTTCAATATAGATCGGTACGTCCTGATTATTGACAAATTTTAAATCCTTGTAATCGCCTGCGATCGCAGCATCCATGGATGGTTTGACATAGGTAACGATCATAGAATGGTTCGAACGCTCGGTAACTTCAAGTTCCGCTAAAATAACTGCATTATATAATGTTGTGGAAACCTGGCAGACGCCACCGCCATAGGACTGTACGGTCTGTCCATTTTCATAGGCTCCGGCCAGTTCATATCCATTGGCTGCATCTAACGGTCCGATCGTCTCATAAACAGAAAACTCTTCTCCCGGATATAAAACAGTTCCATTGATCTTGCCTGCTGCCGTTGCAATATTGTCACAGCGGTTCTGGGTAGAAGAACTGTAATTCGTATTGAATCCACCGAGCAGATCTTTTACCTTAGAAAGCTCTTCCTCGCTTCCCTTCGGCTCCACGATCTCTGCTGTAAGTTCAATATTTCCACCCTGTCCGTCCCAGTCGTTACTGACGTAATTTTCGATCGCTGCAATCGACTTTTCTACGTTGACTTCAACACCCTGCGACCCTTTGATGATCTTAAATGTTCCATTTTCACGCACCAGACCATTGTCCACTGCCTTCTGATCGAGCTCATCCGCTTTCTCGGCAAGCAGTTCTGATACTGTATCATGATCTACGTTCAACACCATATCAATGACAACACTGCCATTTTCAAGGTCTTTCTTATCTTTGTATTTTTTAATCAGATTGCCGCTTTTTCCGACATCCATCGCCTCTGAAACAACATTCATATCGGTAAACTCGAGTGCCAGATCCGATGCCTTTACCTGCGTACTATGCTCTCCTGCAGTCAGTGTAAATACAGCTTCCCCTGCATTATTTACATAATCAGTCACTGCATTCAAAGCTTCCTGCTCTGTCATACCGCCGACATCAATATTGCCAATATAAACTCCCTGCGCAATACGGTCTGTGTCTTCCGCTTTTGCCTGCGTCGGATTTAAAATAGCGCCAAATGCCACGGCTAACCCCAGAGCTGCTAATATTTTACCTGTTTTTTTCATCTTTTCCCTCTGAAACTATTACTTTTGCTGAATCTTTGCTGTTCATTTTATCACAACTGCCCTCTTTTTCAAGGTGCATTACCACGAATATATTTGACTGTTTGCCCTGTTTTTAGTATATTTTACATGAACAGATTTATTACAACAGTGCCGCAAGTACAGTCGTAAGCAGCATCGTTCCAACCAGAATGATCACAACTGCTGCAAGTACTTTTTTATTTTTCTTTTTACTGAAATCATACATATAAATGTACCTCCATTTCAAAAAACACGGCACGGAAAGGATTTCACATGCCATTTTTAGGTTTATTCATTGCAGTTGTCTGCCTGTTTACATTTTTCCGTAAACGTTCAAACCGCTCCCAGGAGAACGTAACTGACCGCTTCTGGAAAAGGGAATCCATCGCAAACAACACCCGCTTACAGGATTTAAGCGGACTCCCCTATATTACCATACCTTTTGACAAATTTCCAATAGGTATGTACGAAAATGATTTATTAAAAAATTATGAAAATACCCTGCAGACGCTTTCCGGGCAAAAGATCGTCAATTTCGGCACACAGACCAATACTGATCTGAAGATCACTTACGGTACTGCCAGTCTCCCTGCCCTGACGGAATACGAACAAAATTTTACCACACTCTGTCAGACGCTTACCGCCTATGCCGGACAGCTTTTCGAACTCGGTCATACCGATGATGCCCGTACAATTTTAGAATATGGTATCAGTATCGGCTCCGACTTAAGCCAGAATTATCTGCTTTTAGCTAAGATCTATCAGTCTTCCGGCGAAAACGGACGGATCCGGGAACTCCTTGCATCCGCAGAACAGCTTGATTCTCTGATGAAACGTTCGATCGTAGAAAAACTGACCGCCATGCTCCCGGAAGATACCGCAAATACGCCGGTACAATGATCCGTATCATGCTTCATAGACATCCGGCTCGTTCCACACATAATATTTTATGGCATTTTCCCATAGGTGGCGATCAGCCGGTCCGTCAGTCTTGACGCCTCGCTCCTTGTCATCTCCGGGAAATTTTCCGGCAGTTTGATCTGATAATGCGCCGCATATTCTCTTAAGTATTTTATCTGCCGTGCCGTTGCCGGCGTCTGTTTTTTCGCCTTATAAAGAAGCGGCTTTGGCATGAAATCTCCGGCAGATTCCTCCTCGTATCGTTCCCTGAGTGCCTCGTAAATCTGCCATGTTTCATATGCATCGTCAAATGCACGATGGGCATTTTCTCTTTTTACCCCAAAGTAGGCACACAGGCTTTCCAGATCCTTTTTCTGCTCTTTCGGCAAAAATTTCCTTGCAAGTTTTAAGGTATCAACCGCATTCCGTTCCAATGGCATATTATGATTTACCGCCCACTGCTTTAAAAATCCATAATCAAAAATCACATTCTGCCCAACGATGATATCCTCTCCGATAAATTCAAAGAACTGCCGCATTGCTTCTTCTTTTTTCATGCCGCCCTGCACCATCGCCTCTGTGATCCCGGTAAGTTCAGTCACTTTTTCCGGTATCTTTACGTTTTGGCATAAAATTGCACCAAATTTATCGACCGCCTGATGGTTCCGGACTCTGACTGCCCCTACTTCTAAAATATGATCGGTCTTTGCATTCAGACCTGTCATTTCAAGATCAATGACTACATAATCCTGCATCCTCATCCTCCATGATCCACGTCGCCTTCGCCTGATGGTCTAATGGATCCCTGTCCGTATAATCGAACAGCGCATACAATGGTTTTCCTGCCCGTTTGGGCAGTTCTTTTAATACCCGTTCCCCTTTATCCGGAAAACGATAGGAAAAACACTCCACATGCGACTGCTTTCCATTTTTGCAGTATGCCCGCGTCACCTGTTTCCATACACTTAAATCTTTTGCCCAGGCAGGCAAGGGTCAGTACATACATGTAGATAATACCAGCGATGCGGAAAGAGCATTGAATGATGATATTGCCAAATTACAGAAAGGCGATGTAACGAGTGTGATTTACAGCGCTTATGATGAACAGTTCCAGGCTGTAGGTATTCTCGTCATCCTGTTGCTTATCATCGAAATCTGTCTGCTGGAGGTAAAGAATCCTCTGCTCAGAAACATCAGGTTCTTTAAGAAAGACATCAAGAAGCCTTTCTGATAAACGTTTATACATTATTATATAATAGGAATGAGATATTTAAGATATATATTGGTTTTTGCCCTGATGGTGCTGGGCTTGGCGAAGGTGGGAGCGCAGAACGACCGCAACTTCATCCGCCAGGGAAACTGCGCCTATCATAAACAGAAGTGGGCTGCAGCCGAAACGCAATATCGCAAGGCTATCTCCAAAAATCAGAAGAATGCGCAGGCTGTCTATAATCTGGGTTGCGCCCTAATGATGCAGCAGAAGGATTCGATGGCGATGATACAGTTTGAGAATGCTTCGAAAATGGAAACTAACAAGATGCGACGCGCCAGAAGTTACCATAACATGGGTGTGGTCATGCAGCAGCATCAGCAATATGCGCAGGCAATCGGATGTTACGAAAACGCCTTGCGCTGCAATCCGCAGGACAATGCAACCCGATATAATCTTGCCCTCTGTAAGAAACTGCTCAAAAACCAGAAGCAGAACAAGCAGAACGATAAGAATAAGAACAACAAGGATAAAAACAAGGACAAGAACAAAGACAAGCAGAACAAGGATCAGAACAAAGATCAGAATAAAGACAAGAACAAGAACGACAAAAATAAGAACAACCAGAACAAGAACAATCAGCAGAATCAGAACAATCAGGACAAGATGAGCAAAGATAATGCTGAACAACTCTTGAACGCTGCCATCCAGCAGGAGAAGGATACGAAGCGCAAGATGCAGAAAGCGATGAGTCAGCCTCGCAGAAAGCAATATGAGAAAAACTGGTAAAAAGTAAAATAATACAACGAGCATAATATATTTAGAACATGAAACATATAGGTTGGTTTATTATTATATGGGCAATGCTTCTGGGCTTCAGTTTGCAGCTGAAAGCCCAGCATATCAGTGTGTCGGCACCAACACACGTGGCGGCGGGAGAAAACTTCCGTGTGGCCTATACCATCAATACACGTGATGTAGAGGAATTCCGCCTGGGCGGAGTAGGAGAAGGACTTGAAGTAATCGCAGGTCCTTACACTTCATCGCAGTCCAGTTATCAGATGATCAATGGCCATACTTCCTCTTCATCGTCGGTAACCATTACCTATACGCTCTACGCAGCTAAGAACGGAACCTTTGGCATTGGTGCCTCTCATGCCATCGTAAACGGAAAGAAACTCTCTTCCCATCCGGTTAAGATTACTGTTTCAGGCCATGCTGCACGCAACAACGGCGCTCCTTCCATGCACGGACAGGATGATTATGATGAACCACGCATGCGAACAGCCGGATCAAGAATATCAGGCCGCGACCTCTTTATCAAGGTTACAGCCAACAAGCGACGTGTTCACGAACAGGAACCGGTGCTCCTTACTTATAAGGTTTATACGCAGGTAGACCTTACCCAGCTGGAAGGCAAGATGCCTGACCTGAAGGGATTCCACAACCAGGAAGTTCCGCTGCCTCAGCAGAAGACTTTCCATACTGAAACCGTAAACGGCCGCCCTTACCGATGCGTTACATGGAGCCAGTATGTCATGTATCCGCAGATGACGGGAAGCCTCACCATTCCAGCTATTACCTTCAAGGGAATCGTGGTTCAGCAGAACAGAAACGTTGACCCGATGGAAGCTTTCTTCAATGGCGGCTCCGGCTATGTTGAAGTAAAGAAAGATATTATAGCTCCTAGTGTGAAAATTCAGGTTGATCCATTGCCTCAGCGCCCTGCCAACTTCTCGGGCGGTGTAGGCAAATTCAACATTACTGCTTCCATCGACAAGAAGGAAGTAAAGGCTGGCGAACCTATCACCATTCGTGTAGTGGTAGGAGGAATCGGAAACCTGAAGCTGCTCAAGCAGCCTGTCATTACCTTCCCTAAGGATTTTGACAAGTACGATGCGAAGGTGACAGACAAGACCCGCCTTACAGCCAATGGAGTAGAAGGCAATATGATTTATGACTTCCTGGCTGTGCCTCGTAATCAGGGAAATTATACCATTCCTGCGGTAGAATTCACCTATTATGATACTTCGGCTAACAAGTACAAGACAATCAAGACCCAGCCGTTTACGCTGAACGTAGAGAAGGGCGATGGAACTTCAGACAATGAAACCTCAGATTTCAGCAACAAGGATAAGGACATTCACGCGCTGAAACTGGGCAAGTCTAACCTCCATGATATTGACGATATGTTCTACGGAAGCTTCGGCTACTGGACCAGTCTGCTGGTTCCATTGGTAGCCTTCTTTGCCCTGCTCATCGTCTTCCGCCGCCGTGCTCTTGAGAATGCCGACCTTGTAAAGGTACGTTCCAACAAGGCAAACAAGATAGCAACCAAGCGTCTGAAGAAGGCTCATCTGCTGATGCTCGCCGGAAAGCAGGAAGAATTCTATGATGAAGTGCTCCGTGCTTTGTGGGGCTATGTAAGCTACAAGCTCAACATGCCAGCCGAAAAGCTCTCACGTGAAAACATTCAGGCTATGCTCGAAAAACATTGTGTAGAGGAGAGAACTATCGAGAAGTTTACAACTGCGCTCGATGAATGTGAGTTTGAACGCTATGCGCCGGGCGACCCTGCCGGCAATATGAACCGTACATTCGACTCAGCAATGACTGCTATTATGAATATAGAAAATGCTATCAATGCAACGCGTAAGCAGCGCAAGAAGAGTGCAACCGGATATTCGTTCGTCATGATGATCATGGTGATGTTGGGCTGCTCGGTTTCTGCTGGAGCTGTTACCAAGAACAATGCTGATACGGAATATCAGAAAGGTAACTATCAGCAAGCCATACGCGACTATGAGGAAATATTGAACAACTATGGTGTTTCTGCCGAAGTTTACTATAACTTGGGCAATGCTTATTACCGTACAGACAATATTACCAAGGCTGTGCTCAATTATGAGCGTGCCCATCTGCTCTCGCCAGGCGATGAAGACATCAGCTTCAACCTGCAGTTTGCACGTAGCAAGACCATCGATAAGATTACTCCGGAAAGCGAAATGTTCTTCGTAACCTGGTGGAAAGCGCTGGTCAACTTTACGAGTGTTGACTGTTGGGCAAAGACAGGCATCATTGCCATCATCATGGCGCTGGTTCTGGTCTTGGTTTATCTCTTCGGTCCGCACATCGTGTTGCGCAAGATTGGTTTCTTCGGTGGAATCTTCTTCGTGGCAGTCTTCCTGCTGAGCAATCTCTTTGCTTACCAGCAGCGACAGATGCTCATTAACCGTACGGGAGCCATCATCATCGCTCCTTCTGTTAATGTGAAGAAGACTCCAGCCAAGACGAGTGCTGATCTCTTCCTGCTGCATGAAGGAACCCGCGTTGACATTACCGATAAGGCGATGAAAGGCTGGCGCGGAATCAAGGTAGGAGACGGCAGAGAAGGTTGGATTGAAACCAAGGCAATAGAGGAAATCTGATTAAAATAAAAAGAATGGATTTTAGTAGGATACAAGATTTTGACATGCAGCTGTTGCATGTGTTTAACGGCAGCGAGAATGTCTGGCTCGATCAGATGGCGATGGCGCTTACATCGGGCTGGACATGGATTCCGCTTTATATTGTCCTCTTCGTTGTTGTGATAAGAAACAACGAGATGATGGGCCAGATTGCGCTCGTGGTTGGAGGAGCGGTGCTCTGTATCTTTCTGGCTGATGGACTGGTGGATGGAATCATCAAACCGCTGGCTGAAAGATGCAGACCTTCCAGCGACCCGATGTTCAAGTATACGGTTCAGGTGGTTGACAATATGCGCCTCAAGAGTTTCAGCTTCTGTTCGGCTCATGCGGCCAATACGCTTTCGTTAGCTATCTTCTTCTCGTTGCTCATCCGCAGCAAACTGGTTACCTGGACCCTGTTATTATGGTCGCTCGTGAACTGTTGGACCCGTCTTTACCTGGGTGTTCATTATCCGGTCGATATTCTTTGCGGTCTGGCTATCGGAGCTGTGGTGGGAGTTGTCGTTTATCTTATCTACATCAGGATGTATTACCGCATCTCCCCAAAGATTAAGTATATTTCCAACCAGTATACGAGTACGGGTTACGACTATGATGATGTAGATAAAATCATGACTGTAGTGATATTTACCCTTATCATGGTTGTGTTTTATGCCACCTGTCGGATGGCTCATCTTTAGTACAGAAATAAAAGTTCAAAATAGAAAGTTCAAAAAGTAAAATAAATAATGGATACAAAACACATTAAGATTAGTGATTATAACTATGATTTACCGGATGAGCGCATCGCAAAATTCCCTATTGCCCAGCGCGACCACAGCAAACTGCTGGTCTATAAGCACGGCGAGGTAAGCGATGATGTTTTTCATCATCTTCCCACATATCTCCCTCAAGGAGCCTTGATGATATTCAACAATACCAAGGTGATACAAGCGCGTCTGCACTTCCGCAAGGAAACAGGTGCGCTTATTGAGGTTTTCTTGATGGAGCCTGCAGAACCTACTGATTATGAACTCATGTTCCAGACCGCCGGACATTGTTCCTGGCTCTGCATGATTGGTAATCTGAAGAAATGGAAAGAGGGCAGCCTGAAGCGTGATTTCGAAATCAAGGGCCATAAGCTTACCCTCAGCGCCACCATGCGACGCGGAGATGCGCTAGGTGCAGAGGCACAGGAAATGGTTGCCAAAGGCGGAGGAACCAACTATTGGGTTGACTTCGATTGGGACAACGATAAGGTGTCTTTCGCTGAGATTCTCGAAACAGTAGGCGAGTTGCCTATTCCTCCTTATCTCAACCGTAAGACAGAGGAAAGCGATAAGACAACCTATCAGACGGTTTATTCTAAAATCAAGGGAAGTGTGGCTGCTCCAACTGCCGGACTTCACTTTACCGATGCGGTTCTCAAGGATCTTGATGCGCATGGAATCGACCGCGAAGAAGTAACCCTGCATGTAGGAGCCGGCACTTTCAAACCGGTTAAGAGTCTTGAAATCGAAGGTCATCAGATGCATACGGAATATATTGTTGTTCATCGCCGTAGTCTGGAAAAACTCATCAAGCACGAGTGTCGTGTCATTGCCGTAGGAACCACCAGCGTCCGTACCATCGAGAGTCTCTATTATATGGGCGTTCATCTGCTGAAGCATCCTGAGGCAAATGAAGATGATCTGCATGTAAACCAGTGGGATCCTTACGAGCTTTCAGAAGATGGCAATCTGGTAGATGGAATCACTCCGATGCAGTCTATCCAGGCAATCATCGATTATCTTGACCGCAACGGTTTGGAGGCTCTCCATTCCAGCACGCAGATTATCATTGCTCCTGGCTATCAGTATAAGATTGTGAAGATGCTGGTTACCAATTTCCATCAGCCTCAGAGTACACTCCTGCTCCTGGTGAGTGCTTTCCTCAAGGGCGACTGGAAGAAGGTTTACGATTATGCTCTTTCGCATGATTTCCGTTTCCTGAGCTATGGTGATTCATCCCTGCTCATTCCGTAAAAGGAGTTAGGAAAACTATAAATTATTAATTGTAAATTATAAATTAAAAATAGATGATTTCAGTAGAAGGACTGAAAGTAGAGTTTGGCGTCAAGCCTCTCTTTCATGATGTAAGTTTCGTCATCAACGACCGCGACCGCATTGCCCTGGTAGGTAAGAATGGTGCAGGAAAATCTACGATGCTCAAGATTCTCTGCGGTTTGCAGAAACCTACTGATGGCGTTGTGGCTATTCCTAACGAAACCACCATCGGCTATCTGCCACAGGTAATGAAGCTGCAGGATGATACGACCGTGAAGGAGGAAACCCGCAAGGCTTTCGCCCATAATACCGAGATGAAGGCGCGTCTGGACAAGATGCAGCAGGAAATGGCCGACCGCACCGACTATGAGAGCGAAAGCTATGCTCAGCTCGTAGAGAAGTTTACCCAGGAACATGAACGCTACATGATGATGGGTGGCGAAAACTATGAGGCTGAGATAGAGCGCACCTTGACCGGTCTTGGCTTTACGCGTGATGATTTCGAGCGCCCTACCAAGGAGTTTTCCGGTGGTTGGCGTATGCGTATCGAACTTGCCAAGATTCTGTTGCAGAAGCCGGATGTCCTGCTCCTCGATGAGCCTACCAACCACCTTGATATTGAAAGTATCCAGTGGTTGGAGCAGTTCCTGGCGCAGAGTGCCAAGGCTGTGGTTCTGGTGAGCCACGACCGTGCTTTTATCAACAATGTAACTAACCGTACCCTCGAAATTACTTGCGGAAGGGTAGAAGATTATAAGGTGAAATACGATGAGTATGTTGTGTTGCGTGCCGAACGCCGCGAGCAGCAGCTCCGTGCCTACGAAAACCAGCAGAAGGAAATTGCCGACATCAAGGATTTCATCGAGCGCTTCCGCTACAAGCCAACCAAGGCGGTTCAGGTGCAGAGCAGAATCAAGCAGCTCGAGAAAATCGTGCCTATCGAAGTGGATGAGGTTGACAACAAGCAGATGCACCTCAAATTTCCTCCTTGTCTCAGAAGTGGCGATTATCCTATCATCTGTGATGAGGTGCGCAAGGATTATGGCGCTCACACTGTCTTCGACCATGTTACCTTTACCATCAAGCGTGGCGAGAAGGTGGCTTTCGTGGGTAAGAATGGCGAGGGTAAATCTACTCTGGTAAAATGTATCATGGGTGAGATTCCTTTCACCGGAACACTCAAGATTGGACATAATGTGCAGATTGGCTATTTCGCCCAGAATCAGGCGCAGCTCTTGGATGAGAAGCTTACCATCTTCCAGACTATCGATAATGTGGCTACAGGCGAAATGCGTCTGAAGGTGAACGATCTCCTGGGCGCCTTCATGTTTGGCGGCGAGACTTCAGAGAAGTTTGTCAAGGTTCTGAGTGGAGGAGAACGCAGCCGACTGGCGATGATCAAGCTCCTGCTCGAACCGGTGAATCTCCTCATTCTCGATGAGCCTACCAATCACCTCGACATGCAGTCGAAGGATGTGCTGAAAGAAGCCATCAAGGCTTTCGATGGAACAGCCATCATCGTGAGCCACGACCGTGAATTCCTCGATGGTCTGGTAGATAAGGTTTATGAGTTTGGCGGCGGCAAGGTTCGTGAGCATCTCGGTGGTATTTACGATTATCTCCGTGCCCACAATGCTGAGAACATCAATCAGGCTCTTGCCAGCCAGAGTATGGCTTCTGCCGGTTCGCCTTCTGCCAATGCTTCCGGCTCTTCTGTCGCATCAGGTTCTACAGCCGACAGTCTTGCCTCTGCCACATCCGGCAAGCAAAGCTACGCAGAACATAAGGAACAGCAGAAGAAGATTCGTAAGGCAGAGAAAGCCGTGAAGGAATGTGAGGCGAAGATTGAGAAACTGGAAGCGAGAAAGAAGGAGATTGATGAACTCCTGATGAAACCGGAAAATGCAACCAACATGGAACTCGTTACTGAATACACCGAACTCATGAAGGGTCTCGATGAGGAGAACGAGCGCTGGATGCTCCTTTCGGAAGAATTGGAAGAAGTTTCGAAATAATAATAACTTTAATATAAAAAGAAACGAAAATGAAAATGAAGATGATCTTACCGATGATGCTGATCGCAGCTCTGCCATTAGGCGCTGACGCTCAGAACAAATCGGGTCTTGTCATGAGCAATCTCGACAAGACAGTGAAGCCAGCAGACAGTTTCTATCAGTTTGCTACAGGCGGATGGCAGAAGAACAATCCTCTTCCTGCCGCTTACAGCCGTTATGGCAGTTTTGACCAGCTGTCTGAGAACAACAACAAGCGCATCAACACCATTCTTTCTGAACTCCAGAAGAAGACTTACAAGGCTGGAACCATCGAGCAGAAATTGTCTGATTTCTACAAGCTCTCTATGGATGTTGACAGCCGCAACAAGGCTGGAATCGCTCCTGTAAAGCCTCTTATGGATGAGATTGAAGCTGCCAAGACCAAGGACGAGCTTCAGAAGCTTCAGGTTAAGTATGCATGGATGGGTCTCGGTTTGAGCTATGGCGCAGGTTTCGCTGCCGATGAGAAGAACGTAACCATGAACATCTACAACCTGATGCAGGGCGGTCTTACTCTCGGTGCCAAGGATTATTACCTCAACAACGATGCTGCAACTGTAGCTATCCGTGAGGCTTATAAGACTTACCTCAGCAAGATGTTCCAGCTCTATGGTTTCTCTGCTGATGAAGCTGCAAAGAAGGCTTCTGCCGTATTCCTTCACGAAACAACGCTCGCTACTTTCTCTAAGAGCCGTACCGAACTTCGTGATCCTCAGGCAAACTACAACAAGATGACCTTGGCAGAATTCAAGGAGAACTATCCTAACATTCCTCTCGAGGCACTTGCCAACGCCGAAGGAATCAAGAGCGAATATCTCAAGGAGATGATCGTAGGTCAGCCTGCTTTCTTCGCCGGTTATGACAAGGTGGCTGCTGCTGAGTGTGCAGGCACATTGAAGGCTCTGATGGAGTGGGACATCATCAAGAGTTCTGCTTCTTATCTCAGCGATGAGATTCGCGAAGCCCGTTTCGAATTCTTCGGCAAGACTATGAGTGGCCGCAAGGAGGATTATCCTCTGTGGAAGCGTGCTACTGCTCAGGTTGAGGCTCAGCTGGGTGAGGCGCTCGGCCGCATCTACTGCAAGCGCTATTTCCCAGAAAGTTCTAAGAAGATGATGGAGACCCTCGTGAAGAATCTTCAGATCAGTCTCGGTCAGCGTATCGATGCTCAGACCTGGATGAGCCAGACTACTAAGGAAGCTGCTCACAACAAGCTCGACAAGTTCTATGTAAAGATTGGTTATCCTAACAAGTGGACTGATTTCAGCAAGCTCAGCATCGACCCATCTAAGAGCTATTATGAGAACGTTTTGGCTTGCCGCAAGTTTGCCAACGATAAGGAGATTGCAGAGAAGGCAGGTAAGCCTGTAGATAAGGATGAGTGGTTCATGACTCCTCAGACCGTGAATGCTTACTACAATCCTA
>OQVL01000461.1_pt1 | contig 21411 bp, 20 predicted proteins | sample 1691501 | NCBI WGS metagenome assembly OQVL01 (sample SAMN03418253, study PRJEB22391) | human gut metagenome | biome: human-gut; feature: organic feature; material: feces | host: Homo sapiens | place: Tanzania | collected 2013-01 | reverse complement strand
CAATGCCGTGTTGCTGTTCACAAAACCCTGATTCATGAACAACAAATTGCGAATATGTTCTATAAAAAAGATTTGTGAACAGTTATCAAATAAGCGGAGAACACGATTCAATAGGGTTCAATAGGGTTGACCGCTGACTTATCATCCACATCGGATACGCACATGAATAAATTCATCAAAGGAACATTGATGTAATAATAGGCCTTCCCTATCTTGACCCTATCAATAAGTCCTGTTTCCATCAATAAACTCAGATATCGCTGAGCAGTTACACGGCTTATCATCAGTTCTTTTTCCAAGAACTCCACTTTGGTATAGGGATGGAAGAAAAGATTGTTCAGCAACTCATGTCGGTATTGCTTTCCGAATTTAGGACGAAGGACAGACTTGAAGTCCGCCATAAGCTTGGAAATTCCCTTCACGAGCCTTGTTGTCTCGATAGCGGTCTCTTCAATGCCTTTAAGGATGAAGAGAATCCAGGCCTCCCATTCATCGGCGTTATCCGAATTCTTGTCTCTAATGTCCTGAATAAGCTCATAGTACTTCTTCTTATTATGGGTAATGTATCTGCTGAGATACAAAATCGGAAGATCCAACCGGCCGGTAAGGACAAGAAAGAGTACACAGATTATTCGTCCCGTTCTTCCGTTGCCGTCATAGAAAGGATGGATGCTCTCAAATTGATGATGAATTATCGCCAGTTTGATGAGGGGGTCAAGCTCGGAAATATCGTCATTATTGATAAACGATTCAAGATTATCCATATAATTGAGAATTTCCGTTCTATTCTGTGGAGGAGTATACACGGTTTTGCCATCTGAACTTTTCAGAGTGGTTCCGGGTATGCTTCTGAAGCCTGCGGAATTATGTTCAAGCAGTTTTTGAATCTCCCTTATGACTGAAGACGTCAGAACTCCCTTCTCCTTAACTAAACGGAAGCCATGTTGCAATGCCTCCCGATAATTCAATACTTCCTTAGTTGCGGCATTGATTGCGTAATCGGAATACAATTCAGATGCATTTTTATAGAGATCATCTTGCGTTGTTACTATATTCTCGACCTCAGAACTGTCTTTGGCCTCCTGCAAGGTAAGAGTACTGACCAAGATGTTCTCATTAGGGATGGTCATAGCAACGCCTTTCAACTCCGCTAATCGCCTGTTGGCATTATTCAGTTGTTTTAGAATGGCCTTAGTTTCCAAATCATAGGAAAGTGGAAGAAGTGGGATAGAATACGCTGTCATAATGGGGTGTTATTTGCTAATTAATAGATGATATGATAACGACATTTTATAGTTATTTTACCCATAGTAAAACCAATGGCAAATGCAATATTACGAAAAAAGCCTGAAAATGCAGCAACATGAGTGGATAATTATAAATTTTCTTGAGGGACGAGACAAACAGGACCGAGCTGATTTAATTCTCCCCGGTTATGGATGAAAGCGAGTCTGCATCGTAAAAGTGCAGACCCGCCTATTTTTCTTATGCGACAGTGTACGTCCTTATAGGAGACTTCGGAGTCGTCCTCCCGCGCGATTAGGAGTTGCGGTAGCGGTGACGGTATTGCTCCTTGACGGCATCGACGACATTGATGATATAGTCGCCGGTCTTTTCGAGCGTTCCGATGATGTCCATATAGTATATGCCTTCTTGATACTGATATACGCCGCTGTTGACATTGGTGACGTTCTCGCTACGCAACTGGTTGCGCATATTGTTGATTTCACGTTCCTTGTTGTAGCTGGCGATGATTTTGCGTTCTTCAGGGTTTTGGATGTTAGCGATCAGGCCATTCATCATCGTCATGGCCTCGGAAACATAGCCGAACATCATGTCGATGTTGGCCAAAATGTTTTCGTTGAACTCGACGTTGCTTTGGGCTTTACGCGTCATGATTTTGCCCAGTCCGTAACAGCAGTCAGCTATAGACTCGATTTCGCTGATGACACCGAGCATAGATGTCAGGCGCAGCTTCGAGTCGTTGGACAAGCGTCCTTCGGCGCAATGGTTTAGGTACTTGGCTATTTCGATTTCCATGCGGTCGGAGATGTCCTCATATTTTTCGAGACGCGACAGCAACTTGTTGAAATCTACGCTGTTGCTCTTGGTGTGCACAAGGTCTTGTGCCATCTTTATCATGCGGCCGACGCGCTCGGCATATACTCCGATTTCCTTTTCGGCCTGAGTGATATTAAGCTCGGTGGCGTTGAGCAAACCGCCGGATATAAACTTGAGGGAGAATTCTTCGTCTTCCTTGTGTCGCGACGGGAGCAGCCATTCGACTATGCGCACATACAATTTCGTGAACCATATCATTATGGAAACATTGATGAGCTTGTATGTCGTATAGAACACGGACAATCCGAACGACATGGCCACCTGCAGCTGTGTAATCATATTGTGGTGGTGCGCAATGACCGCATCGGGCGCAGAAGGCGCGGCATTAGCCATAACTTGGTTGTACATTGCCGGGTCGGTAGCCTTGAGCTCGGTGGTGTATCTGTACAATTCGGTAGGGTCACCCAGCCCGAGCCATTCGGTCAGGTGCGCAGACATATTGACAAAGGGATGGAACACAGCCAAAAGCCATGTCATACCCAGGACATTAAACAGCACATGCCCGGCGGCCGTGCGTTTGGCGGCAATATTGCCGCTCAACGATGCCAGTACCGGGGTGATAGCCGTACCGAGGGCGGCACCCAGTACAAGTCCGCAGGCCAGCGGATACTCAATCCATCCTTTGCTGCACATAATCAACGTGATGGCAAAAGTAGCCGCCGATGACTGTATGACGCAGGTCAGCACCATGCCCACCAGTACAAATAGTAACAGCGACAAAAAGCCCATATTGGTGTAGTACGAGAGCGACTCGAACACCTCGGGGTTGGACTGCAGGTCGGGGACGTAGTCGTTGATAATATTCAGACCAAGGAACAGCAGCGAGAAACCGACAAGGAATTCACCAAGGCTCTTGGTGCGGCTGCCTCGCATAAAAAGCATCGGCACAGCCACGGCCAGTATCGGCATGGTCACGGCCGAGATGTCTACCTTGAAGCCGAAGAGAGCGATAATCCATGCCGTGAAGGTGGTACCCACGTTGGCACCCATGATTACGGCCATAGATTGGGCCAAGGACATCAGTCCGGCGTTGACGAAGCTGACAACCATCACTGTCGATGCCGATGAGCTTTGAATCAATGCCGTGATGGTGAAACCGGTAACCACGCCTTTGAAGCGGTTACGTGTCATTGCCGACAGTATGTGGCGCAAGCGGTCGCCCGCGGCTTTTTGCAGGCCTTCGCTCATCACCTTCATACCATACAGAAATAGGCATACCGATCCGAGTAGGCCCAAAAAATCAAAAAATCCGTAGTCCATGTCGCTGGTTAGGTGGATATTGGAGTAAGTTCGTACTTTCGTTCTATTGACCGTGGTCGTCGTTGCCAACCTCGGCAATGGTTAAGTGCCACGGGAAGAGACGCGTACTTTCCGACTGCAAATTTACGCGAATTTTATATATTATTTATGTTTGCTTAGTGTTTTTTTCATCTTTAGTAAACATTCGGGCAGCCTTTCGGTTTGCCTATGCACTGTTTGTCGCTGAACATTAGACGCTGACATCGCCCGACGCCGCTATTGGTCCGAAAAACGGCTCAAAGCTACGCCGACACGCGCCTATGCGCCGTATTTTCCAATAATTGTGCCTTTTGGACTACAAAAGCAACGGATACATCTGTTTCACTCGCGGATTTATTCGTAATTTTGCGGAGTGAATACACCCTAAGACGGAGGCATCACATAAATTAAACATGCAGGACAAACGCTCCACATATTCTTCGGCAGTATTACGCTGCCTTATGTGTCTGATGATGGCGACGTTATGCGTAGCCATACCAGAAGATGCGCGTGCGCAGATTGTATCCACAACGGAGCAGCGCATCGATGCAGACTCGATGCGTCGCGCCTTTGACAACCGCCCGTATTTCGGGCTGTACAAAGACAACTATTTTATCTTCGGCCCGGCTATAGGTAGTCGCCCTACCAACGAAAACACCAATGTCAAGTTTCAGATTTCGATTTCGCAACGTCTGACACGTTCCACACTACCTTTGGGCACCTATTTGTACCTGTTTTACTCGCAGAAAGTGTTTTGGAACGTCCTGGAGAAGTCGCTGCCCATGACCGACCTCAACTTCAATCCCGGTATCGGACTTACCAAGCCGCTGTTTGTCAAGAACCGCTACATAGGCAAAGTGACGCTGATGCTCGAACACGAAAGCAACGGCCGCGATGGCGACGCCTCGCGCTCGTGGAACAAAATATCCTTAGGCGCCAACGTGATGATAGACCCCATGCTTATGGTACACGGCAAAGCATGGATACCAATCATTGACGGCGAAAACAACCGCGACATCCTCGATTACTGCGGACTTTATCAAGTGGGGCTGCAATTCTTCAGCTCCAATCGCCGTTTCAACGCCGGAGTCACCCTGGTGAAGCGCCGCGGCTGGCGCCAAAGCTACAACACAACAATAGAGCTGAGCTACCGACTCTGGAAGCGCGACAACCAATTCCTTTTTCTGCAATACTATAACGGCTATGGCGAAGGCCTGCTCGAGTACAACAAATTCCATAGCCAGTTGCGCATAGGCATAGTCATAAAGCCGCAACTGTTCAGCGACTATTGACAGATGCACACCCGGGCGTTATCGTCCCGGCACATGCGTGGCATCGACAGCTTGCCCACTGCCCGCCATTTTTCTATCATCAAGGACAAAAAGCAAACCTCTATAGCTCAGTACCCCACACTCAACTTCGATGAAGTCACTTTGTGCGACTTAGACACAATAATAATAATGCAACGAGGGCGCTCTCGCATGGGAGCGCCCTCGCCGTATATATGTGTCTCGTAAGAGATTACTTCACGAAGACTTTGGAGACCTTGTCGCCTGCCACCTTGATGTATACGCCATTTGCAGGACGATCCACGCGTACACCCTGAAGGTTGTAGAAGACAGGAGTTGCGGCTGCCTCGGCATCAATGTCGCCGATACCGCTATAGCGGTCCACCTTGAGCCACGAAGATTGGTTGGTGTCAAGATTGTGATAAAATGTCAGCTTGATACTCTCGGTGATGGTAGAGCTGATGTTATTGGCATTATATTTCAGCTCGGTAGTCTGGCCCGCTTCGATAGACTTGTCGTATACGCCGTAATTGACTGCGGTCCAGTCGGCTGTGGCAACCTTAAATTCGCCGAGCAGTCCTTCGGGCAGCGTCAGCTCGTAGACGTTTTCGCCGGAAGCGTTTTTCTCGACAAAGTTAAATTTGTAGGCGTCTTTTGCCGCCCATCCCGTGGCTTCGCCGAGTATATAAATCTCAAAAACATCGGTGTACGTGCCTTCTCCTTGCAACTCAAGGGTCTTGGCATCCATGTTTACAACCAGTTTGAAGTCGCCTGTAGCAGGCACCACCATGTTTCCGCACTTGCCTTCCGTCCAAGTCACGGCGGTGTTCAGTGGCAGAGTGTAGTTACCATTATCATCGGCCATGCCGAAGGCAGCGGCATTGAAGGTGGACCAGTCGCCTTTGGCGGTAGATAGTTTGAACATCTGACCCTGCTTGGCGCCGGTCATGTCATAGGTGTATACGCCGTCGGCGTAGGTGAGCGTTGCCGATTCCTCGGGAGTCCAAGTAGCGGTCAGTCCGGGCACGTTGCCGGTAATATATACCGAGCTTTGTGCCGAGGCAGTGGCGACTGCAGCAGATACAACGGCTGCCATCGCGAAAATACGGTAGCTGTGTTTCATAAAAACAAGTAAGTAAAAAGTAAGTAAAAAGTAAGTAGTATGATATAGTATTCAAAAGAATCCTTGCGGATCATTTTCGGCCGTAAAATTACGCATTATTTTTCTATCTACCACATTTTCACTCTTTTTTTTCTAAAATATAAAACCGCAACCCCGAAGAACGCAACCGCAGGGGATTTTGCCATTTAGGGAAAATATGACTAAATTTGCGATGTCGCAGCAGTTCGGGATATACAGACAACCACACTGCCGCGCATGTACGTACAACATAAAAAACTAATACACATGCTATTATCCATGACCGGCTTCGGAAAAGCCACCGTAGTCATACCGGGACGGACAATTACCGCCGAAGTAAAGTCTCTCAACTCGAAGCAATTCGACCTCAGTACACGCATTCCTTCATCCCTACGCGCCCACGAGATAGATATGCGCAACATTCTGGCCTCCAAGCTGCAACGCGGCAAGGCCGACTTTGCCATCACTGTTGAGAATACGGCGGCAGCGGTATCTTGCCACCTCAATGTGGACAATCTGGCTGCATATCGCACACAGGTATCCGAGGCCGCCGTGGCCTTGGGCATACCCGAACCGGAGGATTGGTACAGCGTATTGCTACGCTTCCCGGACGTGATGCAGGCCAACGAGGAAGAAAGCGTGGACGATGAGGCTGTCGCTTGCGCATTGCGCGAAGTCACCACACTGGCCGCCGATGCGCTGCTGGACTACCGTCGCGCCGAAGGTCGAAAGCTGGAAGAATTCTTTGCAGTGCGCATACAGCACATTTCAGAATTGCTGGCGCAAACTCCCCAATACGAGGCCGAGCGCATACAGCGCATACGCACACGCTTGGCCGAGGCGCTCCAAAGCATCCCAGTCATCGAATACGACAAGGGACGACTGGAACAGGAAATGATTTTCTACATAGAGAAACTCGATGTCAACGAGGAGCGCCAACGTCTCACACAACATCTGGCTTACTTCTTGGAAACCATGGAACAAGACCCCGGACAAGGCAAAAAACTCGGATTTATCGCCCAGGAAATGGGACGCGAAATCAACACTCTCGGATCCAAGTCCAATCATGCCGAAATGCAACGCATAGTCGTGATGATGAAAGACCTCCTCGAACAAATCAAGGAGCAGGTACTCAATGTAATGTAACCCTACATACCACCAATTATGAAACAAGGCAAGATTATTGTCATCAGCGCTCCCAGCGGCTGTGGCAAGTCCACAATTATCAACGCCATACTTGATGCGGGCGACATAGACATGCGCTTCAGTGTCAGCGCCACCAACCGCTCGCCTCGTGACGGCGAAGTCGACGGCGTGCATTATCATTTTATGTCCACCGACGATTTCCGTAACGCCATAGCCGAAAACCGATTTATCGAATGGGAAGAAGTATATCCCGGACGATACTACGGCACCTTGACTTCGGAAGTCGAAAACGCCATAAACGCCGGCGATAACATCATACTTGACATAGACATAAAAGGCGCTCTCAATGTCAAGCGCCATTTCGGCAACCTTGCTCTCACCATATTCATTCTGCCGCCGGACATAGACACCTTGCGCCGGCGTCTCGAAACACGCGGCACCGACGACCCAGAAGCCATTAATCAGCGCGTGGCTAAGGCCGAATACGAAATATCCTTTGCCGGACAATGCGACATGCGCATCACCAACGATAACCTCGATACAGCCATAGCCGAGACACGCCAAGCCATCATTTCTTTTCTGGAAAAATAAATCCGTCCTTCAGCCCGTCCGAAAGCCCATATATAAACAACAGGAACACGAAACTTCTCCGACACACGCATATGAAAGAAACCATCGGCATACTCGGCGGAACTTTCAGTCCCGTGCACATAGGGCATATTGCTCTGGCTTCATATATGGTTCAATGGAAATATGTGGACCGAGTATGGTTGGTGCTGTCACCACTCAACCCACTGAAACAAGGATCGGATATCCTGCCTGATGCACTGCGCATGGAGATGCTCGAAAAAGCCGCACACGACATCGACGGAGTAGAGCCTTGCGATATAGAGTTGTCAATGCCTCGCCCCTCCTACACCATAGACACACTGCGCAAACTGGCCGTCACTTACCCGGACAAGAATTTCAAACTTATTATAGGCAGCGACAACTGGCTCATCTTTGACCGGTGGCGCGACCACGACAAAATACTCTCCGAATTCGGCGTCTTGGTATATCCGCGCTATGGCTACGAAATCACCGAGGATAAGATGCACGAGCGTATGCGTCAGGTTCATGCGCCCATATTCGAAATATCAAGCACAATGATACGTCAAGGCATTGCCGACGGACGCGACATGCGTGCCTTTGTACCCAAAGAAGTCTACGAGTATATCATCCTAAACAAACTCTACAAAAACTGACAATGCCACTTTCTAATAATACATTAGCCGTAATGGCGCTGTGCAACGAATATTGCCAAGCCATACAATCCGTAGCTTCGGGCCAACTCGCCGGCGATGATGATACATCGGCACGCGATACCTTCGTAAGCACTATGTTGCGACTGCTACCGCGCATATACATTGCCGCCAATGACATTCCCGAAAGCATAGACGACACCGACGCATATATTGCCGATGTGCTCGACGAAGACTCTTATGAAGCACTACGCAGCGCCATCGAACAACTGCTGGGCGCCGATGACACCTATCTTGAAGTATTCCATCAAGATATGAAATACTCCGATACGCCTATTGCCGCAAGTATTGCCGAAGGTCTCTGCGACATCTTCCAAAGCACCTACAACTACTTGCAAACCATACGCGACGATGCCACCGACCGGGTGGTCGATGCAGCCACCGAGGCTCTGCGTGCCGACTTCATCCAGTATTGGAGCGGAATATTATGCAACGTCCTGCGTGCGCTCAACGCCCTGCGTGCCTGCTGACACACACCATAAATAAGCATCATCGTCAATTGATATGGACAATACGATAATACAATACATCCAAAACTCATAGAAAAAACGCCATGCTTTCACTCAAAGAATTTCTTGATGCCTCAGTGGTCAATTTCTGGGCCATTGACACTATATGCCACCAATTATATTACGAAGGCTTCCAATTTTTGGATGCACGCAAGCAATGGGATCTCGTTCCCGGAGGCAAATACTATACGCTGCAAAACGGCACCGCCGTCATTGCATTCATTGTACCGGACAGCGGCGACAAAAAACTCCACGCCCCCGACCACTTCCACATCATCAGCGCCCACAGCGACTCTCCCGGATTTCGTGTCAAACCCAAATGCGAGATGCTTGGCGAAGGTCGTATGCTGCGCCTCAATACCGAAGTCTATGGAGGCCCTATATTGTACACCTGGTTTGACCGCCCGCTGTCTCTGGCGGGACGCGTGATACTGCGCGGCGATGATGCCATGCACCCTGTCACACGTCTGGTGCGTTTCGACCGCCCCATGCTCACCATCCCACACCTGGCAATACACTTCAATCGCGCCGTCAACGAGGGCAACCCCCTATCCCGCCAACGCGACATGCTCCCTGTAGTAGGTACGCTTCCCGAAGATGAAAAACCCGAAGGATGGTTGTGCCGACAGATTGCGGCCGAGCTCGAAGTCAAAGCCGAAGATATTCTCGATTACGATATATCGCTATACGACACCACCAAAGCCTGCACCGTAGGCGCTTATGAAGACTATATCACCTCGGGACGCATAGACGACTTGAGCATGGTACATGCAGCCACTGCCGCCATCGCCGATACACAGCCTTCGTCCGACGGCACACTCAAGGTCATGGCCATCTTCGATAACGAAGAAACCGGTTCCGGAACCAAGCAAGGAGCCGGATCGCCTATACTGGACTACGTACTGCGACGAGTATATGCCGCCGCCGAAGCTCCCGAAGAAAAATACCTGCGCAGTGTCGCCGACTCCTTTATGGTCAGCGCCGACAACGCCCACGGCGCACATCCTAACTATATGGACAAATACGACCCCACCAACCATCCGTTGCTCGGTGGCGGCCCGGTCATCAAAATCAACGCCAATTGCAAATATATGACCGATGCAGACAGTGCCGCCGTATTTGCATCTATATGCAAGGATGCCGGAGTACCGGTACAGTATTTCGTCAATCACAGTGACGTTGCCGGAGGTTCGACTCTGGGCAACATCCTCACCTCGCAGATACCGCTACGCGGTGTCGATATGGGTGCCGCCGTCTGGGCTATGCATTCGGCGAGAGAAACCGCCTCGCTACGCGACCACGAAATGATCATCCGCGCATTCAAGGCTTTCTTCGCACAACGCTGATATTTACACCTATAGCAATAAGGAGCGGACTTTTTTTTTCCGCTCCTTATTGCTAAACAATGCACTATACACGGATGTTTCGGAATACACTTTTTCCGCAAGCTCTCCTAACAAAGAATTAGCATTATCAAACAAAATAATTTTTTTCTCCCTTATGACTATAACAAAGACAATCACAGCTTTATGCACCGTCTGGGTATCATTGACCGCTTACGCACAAGATACCACCGCCTACCAATGGCCCGACTCTATATACGCCTGTGTAAACAACGCCGACTATCTCACACAAGAGGAAAAACAGGTAGTAATCGAAATAAACAAAGCGCGCACCAATCCGGTGCAATATGCCTTGGAAGTTCTTGTACCCTATATGCACAGCATCGACAATAGCAACGTGTACACAAATAGTCAAGGATACCTTATACGCACCCAAGAAGGCCAGGGCGCCGTAGACGAAGCCATCAACGCCATGCACCTCCAAAAACCAATGCCCATGCTGCATCCACAGCAGTATCTCGCGCTGGCCGCCTCGGACCTGTGCAACGATCTCGGACCAAAAGGTATGACCGGCCACATCGGTACAGACGGAAGCTCAATGAAACAACGCATAGCAAGACATAACCCCGATGCACAAAACGCCGGATGCAGCGAAATATCTTCGTACGGCGAGATGACACCTGTGGAAACGGTAAGATCGCTGATAGTGGACGACGGCGTACAATCACGCGCAAACCGCAAAATGCTCTTTGAAAATTTATCCTCCACCGGTATTGCCATAGGCACACATGCCAAGTACTATAAAATGTACGTTTTGGTATTTCAAAATCCAATCACCAAAGACAAAAGAGACAACCATACAAACGTCATAGCCGCCACACCCCAAAGCACAAAGCCCGCCTTGGATACCCAGGCATGGCCCGACTCTATATACTCGGTAGTGGCAAATGCCCCATACCTCTCCCAATTGGAAAAAGAAGCCATCATCGAAGTCAATAAGGCACGCACCAACCCCTCCCGCTACATCGAAGAAGTACTCGTTCCCTTCCTCAATGCAATGGGCGAAGACAGCACATATCTTAACAGCGAAGGTCAAATGATGAGCACACACGAAGGTAAAGCTGCCATCATAGAAGCCATTGAAGACCTGAAAACAAAGAAGCCTATGAATATGCTGCGTCCCAAACAGTCATTATATCTTGCCGCCATCAACCATTGCAATGATTGCGGTCCTAAGGGCATATTTGGCCACGACGGTTCGGACGGATCTACACCTGATATACGAATAAAAAGATATGATCCCAATATATTTCTTTGCGGCGAAAATATAGCGTACGGCAACATGACTGCTATGGAAATAGTGCGCGGCCTTATAGTGGACGACAACGTCAAAGATAGGGGACATCGCAAAAACACCTTTCTAAATTACGGACACGTAGGTGTAGCCTCCGCAACCCATAACAGCGAATTTAAGTTCATAATAGTATTCAACTTCTCCAATTAACCCCCTCTCCCCTTCCCTACATATAGTGTCAATAAGTATGTCTATAACTGATAAGAAACTATTGAAAACTATATTTGGAAATATCGGAGACTTGAACATATAAGGAGAAAATATAAAAGCACCAAAAAAATTAAATAATAAGTTATCGTATCCTATTTCTACCATTTTCTACCATCTTTTCAACCTACGAGATCCTAATACTGCCGAAAAGTTATTAACTTTGCACGTTATCCACACCATGTTTATAAAGTTTGTATATTGTTGTGGATAAGCAAAACCGGGTGTTTATAACCCCGAATGACAATATACAACAAGATGTTGATAACGTATTTTCCAAATTTTCAGTGAAAAAGTTATAATCGTTATCTACACCCATTATTGTTCTTATAGAAATTTTGAAAAAATTTTTTTCATTAAACCTTATAATAAAATATGGATGTTGAAAACTCCGGACGACAGTCCGTCGAAGCACTCAAAGAAGATATACAGCGCCTCAAGAAGGAACGCGGTGCTGTCATCATGGCGCACTATTACCAGCAGCCCGAAGTGCAGGACATCGCCGACTTCATAGGAGATTCTTTGGCACTGGCTCAGCAGGCCACCAAACTGCCTCAAAAAGTGATAGTGCTGTGCGGTGTCCATTTCATGGCCGAAACTGCCGCCATCCTGTGTCCGGAGAAGACTGTGATTATTCCCGACCCTACGGCCGGATGTTCTTTGGCCGATTCGTGTCCGGCCGATCGCTTTGAGGCTTTTATCAAGGATCATCCCGGACATACGGTCATATCGTATGTCAACACCTCTGCAGCCGTTAAGGCTCTCAGTGATATTTTGGTCACCAGTTCGAATGCACGCAAGATTGTAGAAAGCCTGCCCAAAGATACTCCCATCATCTTCGGTCCGGATCGCAATCTTGGAAGTTATATCAACAGCGTCACCGGACGCGATATGGTACTATGGGACGGCGCCTGCCATGTGCATGCACGTTTCAGCGTTCAAGGTATCATAGACCTCAAAAAACAATACCTCGGAGCCCCGGTGCTGGCTCATCCCGAATGCCCCAAAGCGGTGCTTGTGCTTGCCGACCATGTAGGATCTACGGCAGCTTTGCTCAAATACGCACAACAAAGCGATGCTGATACCTTCATCGTAGCCACCGAAAGTGGCATACTACATCAGATGCACAAAAGCTGTCCGGAAAAAAATTTCATACCGGCGCCTCCGGACGAACTTGGATGTGGATGCAACGAATGTTCGTTTATGAAACAGATAAACCTTGAAAAAATACGTAACTCGTTGCGCGACATGGCTCCGGTAGTCAAGGTGGATGCCGAGACAGCTCGCCGTGCCATCGTTCCAATAAAGAGGATGCTCGAACTTTCGTGAAATATACATAATAAAAAAAATACACACTATATATAATGGAATATAATCATCGCTACATCGAAGCCCGCTGGCAAAAGTATTGGCGTGACAACAATACATACCGCGTAGACATAGACACCAAACGACCCAAATACTATGTACTTGACATGTTCCCCTACCCCTCGGGAGCAGGTTTGCACGTTGGACATCCCTTAGGATATATTGCCTCGGATATTGTAAGCCGCTACAAAAGGCTCAAAGGCTTTAATGTACTACATCCCATGGGATATGATGCATACGGACTACCTGCCGAGCAGTATGCAATACAGACCGGACAACATCCTGAGGTGACTACTCAAACCAATATAGCACGTTATCGCGAACAACTGGACAAGATAGGATTTTGCTACGACTGGTCGCGCGAAATACGTACATGTGATCCCGAGTATTACAAATGGACTCAATGGACTTTTAAGCGCATGTTCTTGAGCTACTATGACACTCAGGCTTGCAAAGCCATGCCCATCACCGAACTTGTGGCACGTTTCGAAAAAGAAGGTGCCAACGCCGACACTCCGGCAGCCTCTTCGCAGGTACTTACTTTCTCCGCCGACGAATGGAAGTCTATGGATGCCAAGCAGCAGTCTGACGTGTTGATGAACTATCGTATAGCATATCTCGGCAACACCATGGTCAATTGGTGTCCCAAATTGGGAACGGTACTGGCCAATGACGAAGTATCCGAAGGCGTATCGCTCCGCGGCGGTTACCCGGTAGAGCAAAAAGTGATGTACCAATGGTGTTTGCGTGTGAGTGCATATGCCGAACGCCTGCTTAAGGGACTTGACACCATCGATTGGACCGACTCTCTCAAAGAAACACAGCGCAACTGGATAGGTCGTAGCGAAGGCGCAGAAATGCATTTTGCCATCGATGGAAGAGAAGATATAGATCTCGAAATATTCACCACTCGTGCCGATACGGTTTTTGGTGTTACTTTTATGGTGCTTGCTCCCGAAAGCGAATATGTGGACAAAGTCACCACCGCCGAACAGCGCGAAGCCGTGACATCCTACATAGCCGCTACCAAGCGCCGCACCGAACGCGAGCGACTCATGGACAAGCATGTCAGCGGTGTATTCACCGGCGCATATGCCGTCAATCCTCTTACCGGTAAAAAGATACCTATTTGGGTAAGCGACTATGTACTTGCCGGATACGGTACAGGCGCCATCATGGCCGTGCCTGCACATGACAGTCGTGACTACGCCTTTGCCCGGCATTTCGATCTTCCTATAATTCCGCTTATAGAAGGTGCCGATGTATCCGAGCAGTCTTTCGATGCCAAAGAAGGCATTATGATGAACAGCGAAGGCTCCGAACTTAATCTCAACGGACTTACCGTCAAGGAAGCTATCGCCGCAACAAAAAAATTTATAAAGGAAAAAGGCATAGGCCGTGTTAAGGTTAACTATCGTCTGCGTGATGCCATATTCTCGCGTCAGCGCTATTGGGGCGAACCTTTCCCCGTATACTACAAGGAAGGTATACCTTGTATGCTCGATGACAAGGACCTGCCGCTGTTGTTGCCCGAAATAGATGCATATTTGCCCACAGAAAAAGGCGAGCCGCCATTGGGACGTGCCAAGAACTGGAAAACTGCCGATGGCTATCCCTTGGAACTGAACACTATGCCGGGATTTGCCGGCAGTTCGGCTTACTATCTGCGATACATGGATCCGCGCAATCACGATGCACTTGTATCCAAAGAGGCTGACGAGTACTGGCGCAATGTCGACCTATATATAGGAGGCACCGAACATGCCACGGGACACTTGATTTACAGTCGCTTTTGGAATAAGTTCCTTTATGACCTCGGAATAGTGGTAGAGGAAGAACCTTTCAAAAAACTCATAAACCAAGGCATGATACAAGGGCGTTCGAACTTCGTATACCGCATCAAGGATACTAATACCTTTGTGAGTGCAGGCAAGAAGAAAGACTATGATGTAACGCCCATACATGTGGACGTCAATATAGTAAAGAACGATGTACTCGATACGGAAGCCTTCCGTAAATGGCGTCCCGAATACAGCGATGCTCAATTCGTCCTCGAGGATGACGGCCGCTATATATGCGGATATGCAGTAGAAAAGATGTCCAAATCGATGTTCAACGTTGTCAATCCCGATGATATAGTAGCCACTTACGGTGCAGACACCCTGCGTCTCTACGAGATGTTCCTCGGTCCTTTGGAGCAGTCCAAGCCGTGGGATACTAACGGTATAGACGGTGTAAATAGATTTCTCAAAAAATTGTGGGCTCTCTTCTACAAAGGAGAAGAATTTTTGCCGGATGACAGCGCCGCTTCCGAAGAAGAGCTGCGCAGTCTCCATCGTCTTATAGCCAAGGTTACGGCCGACATTGACAATTTCTCGTTCAATACCTCGGTGGCCGCCTTTATGATATGTGTAAACGAACTTACCTCGCATCGCTGCCGCAGCCGACAGGTATTGCAATCGCTTTTGGTGCTGCTTACACCATTTGCGCCGCATATTGCCGAAGAATTGTGGCATGCCCTTGGCAACACTACCACCATCTGCGATGCCCAATGGCCGCAAGCCGAGGAACGCTATCTCAAAGCCGATACACAGACGTATGCCGTGTCCTTTAATGGCAAGGCACGCTTCACCATTACTGTGGCTGCCGGTACCGAACGCGCCGATGTCGAGCGTTTGGCACTCAGCAATTCCGCTGCTACCAAGTGGTTGGAAGGCAAGCAGATTGTAAAAATTATAGTAGTGCCGGGCAAGATAGTGAATGTCGTAGTTAAATAAAAAACATTACAATAAAATAATCATACAATAGACATAAAACACTATCTAATCACACCTCTTGCAAAATAAATAATAATATGGAATACGATTATTTGGTCATAGGCTCCGGTATAGCCGGCATGAGTTTTGCCCTCAAAGTGGCGGAGCACGGTCGTGTAGCTTTGATATGCAAGACTACTCTCGATGAGGCCAACACCGCATTGGCACAAGGCGGGGTCGCTTCGGTGACCAATCTTGCCGTGGACAACTTCGAGAAACACATACATGATACTATGGTAGCCGGAGACTGGCTCTCCGACCCGGCAGCAGTACGCGCCGTGGTCACCGGAGCACCCAAAGGTATCAAAGACCTGCTGTCTTGGGGTGTGAACTTTGACCGTCGCGAAGACGGGTCTTTTGACTTGCACCGCGAGGGTGGACATAGCGAATTCAGAATACTGCATCACGCCGACAACACCGGATTCGAAATACAACGCGGTCTTATAGAGGCAGTGCGACATAACCCCAATATAGACATCTACGAGCATCATTTTGCCATAGAAATCATCACCCAACACCATTTGGGACGCATAGTGACACGCCGAACACCTGACATAACTTGCTATGGAGCATATGTACTCGACCAAGAGACAGGCAAGGTTGAAAAATTCCTTGCACGCGTAACTGTCATGGCTACCGGCGGCGTCGGCGCCGTATACCAGACAACAACCAATCCGCTTGTAGCCACCGGCGATGGTATAGCTATGGTATACCGTGCCAAGGGAACGGTCAAAGATATGGAATTCATACAGTTCCATCCTACGGCGTTGTTCCACCCGGGCGATCGTCCATCGTTCCTTATTACCGAAGCCATGCGCGGCTATGGTGCGGTATTGCGCAACCTACGTGGCGACGAATTCATGCAGAAGTATGACCCGAGATTGTCGCTGGCGCCGCGCGACATTGTTGCACGCGCTATAGACAGCGAAATGAAACTCTACGGCGACGACCATGTATATCTTGACGTAACGCACAAAGACCCCGAAGAGACACGCCATCACTTCCCCAATATTTATCAGAAGTGCTTGAGCCTCGGCATAGATATCACCAAAGATTATATTCCCGTGGCACCGGCTGCCCATTACCTTTGTGGCGGCATCGCCGTCGATCTGGACGGTCAGTCTTCGATACATCGTTTGTATGCTTTGGGCGAATGCAGCCGCACGGGACTACACGGAGGCAACCGCTTGGCATCCAACTCGCTGATAGAAGCTGTGGTATATGCCGATGCTGCAGCACGACACGCCGTGACCCATGCCCCCGGATACGAATTGCGCCATGATGTCCCGGACTGGAACGACGAGGGTACACGCCATCCCGAAGAAATGGTGTTAATCACCCAAAGTATCAAGGAAGTCAACCAAATCATGGGTACATACGTGGGTATTGTGCGCTCTAATCTACGTCTTGACCGTGCCTGGAATCGTCTCGATATACTGTACGAAGAAACCGAGAAACTGTTCAAGGAATCAAAAGTGTCACGTGATATTTGCGAATTGCGCAATATCATCAACGTGGGCTACCTGATTATGCGACAAGCCAAGGAACGCCACGAGTCGCGAGGCTTGCACTACACGGTGGACTATCCCCCGGTACCGCACGACCATCAGTGAAAATGAAGCGGCGCAGCATGGTCATAGCGCTGGCCGCCGTAGCAATCATGGTAGCCGGCACGCTATGTTCCGCCTCAGGGCAGGAACATAGCCCGGATATGCGCCTGCCTTCTGCACGCGAAAATATTTACCAAGGATACAACTTCGTAGTCGATCCGGAAACGGGCGACACAATGACAATATTTTTCCTTCGTCCTTTCACGGTGTATCCGCCTATGAAATTCCGAAACAAGAAGGAAGAGGAATTCTATTGGCGAACCGTGCGCAATGTCAAGGTAACCCTTCCGTATGCCAAAATGATACGTGAGACACTTATCGAGACATACGAGTACATAGAGACTTTTGACACACAGAAGGAGCGTGAGCAATATCTCAAACGCATGGAAAAGGAACTTTTCAAACAGTACAAGCCAATACTCAAGCGACTGAGCAAAAGCCAGGCGCGGCTTTTGGTAAAGCTTATACAGCGCGAAACCGACCAATCGTCATACGAAATTGTCAAAGCATTTCTCGGCAGCTTTCGAGCCGTATTTTGGCAAGGCTTCGGTAGACTTTTCGGCGTCAACCTGCGAGGCAAGTTCCAACCCGAGAAGAAACGTGAAGACGCCATAATAGAACGCGTGGCTACGCTTGTCGAACAAGGCTCATTATAACACCGCTGCCGACCATGGATATAGACAAAATACTGGGAAGATACGGGTCGTACCTCACTGTCGAGCGTGGATACAGCGACAACACGCGCGATGCATACGTCACGGACGTTTCAAAGCTACTCAATGCGCTTGCTGCCGCCGATATCGACCCGACCAAGGCCACTGTGGATGACTTGCGTACATTCATGGGCGACTTGCACGACCTCGGCATCATGCCGCGCTCGTGCGCACGCATACTCAGCGGCATCAAGAATTTTTACCGTTATCTGCGTCTCGAGGGCATCATGGAAACCGATCCTACCGAATTGCTCGAAAGTCCGTCCGTGGGTTCGCGTCTGCCCTCGGTACTCTCCTTGGAAGAAATAGACGCCTTGATAGCGGCTATGGGGGACACACCTACGGGACGCCGCAATCGCGCAATCGTAGAAACCATGTACGGTTGCGGACTGCGTGTCTCCGAGTTGTGTGCACTGCAGATTTCGCACATAGACTTTCGCAATGCGGTAATGCTTATAAGAGGTAAAGGCTCCAAGGAACGACTCGTGCCGGTCAACGAAGTGGCATTGACGCGCATAAAAAACTATGTGGATACCGACCGTAATGATGTTCCTATAGTATCGGCCGATGCCGATACGGTGTTTCTCAACAGCCGTGGCCGACATTTGTCGCGTGTTATGATTTTCTACATATTGCGCGATGCGGCGGCGCGTGCCGGCATACGCACTCCACTGTCGCCGCACACGCTGCGACACTCTTTTGCCACCCATCTTCTTGAAGGCGGCGCCAACCTCCGTTCAATACAGCAGATGCTGGGACATGAGTCTATAGCCACCACGCAGATATATCTCCATATCGAAAATTCACGTCTGCGCCAGGAGATACTCGAACATCACCCCCGTTACAGACAAAATACAACCAAGACACCCAACGGCTGACATCCATCATACAACATAAAAGACTGATAACAAATATATTTCCTAATATCCGAATAACATCCACACCCAAAGACATGTCCACCATATACCTGAACCTCGGCAGCAACCTCGGCGACCGTCGCGCCAATATCGAAAGAGCCATACTGATGCTGGCATCACGCTATCCCCGGTCTCGCATACGGCGTGCCCCGGAAATACAGAGCGACGCATGGGGCTTCGATACAGTCAACCGGTTTATCAACGTCGGCATCGCCATCGATCTCCCGGAGGGACAGCAAGTGGAACCCCTTGCATTATTGGATCAAATACAGGCTATAGAGCAGATCATAGCCCCCGGCGAGACACACCGTAACTCCTTGGGCGACTACATAGACCGTAGCATCGATATCGACATCATAGCCATAGACGACTTGGTGTATTCGCATCCGCGGCTCAAAATTCCGCATCCGCATGCCGCCGCACGCACGTTTGTCATGAGACCCATGCACTTCCTGCGCCCCGGATGGACGCCCGAAAGCACCATGACCGCCGGCGCGCCGCGCAAAAAAACCACTGCAGAGATGCACCGCGATACCATAGAGCAATTCCATTCCAAGGAAAAACTGCCGTTGATAATAGTACTGGACAACATACGCTCGCTCAATAATATAGGTGCAATTTTTCGTACATGTGACGCCTTTGCCGTGCGACATGTGTGCCTGTGCGGCATCACCGCCACACCTCCATCGGTGGAGATACACAAGACAGCCCTCGGTGCCGAAGATTCGGTGGACTGGTCTTACTATGACAATACCCTCGAAGCCATATCCGTATTGCACAGCCGCGGATATGCTGTGTGCTGTCTCGAGCAGGTGCACGGCAGTGTTTCACTCCAAGATTTTGCGCCGACGGACGGACGCGGATATGCAATAGTCGTAGGCAACGAGGTTGATGGCGTGGACCCGGCCGTGGTGGCTGCCAGCGACATCTATCTCGAAATACCGCAATTCGGTACCAAACATTCGCTCAATGTCAGCGTCTCTGCCGCTATAGCCATGTGGCACATAGCCATGCGCCTTACCGGCAATACCTGACGGTATTCCGCCACCACCGCCTTTCACGCTTTAAGAAAAATGGCTACCTTTGCGGTAGTATTAAAGGACCATGAAATGAAAGCAGAAGAAATCAAACAATTATTCGAGAGCTTCGAGGCCATAGCCATAGAATATGAAGGCATCGAATGTTGGAGTGCACGTGAGCTTTATTCTGTACTGGGATATGCCCGATGGGATCGTTTCAAAGAAGCTATAAACAGGGCCAAAGAGTCCTGCGTAAATGCAGGAGAGTCAATTACCGACCATTTTTCCAACGTCGGGAAAATGGTCTTGCTTGGATCAGGTGCTGAACGTCAGATAGATGATATACTGTTGACGCGCTATGCCTGCTACCTTATAGCCCAAAACGGCGACCCTCGGAAGCCAGAAATAGCATTTGCACAAAACTATTTTGCCGTACAGACGCGCCGTGCCGAGATTGTCCAACAACGCATCCTCGACCACGAACGCGTACAAGCTCGCGCCAAACTTGCCGAGACAGAAAACCGCCTTTCGGGCGTATTATACGAGCGTGGGGTTGACTCGAAAGGCTTTGCCATAATACGCGCAAAAGGCGACCGGGCTCTATTCGGCCTCAATACAGCGCTTATGAAGCGCCGCGTCGGCGCACCCGATAAACGCCCCCTTGCCGACTTCCTTTCGACTGTCGCAATTAAAGCCAAAGACTTGGCCGCAGAAATGACTTCGGTTAATGTCCAACAAAAAGACCTTCACGGACAAATTGCGATAGAGGGCGAACATGTGGACAACAATACCGCTGTACGCGGAATGTTGCTCGACCGTGGCATCCGCCCCGAAACCCTGCCACCGGGCGAGGACGTCAAGAAAGGAGAACGCCGATTGAAGACTGACGAGAAAAAGATACTACCCAAACTATCAAAGATAAAGTAATAGCCAACGAATCTCTATCTGCGGCTAAGGCCGCAAAGAACGACGAGTTCTACACGCAGTACTACGACATCGAGTGTCTTGGCCGTCAGTGTAAGATTTGCCATACGATGCAGCCACACTTCATGTATCTGCTCATAGTCATTTCCCAGTTCCTTCTGCCAAATCGGCGTAAGGTGCTGAGGCATGATGTGCTCAATGGAATAGGTACCGTCATCACAGTGGCGGTATACATCCTTATCCTCCGAAGTGCCGAAATTCTCGAAGCGCTCAAGGATGTAAATCTTATTCTTACTGTTCATCAGATAAACTGGACGTTCCTCAAATGCCACCTTAAACCCCACATCGTCCGGGA
>OQVL01000460.1_pt1 | contig 21412 bp, 12 predicted proteins | sample 1691501 | NCBI WGS metagenome assembly OQVL01 (sample SAMN03418253, study PRJEB22391) | human gut metagenome | biome: human-gut; feature: organic feature; material: feces | host: Homo sapiens | place: Tanzania | collected 2013-01 | reverse complement strand
AAGAGACCGACGTTTCTGCCGATTCGCTCACCGAAAAGGTCAATGTTGTGCAAGAAAGCAAATCGAATGAGCCTCGGCATACGTTTTACGGCTCATTGATTGGAAATTGTCAAATCATTCAGTTATACCTTTCATTTCGCAATGATTTTGGCTTGATTTTGCAAAAGCTATGATATTACAATCTGAAAGCATAGATATCAGGAGGTAATAACTATGCTTTTAGGCGCTAATATCTATGCTTTTAGGCGGTAAAAGCTTAGCTTTTGCTTCGTTAAACGAGTCTGGACTGCGACTGTAAGCAAATATATCTTTTTTGCTTACAATTTATTTAATAACCATATATTTTACTTACAATTACATATTTGCAACAAGGACACATTTTGTAATCGTCTGAACAAAACATCAAAAAAAAAACAGCCCAGGCACTAAACTACCAAACTACGAAACAACCAAACCACAAAGCAACTAAACAACTTGATTTATTTTACCTTGTCCGCAACTGTGGGTAATGAAGGGCATTTTTCCCATCCCCAAAAGGACAAAAGCGTCCAGCCACCCTGCACGAACCTGAAAAGGTCCGGGAAGAGCGGCTGGAATTATGTTGAGTATAGGAAATACTTAGAAGTTGAAGTAGCGGGCTGCATTGTTGTAGCAGATATCCTCTACCATCTGGCGCACGCGCTTCTCTTCGTAACCAGTGAATGGAATGAGTCCCTTCTCGATGTCGTTGCCGAGAAGATTACAGAGAGTGCGGCGGAAATACTCATGACGTGGGTAAGAGAGGAATGAGCGTGAGTCGGTCAGCATACCTACGAAGCGAGAGAGAAGACCGAGCACTGAGAGAGCATTCATCTGCTTCTCCATGCCATCCTTCTGGTCGAGGAACCACCAGCCAGAGCCAAACTGAATCTTGCCAGCAACAGAACCGTCCTGGAAGTTGCCGAGCATTGTAGCGATAACCTCGTTGGCACATGGGTTGAGGTTATAGAGGATTGTCTTGGCAAGAGTGCCATTGGTGTTGAGCTCATCGAGGAAATGAGACATTGCCTTTGCAGTGGTGAACTCACCGATTGAGTCGAAACCCGTGTCAGCTCCGAGCTTAGCGAACATCTTTGAGTTGTTGTTGCGGATAGCACCGTAGTGATACTGCTGTGCCCAACCTGAAGCATAGTCCATCTTGCCCTGCTCGAAGAGGTAAGCGTGCTTGTACTTGCGCTCCTCTTCCTTGGTGATTGCCTCGCCAGCGAGAGCCTTCTTCATGATCGCGTCAATCTCAGCCTCTGTGTATGGCTCGTCGTAGAATTCCTCAATGCCGTGGTCAGAGAGCTTACATCCCATCGTCTCGAAGAAGTCGTGACGCTTCTGGAGAGCGGCAACGAGTTCAGCAAAGCAGGTGATAGGCATTTCGGCAACGCTTGCGAGCTTCTCGATATAAGCCTTCCATGTGGCAGCATCGATGTTCATGCCAGCGTCAGGACGCCATGTAGGGAGCATGCGTGTCTTTGCTGTAGGGTCGTCCTTCACCACTTTGTGCCACTCCAGGGAGTCTGCAGGATCGTCAGTGGTGCAGACAATCTTCACGTTGTAGTGCTCCATCATTCCGCGTGGGCAGAACTTAGGGTCATTCTGTATCTGATTGTTGCAGTCGTCATATATCTCGCGTGCTGTCTCTGGATTGAGGAGCTTGTCAATTCCGAAAGCAGTCTTGAGCTCAATGTGCGTCCAGTGATACAATGGGTTGCGGAATGTGTAAGGCACGGTCTCAGCCCATTTCTCGAACTTCTCCCAGTCAGTAGTGTCCTTGCCAGTGCAGAAGCGCTCGTCGATGCCGTTGGAACGCATAGCGCGCCACTTGTAGTGGTCGCCCATGAGCCAGATCTGCGCGATGGAATCGAAACGCTTGTTTTCAGCGACCATCTGTGGAATGAGGTGGCAGTGATAGTCGATGATAGGCATCTTGGCAGCGTGGTTGTGATAGAGGTCCTGCGCTGTCTTTGTTTCGAGAAGGAAGTTCTCGTCGTTGAATTGTTTCATTTCAGTTTAGATTTAAAATATTGTTGTTTGTTAATACAGTAGTAGCAGAAAAAAGGCTGATATACTCAAATACTGCCCATTTTCGTTGCAAATGTACTACTTTTTTTGCAAATAAAGAATGTTTCCCTTGATTTTTCAAAAAATATAACTAAATTTGCAGTCCGTAAGGCAATGAAACCTATTAACCCAATAAAAAAAAGAACATGAAAACCTCCACATTGCATGAATCTCTCAAGCGCACCGAGCGAGTTCTCCTTATTTATACAGGTGGCACAATCGGTATGGGACGAAACGAAAAGACCGGCGCTTTGGAGCCTCTTGACTTCAACCATCTCCTGTCCCGCATTCCGGAACTGGAGCAGATTCAGGCGAACATCACGGTTTATCAGTTTGACAAACCTATCGACTCAAGCGACATGGACTATCTCGTCTGGTCGCAACTTGTGCAGATAATCAGCCAAAACTATACCCGCTACGACGGCTTCGTAATCCTCCACGGTACGGACACTATGGCTTACACAGCATCAGCCCTCTCATTCATGCTGCAAAACCTTACCAAGCCTGTAATTCTCACCGGATCCCAACTGCCTATCGGCCAGATGCGTACTGACGGAAAGGAGAACCTCATTACGAGCATCGAGCTCGCTTCGCTGAAGAATGAGCGTGGCGTGACTCCAATCCCAGAAGTCTGCATCTACTTTGGAGGACACCTGCTGCGCGGAAACCGAAGCACCAAGCAGGACGCTGAGCAGTTCAACGCTTTCGAATCATTCAATTATCCTCACCTCTGCGAGGCTGGAGTGGAATTCAATTTCAACTACCACCATATTCTCCAGCCAGACTTCACCCGTCCGATGATCCCCCATAAGGAGATGAACCCTAACATTCTCGTATTCTCCTTATTCCCAGGACTTCAGGAGTCTGTATTCAAGCATATCATTGACAATCCAAACCTTAAGGGAATCGTAATGCGAAGCTATGGCTCCGGCAATGCTCCACAGCAGAAATGGCTCACCGATATGCTTACCACTGCCGTAGATCGTGGCGTAGTGATCGTCAATATCTCCCAGTGTGTGGCTGGTCGTGTAGAAATGGAGAGATATGGTGCAGGTCTCCATCTCTTCAATGCCGGCGTTCTCTCAGGCTATGACAGCACCATCGAAGCGGCTACGACAAAGCTCATGCACCTCTCTGCCCTCCACTCTGACCCGGGCGTAATCACCGAGCACATGAAGCGCTGCCTGGCTGGCGAAATCACTTTGGACAGTTGTCTGGTGAAGGAATAGAAACAAGCATTTCAAGGATAGCCCCCTCTTATCCCCACTGGGGACGGGAGGGGGCTATCCTTCATACAGTTTTATTCTATTTCCCATTTCAACCAACTACAAAGGAATGAACAAACCTACAACCAAACAATTTCTCACATTTCTCACGTCATTCTTTGCATTTTGAAAATTAATTATTACCTTTGCAGACAGATTGTTATAAACAAAGGTAAAAAGATAAGTAAATAACACAAAATACAAATGTTAAGAATAGCATTGCAATCCAAAGGCCGTCTCTTTGAAGACTGCATCAATCTGCTCAATGAAGCAGACATCAAAGTAAGTTCCAGCAAGCGAGTCCTCCTCGCCCAGTCAGGCAATTTCCCACTCGAGGTGCTCTATCTCCGCGACGACGATATTCCTCAGAGCGTGGCGTTAGGCGTGGCCGACATCGGCATCGTGGGCGAGAATGAATTTATGGAGCGTCATGAAGACGCGGAGATAATAAGCCGACTCGGCTTCTCAAAGTGCCGTCTTTCGCTCGCTATCCCCAAGTCTGTGGAATACACCGGATTGGAATGGTTCAACGGAAAGAAGATTGCCACCTCCTACCCTGTCATTCTCCGCAACTTCCTGGAGAAGAACAACATCGACGCGGAGATACACATCATCACCGGAAGCGTGGAGATAGCACCGGGAATATGCCTTGCAGACGGCATCTTCGACATCGTATCGAGCGGTTCTACACTCGTGAGCAACAACCTCCGAGAGGTGGAAGTGGTGACTCAGAGCGAGGCTCTGCTCATAGCCCACAAAGGTCTCTCTGACGAAAAGCGCGAGATTCTCAATGAGATGCTCTTCCGCTTTGAGGCTGTAAAGAATGCTGAAGGTCAGAAATATGTACGCATGAACGCACCTAAGGCAAAGCTGAAGGAGATTGTGGAAGTGCTTCCTGGACTCAAAAGCCCTACCATCATCCCGCTTGCTGACGAGGAATGGTGCTCTGTCCACGCTGTAATCGGACAGAAAGTGTTCTGGGAAATCATCGGAAAACTGAAGGAACTCGGTGCCCAGGGCATTCTGGTCAATACTATCGAGAAGATGATTATCTAATTTGTGGTTGTTGGTTGTTGGTTTTCGGTTTTTTGGCTCTTTAGTGAGAAAAACGCACCAGCAGCACACAGAAGCCACTGTGTCGGGCGCTTTTACGCCCGATTCTACAAAAAAAACTTAAGCAAATGAGAATAACGAAATACCCGACCAAAGAAGAGATAGCTAAGATAATAGAGCGTCCGCACCTCGACGTCTCTCAGCTCAATGCCACTGTAGCCACCGTCTTGGCTGACGTGAAAGCCAATGGCGACAAGGCTGTGATGGAATACGAGGCAAAGTTTGACAAGGCAAGCCTCACGCAGCTCGCTGTTACCGAAGAGGAAATGCTTGAAGCAGAGAGCCTTGTAAGCAAGGAATTAAAGGATTCCCTCATCCTTGCCCACCAGAATATCGCACGCTTTCATGAGTCTCAGAAATTTGAGTCCCAGAAGGTGGAGACGGTTCCTGGCGTGGTATGCTGGCAGAAAAGCGTTGCAATAGAGAAGGTTGGACTTTACATTCCGGGCGGCACTGCCCCACTCTTCTCCACTGTTCTCATGCTTGCCACTCCTGCCAAGATTGCGGGATGCAAGGAAATCGTGCTCTGCACCCCGCCAAACAAGGAAGGTAAAGTGAATCCTGCCATCCTCGTGGCGGCTCGTGTGGTTGGTGTGGATAAGATTTTCAAGGCTGGCGGCGGGAGAATCACCTGGGAGTCCATAGGTGCAATGGCTTACGGAACTGAGTCCGTACCAAAGGTTTACAAGATTTTCGGACCGGGAAACCAATACGTAATGGCTGCGAAACAGCAGGTTTCACTGCATGATGCTGCGATAGATATGCCGGCTGGTCCGAGTGAAGTCTGCGTCATTGCCGACGAAACGAGCAACGCCACCTACGTGGCTGCCGACCTCCTCTCCCAGGCTGAGCACGGCATTGACTCCCAGGTGATTCTCATCAGCACTTCCGAGACAATGATTTCCCAGGTGGAGGATGAACTGAAGAAGCAGCTTGCCGTGCTTCCACGCCACGAAATCGCGGAGAAAACACTGGAAAACTCCAATTTCGTACTCGTTCACGACAAGGACGAAGCGATGGATCTCAGCAACGCTTATGCGCCTGAGCATCTCATCATCGCCACTTCCGACTATGATTCCCTGGCAGAAAAGGTGGTAAATGCCGGCAGCGTGTTCCTCGGACAATATGCTTGCGAGTCGGCTGGCGACTATGCCAGCGGCACTAACCACACGCTTCCTACGCACGGCTACGCACTTGCCTATAATGGTGTAAACCTCGATTCATACAATCGCAAGATTACTTTCCAGCACCTCTCCGCTGAAGGAATCCGCTCCATCGGCCCTGCCGTGGTCTGCATGGCTGAGAATGAGCAACTCGAAGCTCATGCCAATGCGATGCGTGTGAGGGTCAACAATATTCTTAAAACAAGATAAAATCAGCGTCCGCCTCACCTCCCCACACGATACACTCAAGGTCTGACTCACCTCCCCAACACGATTCACTCAAGCGTCCGCCACCGTGTCGGGCGCGTCACCGCCCGATTCCCCAACTAAAAAGGATAAACAATGAAAGATCTTAAAGAATTGACAAGACCAAACATCTGGTCGTTAGCACCATACAGCAGTGCGAGAAATGAATACTCGGGCCACGTGGCTCGCGTCTTTCTCGATGCCAATGAGAGTCCATACAATAATCCTTACAACCGCTATCCTGACCCTCTCCAGCAGGAGGTGAAGGAGCGCATCTCCGTCATCAAGCACGTTCCGGTGGAGAATATCTTCCTCGGTAATGGTTCGGATGAAGCCATAGACCTCGTCTATCGCTGCTTCTGCGAGCCTAAGAAGGATAATGTCGTGGCCATCGAGCCGACCTACGGAATGTATAAAGTCTGCGCCGACATCAATGACGTGGAGTATCGCCCAGTGCTTCTGGATGCTGATTTCCAGATCAAAGCAGAGGCTTTGCTGGATGCCTGCGATGACAACACGAAGGTGATATGGATCTGTTCGCCTAACAATCCTACGGGAAACAGCATCGACCGCGACGAGATTATCAAGGTGATAACCTCTTTCCAGGGCATTGTGGTGGTGGACGAAGCCTACATCGACTTCTCGCAGGAGAAGAGTCTGACAAGGTTTCTCGCCAAACTACCAAACGTAATCGTCCTCCAGACCATGAGCAAGGCATGGGCTTCTGCCGCTATCCGCTGCGGAATGGCTTTCGCAAGCGAGGAGATTATCTCTATATATAATAAGGTGAAATATCCTTACAATGTCAACAAACTGACGCAACAGGAGGCTCTCGACCGTCTCAACCGCAACTTTGAGGTGGAGCAATGGGTGAAGCTCATCCTTCAGGAGCGACGCCAGCTCATGGATTCCTTTGCCCTTCTGCCTATCTGCAAGAAGGTTTATCCTACGGATGCCAACTTCTTCCTCGCTGAGATGGAGGGTGCGCAAGCCACTTACGATTACCTCGTGGCGAAGGGAATCATCGTGCGCAACCGCTCACGCATCACTCTCTGCCACAACTGTCTCCGCATCACCATCGGTACAAGGGAGGAAAACTCCGAACTGCTCAGTGCTCTGCGGACGATTTGAGAGAATGAAGAATAGCCCCCCCTCTTTCCCCTTATAGGGGGAGGCTGGATACGTTCTTCGGCTTGAGGTTTCTCTAAATGAATGAGAATGAAGTAAAAGGGAATAGAAAACAGGGAATAGGAGACTACCGTTGCTACTTGTGGTTTCTCGCTAATGAGATTAACTCAAGCGAACAAACGTAATCTCCTATTACCTTTTACCTATTCCCTATTACCTTATCTTCCCCTAGTGGGGACAGGAGTGGGGGCTATATTACCGTTATCTTGGCAAACTTCAAGAGCAGCTGCTTAGTTCCGGCATTCTGGAAATCAACGGTTGCCTTGGCTGAAGCGCCATCACCTGAGAGGGCGGTGACCACTCCCACTCCGAAGCGGTTGTGCTCTATCCTGTCGCCCACAGAGAGCGTCGGGATGCTTGCTGGAGCACCAGAACTGCGGTTTGCCGAAGAAGATGATGAGGATGAAAATGAAGAAGGCGAATCCATTGTGTTGCTTCCACGAAGCATTCCGCTACGGTTTGCGCCTACCGACAATGCTTCACGCACCTTACGCAGATTGCCTCCACGCGCTTCCAGCTCCCGCTCAAAGGCTGGACTGAATGGGTTGACTGGCGTCTCCGCTTTTCTGCCTTCCGTAATCTTCGGCTTCGGGTCAGCCATAAACTGTGAAGCGACAGGATGAGAATTCTGCATCCTGCCATTGGAATACCTTGAAGATGAGGAAGAACCGTAGTTTTTCCTGTTGTTTCTGCTAAACGAATCCACCTCTGACGAATTGGAATCCATCTCTATGAGCCTAGGGTCTATGTCCTTGAGGAAACGGCTCGGCGCATCAAACTCCATCCTTCCGTATCTGAAGCGCGTCTTGGCGCAGGTAAGCACGCATGAGTTTTCCGCTCTCGTGATTGCCACATAGAAGAGGCGGCGTTCCTCTTCCAGCAGTCGCATGGAGTCGGTACACATAGGCGAAGGGAAGATATTCTCCTCCATTCCCACCACATAGACTGAAGGAAACTCCAGACCTTTGGCGCTGTGGATAGTCATCATCGACACTTTGTCCTTGTTGTCATCGTCACCGGTCTGGCGGTCGGTCATCAGAGAGACATCCTGCAGGAAGTCTGTAAGCCCCACGGGCAGTTCTTCCTCACGTCCGTCCTCCACGAAGTCCTGAAGGGAGTTTACCAATTCCTCCAGATTCTCCTGACGCGACGTGTCGTCGGCATTCGTTCCGCTGTAAATGTCCGCCGTTATCCCGCTCTTCTTGATGATGTCCTTACCGAGTTCGAAGGCGTCATCCACGCCCAGTCGCTGGCCGAAGCCTTCTATCATCAGGCAGAAGAGGCTGAGCTTGTTTGTCGTTCCCTTGTTTATCTCCACTCCGTAAGCTGACGGATTCTGCGCCACGGTCCACAGGCTGACATTCCTTTCCTGTGCTCCTGCCACAATTTTGTTCACCGTAGTGTCGCCGATTCCTCGTGCAGGATAGTTGATTATCCTTCGGAATGCCTCTTCGTCGTGGTGGTTCACCACGAGTCTGAAATAGGATATCACATCCTTTATCTCCTTGCGCTGGTAGAAACTCATGCCTCCATATATCCTGTAAGGGATGTTGTCCTTGAGCATCTGCTCCTCGAATGTGCGGCTCTGATAGTTTGTACGGTAGAGGATAGCAAAGTCGGAATACTGCTTTCCCTCGCTTTTCACGGCGCGCTTGATGTCCTTGCAGATGCTTATCGCTTCCTCCTTGTCGCTCGAAAGCACTCTGAGACGCAGTTTCTCTCCTTCCGAGTTTTCACTGTACACGTCTTTTTCTATCTGTCGGCAGTTGTGCTTTATGAGACTGTTGGCTGCCTTTACGATGTTCTGCGTGGATCGGTAGTTCTGCTCCAGTTTGAACAATCGGCTACCGTCATACTGCTGCTGGAAGTCGAGGATGTTGTCGATATTGGCTCCACGGAATCCGTAGATACTCTGTGCATCGTCGCCCACCACGCAGACGTGCTGATGTCCGCCTGTCAACTGCCACACTATCTGCTGCTGGACATAGTTCGTGTCCTGATACTCATCCACGAGCACGAAGCGGAAACGCTCTCTGTATTTCTCCCTTACCTCGGGATTGTCGTGCAGAAGGCGGAAGGTATAGACCAGGAGGTCGTCGAAATCCATCGCATTGCTCTTGCGGCAGTTATCCACATACACAGAATAGATGTCCGGCATACGGTCCATTCTCGACTGCTGGTCACGCACCATAATGTTCGTGTTCCCAGCATATTGCGCTGGCAGAATCAATTTGTTCTTCGCCAGCGAGATGCGGTTGTGCACCTCTGCCGGCTTGTATATCTTGTCATCGAGTCCGAGTGTCTTGACGATGTTCTTGCAGAGCGACCTGGAGTCCGCCTCGTCATAGATGGTGAAATTGGAATCGTAGCCTATCAGCCCCGCTTCCCTTCTGAGTATTCTGGAAAAGACGCTGTGGAATGTTCCCATCTGGAGCGAGTAAGCCGACTCTCCCACGAGTCGCGAGATGCGTTCCTTCATCTCGTTGGCTGCCTTGTTGGTGAATGTGAGTGCCATTATCTCCCACGGCTTGTAGCCCTGCGTCAGGAGGTATGCTATCTTGTATGTGAGCACTCGCGTCTTTCCCGATCCGGCACCGGCAATGACGAGTGAAGCACCGTCGATGTATTCCACGGCTTTCAGTTGGGCGGGGTTCAGCTGGGCTGAGAGCGACTCCCAGAGCGATTTCGCTGTCCCGCCACTTGCTGAAGTGGAAGGTGTATCGTTATATGATGAATTATCTATATTATTCATTTCGTTATTGTCGATTACTGAGTTAGGTAAATATCAATATACAACCAGACAGCATAATGGGTTTCCAATATAGGGAAACCGCAAGCAAAGGAAGGTAATCTCCTATTACCTATTACCTAAAACCTAAAGAAGCGTTCCCTATTGCTTGGTGGGGAAAAGGTCCACGAACTTCATCTGGCACTCTATCTGGGCGCGGCGCTTCTTCATATTTGGTGACGGACTGGCACTGGAGAACTTCCGCGGATTGGGCAGTGTGGCGGCTATCTGGGCGCATTCGCTGCGGGTGAGGTCCTTGGCATCCTTGCCGAAGTTGTATTCTGCGCAAGCCTGCGCTCCATACAGCCCGTTACCCATTTCTATCGAGTTGAGATACACCTCCATTATCCTCTCCTTGCCCCACAGGGCTTCTATCAGGACTGTGAAATACATCTCGAATCCTTTTCTTATCCATGATCTGCCCGGCCAGAGAAACACGTTCTTCGCTGTCTGCTGCGTGATGGTGCTCGCGCCGTGCTTTGTCCCGCCTTTCCTGTTGTGCTTCACCGCCTTCTGTATCGCGTTGAAGTCAAAGCCGTGGTGCATCAGGAAGCGCTGGTCCTCGCTCGCCATCACTGCCACAGGCATGTATTTGGACATTTCGTCGAGAGACACCCATGTATGATGCAGCCTTACCTCATATTCGTCCGACACCATCTGCTCGCCGAGGCGGATAAACATCAGCGGCGTGAAATAGACGGGCACGAAGCGGTAAGCCACTACAACAAGAATAGTGGAGGCAAAGAATGCCACCACTATCCATCGTATTATCTTAGCAAATATTTTCACGGTAAGGGAATTGTTTGTTGTCTTGTTGTCTTGTTGTCTTGTTGTCTTGTTGTTTTGTTGACATTATGAATTATGAATTGTGAATTATGTATTTGGTTTCCCAACTGCATCTGCGCGATTTATCACTCTTCACTTTTCACTCTTCACTATATTTCACGAAGAAGTGAGAACGCTGTCCGGAAAACAGTACCAACCAAACAACCAGACAACTAAACAACCAGACAACTAAACAACAAATAAATTACAACTGTCCGTTCTCAGCGGCCTTGATGGTCTCTGCGTTAGCGTAAACGTAAACCTCCACGCGGCGGTTCTTTGAGCGACCTGCAGCGGTTGAGTTGTCGGCCTCCGGCACTGTAGAGCCCATGCCCATCACGTTCTTCACCTGGGCAGATGAAACGCCGAGCATCTTCATGTAGTTGCTCACGCTCTGAGCACGCTTCTCTGAGAGAGGGTTGTTGATAGCGTCAGAACCGGTGCTGTCGGTGTGACCTACCACTGTCACGTCACAGTCGGTGTTGTTCTTGAGGAATTGAGCCACGGAGGCGATGTTATGCTTTGCTGCATCGTTGAGGTCTGCCTTGTTTGATGCGAAGCGGATGCCCTGCTCGTTGAATTCAAACTTGTATCCCTTCAGACCGTTGGCGTCAGTAATCTCTGAGAGGTTGGCGTTGGCTGCTGCGGCTGCTGCCTCTGCTGCTGCCTTCTTCTTGTCCATGTGCTTGCCGATGAGGGCACCTGTGCCGCCACCTACTGTGGCTCCTACTGCTGCGCCGATTGCTGTTCCCTTGGCATTGCCGCCGAGAAGGCGACCTGCTATTGCGCCGAGCACTGCACCGCCGCCTGCTCCGATCGCTGCGCCGGTTCCTGTGTTAGTACTACAACTTGAGATGAGCATGCAGAGACATACTGCAATTGCTCCAAACTTAAACTTTTTCATAATTCTATCTGTAATAGTTAAAAGTTAAAAAATACGATTCTTTTTACCAAAACTGACGGCAAAGTTAATCATTTTTCCACAAACAGCAAACAAAAAACCATAACTATCATCATTCTTCCAACATTTTTTTGTATTTTTGCACTCAAATTTCATTTTCGCATATAAAATTCAATACAAAATATGGCAAAAGAACTTAAAGAATTGACAAAACGCGCTGACAATTACAGTCAGTGGTACAATGATCTCATCACCAAGGCTGACCTCGCTGAGCAGTCTGCAGTAAGAGGCTGCATGGTCATCAAGCCTTACGGCTATGCCATCTGGGAGAAGATGCAGCATCAGCTCGACCTCATGTTCAAGGAGACTGGCGTGCAGAACGCTTACTTCCCTCTCCTCATCCCTAAGTCTTTCCTCTCTCGCGAGGCAGAGCACGTGGAAGGCTTCGCTAAGGAATGCGCCGTGGTAACCCACTACCGTCTCAAAACCAATGAGACCAGCGACGGCGTTACTGTGGATCCTAACGCCAAGCTCGAAGAGGAACTCATCATCCGCCCTACTTCCGAGACCATCATCTGGAATACTTACAAGAACTGGATACAGTCCTGGCGCGACCTGCCGCTCATGTGCAACCAGTGGTGCAACGTGATGCGATGGGAGATGCGCACTCGTCCGTTCCTCCGCACATCCGAATTCCTCTGGCAGGAAGGCCATACCGCCCATGCCACCCGTGAGGAGGCTGAGAAGGAGGCACAGCTGATGCTCAAGGTGTACGCCGAGTTTGCAGAGAAATGGATGGCAGTGCCTGTGATGCAGGGCGTGAAGAGCGAGACAGAGCGTTTCGCCGGTGCTCTCGACACATACACCATCGAGGCGATGATGCAGGACGGCAAGGCCCTCCAGAGCGGCACTTCCCACTTCCTCGGACAGAACTTCGCGAAGGCATTCGATGTCACCTATCTTAATAAGGAGAACAAACCTGAATACGTTTGGGCTACATCATGGGGCGTGAGTACCCGTCTTATCGGCGCCCTCATCATGACCCACTCTGACGACAACGGTCTCGTGCTCCCTCCACGCCTCGCTCCTATCCAGGTCGTTATCATCCCTATCGGTAAGACCGACCAGATTGCTGCTGTCTCCGAAGCCATGAAGCCAGTCATCGACGGACTCCGACAGCTTGGCATCAGCGTCAAGTTTGACGACTCCGACAACAAACGTCCAGGATTCAAGTTTGCCGACTACGAGCTCAAGGGCGTTCCTGTACGCCTCGTCATGGGCGGTCGTGACCTTGAGAACGGCACCGTCGAGGTAATGCGCCGTGACACCCTGGAGAAGGAGACCGTTCCTTTCGAGGGCATCGTCGATTACGTCAAGAATCTCCTCGACGCCATCCAGGACAACATCTTTGAGAAGGCACGCTCCTTCCGCGATGCTCATATCTACGAGTGCGACAACTATGAGGAATTCAAGGAGAAGGTGAAGGACGGCGGTTTCTTCCTCTGCCACTGGGACGGCACTGCCGAGACCGAGGCCAAGATCAAGGAAGAGACACAGGCCACTATCCGCTGCGTGCCGTTCGCCTTCGAGCAGACACCAGGCTTCGACATGGTCACAGGCAAGCCTTCCAAGTGCCGTGTGCTCATCGCCCGTAGCTACTAAGGAAAGCCTCTTCTTAAATGAAAAATCTTCTTGAATGAAGAATGCTTATAGAATGAAGAATGAAGAATGCGGATTACGTTCTTCGGCTTGAGTTTTCTCGTCGGGATTCCTCAAGGGAACAAGACTAACTCAGATTCTTCACTCTTCACTTTTCACTAAAGAAGTGTAACTCCCATTCTGCATTATGAATTCTGCATTATGAATTATGAATTATGAACAGTGGGTGGAATAAGAGGAATACTCCCTTTTTCACCATCCGAAGGGTGTAAATCGTTCAAATTTGCCTTTGGACAATATCCCCCTCCATTTTGAAACACCATAATTATGAGTATATCCTGCTTATCCGTACCTTTGCACCGCACTAATCTAAAACGAGCCAAAAATGAACATTCTACAATCAATTTTCATCACAGCAATGATGACGGCTACCGGCACGATGACCGTTATGCCGATGCTGGCACATGATGCCGCCTTTGCCACCGGCAAGAGCATGACGGCAGCCACCGACGATTCTGATCTCGCCTTCAAGGCGGATGCAGCGATAAGGACTGCCAGACTGCAGCTCTCCGCTACGGACTACAATGGAAAGGAAACCCTCATCCAGGCGCTGAAGGATGCCGTCGTGGCAAGGAAGAACGCCGTGACGGACGGGCAACTGCAGACCATCATCGACGCTGTGGGCAAGGCGCAGGCTGAATACCTCGCCAACCGTCCGGACGGATGGGTGACGATAAAGAACGGTAACGCATGGACCGCCACCAACACCGGAGCCACCGTCCATTCCCATGGTCCCGGCTTCATACGCGTGGGAGATATATGGTATATGTGCGGTGAAGACCGTGCCGCCGCCCCTTCCGCACCATGGACCCCTGATGTCAACCTCTATTCCTCCGTGGATCTCGTGCATTGGAAGTACGAGAAGAAGATTATCGAGAACGGCGTCACCACGCCCGAGCTCGGCCACGGCAGATTCATCGAGCGCCCGAAGCTGATGTATAATCCCAAGACTGCAAAGTATGTAGTATGGTGCCACTATGAGCAGGGCAACTATGGAGCGTCGGAAGCCGCCTGCTTCGAGTGTGACTCCGTCAACGGTGCTTACAGGAGAGTATGGAGCGGACGACCTCTCGACACCAAGTCGCGCGACTGCAACGTCTTCCAGGATGAGGACGGCACCGCTTATTTCATCTCCACTACGGATGAGAACAGCAACCTCGGACTCTTCCGCCTCAGTGACGACTATCACAAGGCAGTGGAGAAGAGCGTGCTCTGCCCGCGTCAGGGACGTGAAGCACCGGCTATCGTGAGGGTGGGCAACAGATATTTCATGTTCAATTCCGCCTGCTCGGGATGGGAGCCTAACCAATGCAAGATGGCTTACACCACCAATCTCAAGACGGGATGGACCTCCCTCACCAATGTGGGCAACTATTACGCATACGACACCCAGGCTGCCGCCATCCTTACCATCAAGGGCACCAAGCAGACCACTTACCTCTACGTGGGCGACCGCTGGCAGGATCCTGACCTCCAGGGCACCAAGACCATCATGTTTCCCATCACATTCAATGGGTCTTCCGTGTCGCTGGACTACCGCGAGCGCTTCGACATCAATTTCGTGACAGGCGAATGGCGCGAGACACCGACGGAGAACGTGTTTGCCGACCGCAGCAGATTCCGCATCAAGAGCAAGAGCAGCGAGCACCCCACCTATCCTGCCACAGCGGCGATAGACGGAAACCCCAACACGTTCTGGCGCTCCAACGCTTCTGAGGACGGTGATGCCAGCGCAAAGAGCATCGCCATCGACATGGGCGCACAGATCCGCATCAAGGGCGTGGTAATCACACCACGCCTCGATTACAGTGCCGGACTCATCCGCAAATGCATGATCCAGACCAGCGTCAACGGCGTAACGTGGAACACGGTTTATAAGACCGACTGGCTCCCTTACTGGGCCGAGGTGACATTCGGCGACAGGAAATGCCGATACATCAAGATCACCAAGACCGATGGAGGTGCCGCTTCCATCGCCGACATCAATGTAGTGCTGGCAGACCAAGCCACAGGGGTGGACAAGACTGTCGTTTCCGACGGCAAAAGCCGTGAGGTCAGTTCCGTGAGATACTACAACATCGACGGAAGGGAGACCCTCTCGCCACGCAAAGGCATATATATCGCCAGGGTGAAATACAAGGACGGCCACACGGAATCGACCAAACGAGTGTTCTGAAACCATCAGTTTATCTATACCTATTATAATAAATAACATCAGTATGAACAGAAAATTTTTCAGTGCAGCCATAGCATTGCTACTGCCATTGTCACTCTTCGCCGCCAGACGGAATGCCAACAAGATAGGCATGGTGGAGGATGCGGTGCGCATTTCCAATGTGCAGACCGTGCATGGATTCTTTGGTGAGCACATGAACCTGAACAGGAATGTCTATCTGAAGAACTTCCCGATAGACAAGTATGTCGATTTCATCTCCAGAAGAGAGCAGACAGCATGGGACTGGACACAGGCGGAGCAACACGGAAAATGGATAGAGTCCGCTTTCCTTTCCGCCATCCAGACCGGCGACAAGGAACTGCTGGCCAAGGCGCAGGGCGTGCTCGACCGCATCATCGACTCACAGGAGCCGAACGGTTACCTCGGTGCCACGTCACGCAAGTACCGCACGGACAAGCGTCCTATCAGAGGAATGGACCCCTATGAGCTCTATTTCGTGTTCCATGCCCTTGAGACCGTCTATGAGGAAACGGGCGACAAGCGTCCGCTGGAGTCAGTGAAGAAGCTGGCAGACTATTTCCTCCGCTATTTCGGACCAGGCAAACTGGAGTTCTGGCCTTCAAGGTTCCATGCTCCGCAGAACAAGGAAAAGGTGCTCAACGGTCATTCCGACTTTGCAGGACACGCCGTGCACTATTCATGGGAAGCCACATTGCTCTGCGACCCTATGGTGAGACTCTACACCATCACCCACGACAAGAGATACCTCGACTGGTCGGAATGGGTGGTCGGCAACATCGACAAGTGGAGCGGATGGGATGCTTTCTCGCGTCTGGACAGCGTCGCTGACGGCAAACTGGAGATCTCCCAGCTCCAGCCATACGTGCATTCACACACCTTCCAGATGAACTTCATGGGATTCCTCCGCCTCTATCAGGTCACGGGAAACAAGTCATTGCTGCGCAAGGTGCAGGGAGCATGGAACTATATCCATGAGCGACAGATGTATATCACAGGCGGAGTGAGCGTAGCAGAGCACTATGAGAAGGGATATGTCAAGCCTCTCACCGGAAACATCATCGAGACCTGCGCCACGATGTCATGGATGCAGCTCACGCAGATGCTCCTTCAGCTGACAGGCGACACCAAGTATGCCGACGCGATAGAGAAGCTCATGCTCAATCATGTCTTTGCCGCACAGGACGCACTCACGGGCACCTGCCGCTATCATACGGCTCCCAACGGCACGAAGCCTCACGGATACTATCATGGTCCGGACTGCTGCACGGCCAGCGGACATCGCATCATCTCCCTTCTCCCTACATTCTTCTACGCACAGAAGGGCAAGGAATTCTACATCAATCAGTATCTTCCTTCAGGATACAGGGGCGATGGCGTGGATTTCACAGTGAGAGGTGACTTCCCTACCAGTGAGACAGTGGTCATCACGGTGAATGAATGCAAGGGAAAAGCCATCAATCTCCGCATTCCATCATGGTGTGAGACACCTTCAGTCTCAGTCAATGGAGTCGCTGTGCAGGGCGTGAAGTCCGGCTCTTACTGCAGACTCAACCGCAGATGGAAGGCAGGTGACAAGGTGGAGCTTACTCTTCCGATGAAGATGCAGTGGGTGAAGCGCGAGCATCATGCCGACTATGAGAAGTATTATCTCAAGGATGGAGAGATAATGTATCGCGAACGCCCTGCCAAGAAGATACCTTATGCCTTCATGAGAGGTCCGGTGGTCTATTGCGTTGACATGGTATGGAATCCGCAGATCAGCAATGATGACGTCAATATCAAGGACAATATGGCATTCGACGTGTCCGCTCTCCCACAACTTGTAGCCACTCCGTCACCGTCGCTTCTCGCCCCTTGCTTCCAGGCATCGGCAGTATATATGGGCAGACAGGTGAAGGTGCTCCTCACTCCTTTCTGCACCATCGGCAAATGGTGGCGCGATGGAGAAGAGAAAGCGGCGGTTTGGGCTGACGCTTACAGTTACGCCATCTGGCTTTTTGCCAAATAAGGTGTTGCGACAATGCGGAAATTCCGATGAAATGGGCGTTTTCTGACATTCAGGCTTCATCGTGATCGTTCCGTCGTGATATGAGTGATGGATGCAAAATAGTTCATCAGGTGGGGGAAAATTGTTCAAAATCACCCTTGGATAATATTCCCCCCGCCTTTGAACACCAAAAAGTTTTGAATAGGAAAAAAACAAAATACCTTTGCAACCAGAATCAGTTAGATGAAGAATAGAACTTATATTCCTTTAGTGAAAAGTGAAAAGTGAAGAGTGAAAAGCGAGAAATCGCGCTGGCGCAATTGGGAAACCAATTCATAATTCATAATTCATAATGCAGAATGCCAACAAACAACTAAATCACAAAACAACTAAACAACAAGACAACCGGACAACACTAAAACTATTATATAAAGAACATTAACCCAAAAACAAGGAAAAAGTATGAAAAGAAATCAACTCCTTTCCGTTCTGTTGTGTCTCATTTCGATGATGGCATACTTGCCTCTCAGAGCCGACAATGTCGCCACTCTGACTCTCGAAGACACACCGCTGCATGGTAATTACACATGTACGTATTACACTATCAACACTACTCCGATCGCTGAAGCATTGGGATTGTCGGCAGAATACTTTGCCGGCTACAGCAATTCAGGCGACATCAAGGTGGGAACATATCAGTCTGACGGCACAGTCATCACCTCTACCAATGCCGGAGCCGACGGTTTCAGCGGCTATTGGCTCAACAGCGAAGGCAAGCAGAGCGACTGGTCTAACGGTAATATCTTCTTCGTCTATGACCCGGCAGGACGCATCGGTGTAGGTCAGATGCCGGTTTCCGAGGGCAGCAAGACTCATTGCGAACCAGGAGCAAGCGTAGTATTCCATGCCATTTATCAGTATAATGACAAGGAAGCCGTAGTGGAATTCACATACAAGAGCACATATAAGGTGACTTACGCCAACAGCAAGAAGGAAGCCGAAGAAGCTCTTGCCAATCCGGAATATGCTTCCGTGCATGGCGCAGAGCGCACTTCACTCCAGAATCTCGTCAACGCTGCAGTGGAAGAGACAGAGGATGGATGGCTGAAGGCTTCGGAAGATGTCAAGAAAGCCATCGACTCATTCACCTCCGGCGTGACAGGTGCAGGCAATTACCAGCTCATTGACGGTCCGGGACATACCGGATTTGAATGCACTTACTTCGACATCGACATCCAGAAGATAGCAGACGTGCTCGGTCTTTCACTCGATGAATTCCTTGCCGGCTATGACAAGAATGCGGCTGAGAGCACCATTACCATGAGTACAATGGACAATTCAGGCAATCTCTACACTGCTACTGCCGACGCAGGAGATGCAGGATTCATCGGTTACTGGATGAACAAGAAGGGCGAACGCTGCGGATGGGGAAGCCAGGCAAGCTTCTATTTCGTCTTCGACCCGGCAGGACGTATCGGTATCGGTCAGATGCCTACAACGCAGAGCACAGGTGATAAGGTTGCCGCCGGCGACAATATCACGTTCAGCGTCATATTCAAGACTGCCACAAAGAGCGCAACCGTAAAGGTGAATTATGTCCTCACATTCGGCAACTGGCTCAAGAATCTCGTGGAGACGACACCTGACTACACCAAGCCTGCAAGCAACGTGTATTACACCAAGGCAATGCTCGACGCATATAATGCGCTCCGTGCTGATGCCATCGCTAAATATGATGTGGTAAAGACCGAAGAGGAAGTGATGGATATCTATAATCCTCTCAAGGAAGCTGCTGAGAATCTGGAGAAGAACATCGCTCTCTGGAAAGAATACAAGAAGGCCATCGACAAGGCACAGAAGGAAGTAATCGACGACCAGGACCACGTGATCTGGAACGATGCAGCCGATGAACTGGAGGAATACATCGAGATAGCAAACGACAATCTCGCTGCTGGCGCACTCGACAATGATGCAATCACCAATGAAATAGCAAAGCTCAACAATCTCTATAAGGAGGCTCTCAAGGGTGGAGTAACCCCAGGTGCCAACATCACAGACAAGTATCTGGTCAATCCTGACTTCGAGATCACATCAGGAGATGGTAGAGGCTGGACAGTGGAAGGCAGCGGAGTAAACTACGGAGGCAGTGACAAGAACCACTGCATCGAGGCTTCTGTCAGCTCAAGATTTGATGTCTATCAGACTTTGCAGAACATGCCGGTGGGCCTTTACACCGTGAAGGTGAACGGATATTACCGCTATGGCAGCGGAACAGCTTCGCTCACATACTTTGAAGACGGCACTGCCGCAAAGTATCAGGACAACGTGAAGGTCTATGTCAACGGCAATTCATCTTCACTCAACAATGTATTCGACGTGCAGGTGCCTGTAGGTACCGACTATACAGAGGGCAATGCTATCAAGGATGGCAATGAAATCTACTGGTATCCTAACAACATGACTGACGCTGGAGTGGCATTCAAGGCAGGACGATATGAGGTGAAGACCTACGGCGTAGTGTCCAATTCATCAGATGCTCTCCGTCTCGGAGTGAAGGGTTCCACCAAGGATGGCAGCTCATGGGCTATCTGGGACAACTTTGACGTGGTATATGAAGGCACGGAAGTGGATGCTGTCCAGCCTCTGCTCAACGCCAAGATTGATGAGATAAAGAGCCTTATTGCCGGCGAAAAGGTATATGGCAGTGAGGTGGTAGCCAAGGCAAATGCCGACATCGCGACTGCTGAAGGCGTGGCTACAGGCGAGGATGGAATGAAGATGTTCCAGTCATTATGCGCTCTTATCGCTGACCAGGGCGACCTTACAGCCTCTGCTCTGGCTATGGATTCGCTCACATTACAGAACAATAACCTGGATGCCACCATCCTCCTCTTCAATGAAAGCGCATCATCTGAGGCACTTGCCAATGCCAATGCAGTGAAATCAGAGGTGGAAAGCCATCTTGCAGCAAAGGATTTGGCTACATCTGAGGCCCGCAACTATATCGTTAAGATCGGTGAAGCAATGACATCGCTCCGTATGCCTAATGACCCGGAAATCACGGATTATACCTCAGTCATCATCAATGCTTCGTATGACAATGATGGAGAGGGCGTCAACAGTTTCAATGGATGGTCAGAATCCGGTGACACACACAGCTTCGGCAACAGTGATTACCAGAAGAATGCACTCCTCGTGGAGTATCATAAAGTGTTTGATGTCAACCAGACAATCTACGGTCTGCCTGACGGACAGTACAAAGTGGCAGTAAGCAGCTTCTCACGCTACGGTTCTTTGTCAAATGACTACAAGGTATGGAGCGAGGACAATAATGCCAAGAACAACGCATTCCTCTATGCAGTGGCAGGCAATGACAGCGTGAAGACCTCCATAGCATTCATCAGTTCAGGTGCTTATGAGAACGCAGGAATCACAGGTCAGACAAGCATTGACGGCAAGAATGTGCCTAATGACATGGTAAGTGCCGGCAAATGGTTTGACAATGGTTACTACAAGAATGAGGTGATAGTCAATGCCAAGGGCGGAAAACTCGTCATCGGCGTCTGCAAAGACCAGAATATCGGCGACGACTGGCTTATCCTCGGTCACTGGACATTGGAGTATCTCGGCGATGGCACCGGCATTGATAACGTAAAGGACAATGGAGTGAACGGCAAGGTAGTTGCCACAGAATACTATGATGTCAACGGCATGAAGCTGAACGGACTCAAGAAGGGTCTCAACATCATCAAGATGACAACAGCTGATGGCAAGGTTATCGCCAAGACCGTACTCGTAAAGTAAAAGTTAATTAGGGTTTGCTGAATTATTACCTGTTCACAGACAGAGGGTAGCAGACGTAGCCCCTCATAGTGACGATAATGATGAAAAACCGCCAGATTTCGGTCAGGGCAAGACAAAGTTCCCTC
>OQVL01000455.1_pt1 | contig 21480 bp, 4 predicted proteins | sample 1691501 | NCBI WGS metagenome assembly OQVL01 (sample SAMN03418253, study PRJEB22391) | human gut metagenome | biome: human-gut; feature: organic feature; material: feces | host: Homo sapiens | place: Tanzania | collected 2013-01 | reverse complement strand
GCAAAGATGGTCGTTGTCGATGGTGCTGAGAACGTCATGGTTCTGCGCTACGACCGTACTACAGACACCGAGGCCCCTACAAAGTTCACGGTTGTCCATGAGTATTACACCGATGGTAAGCTGGACGGTCAGACGGAGGAAATCCTTGAGGCCGATATTGGCGACATCATCGGGGCTGCTGGCATTACCAAGAACACCACGTTCAAGGATGGTACGTACACCTTCACTTCCGCCAACTATGAGGTTATCGTGATTGCCGAGGGTGGCGAGAATAAAATCATTCTCCGCTACAACCGCCCTGCGGAACCTGAAAATCCCGGCGATGATGGTAAGAATGAGGATGATAAGCCTATCACCAAGCCCGAAGATAAGCCTGAGGACAAGCCGGAAGATAAGCCTGATACCAAGCCTGAAAATAAGCCCAGCGGCGGTCACTACTATTATGACACCACTCCCAGCACGCCTTCCCCTGAGACTGTTCCTCATGCGCCTCAGACGGGTGACACTTCCTTCGGGTGGCTGTATGTGTTCGCTGTGGCCGGTGTCTCCATCGCTGCGCTGCTGGTGGCTCCTGTGATTGGCCGTCGTAAGAAGGACGCTGAGTAAGAAAAGTGTGCAATCATTGCACACTTTTCCAAGAAACCAAAACTGAGTACGGACGGTATAACCGGAATTTACGCCTGTGGAGATGCACGGTCATCATGGAAGCAGGAAGACTCTGTTAGCTGGTAATTACGTGAGAGGTGACGCCAGCGCTTTGGGGAACTGAATATGCCTGTGTCGGGTATATAAGGCCCTGAAATAACAGGGTTGTATACCAAAATCTTGGGTTCTTACAGGTATATAGGGCCCTGAAATAACAGGGTTGTATACCTTACGGATTATCTGAATGACAAAATAATTTAACTTTTCCCGCCGCAAGCCCACTCCTTGAGGGGTAGGAGGAGTCAACACATTCCTAAATCAAGCAAAAAAAAGTGTGCAATCATTGCACACTTTTCGGAGACAGAAAAACACCTGAAAGGATGAAAACGATATGAGAATCGTAGCAGTATGTAACCAAAAAGGCGGAGTAGGAAAGACCACCACCGCTGTGAACTTGGGCGCGGCACTGGCTCGGCTTGGGCAGAAAGTGCTGCTGGCAGACATCGACCCACAGCGGAATCTTTCCGACACGCTGGGCTTCGTGCAAGACAATACTCCCACTACGACCAATGAACTCATTTACTTCACGGCATACAATATGCCCATCAACCTGAGTTCGTTTATTCGGCACAACGAAAAGGAGCAGGTGGACTTCATCCCTGCGTCTCCTGCACTCTCCTCTGCGCCGACCATTCTGGCGAATGTAGCTGACGGAAACCGTGTGCTGGCAAAAGCGCTCTCTGCCGTTGGCAGCCAGTGTGACTATGACGTCTGCATTATCGACTGCAAGGGCAGCCTCGACCTGCTGACATCCAATGCTCTGACTGCTGCGGACAGTATCATCATTCCTGTGGAGGCTGAGGAATATGCTGTCAACGGTTTGGCAGACCTGCTGAGTACCATCGACAGCATTCAGAAGTCTCTGAACCCCAAGCTGACCATCGACGGTATCCTCATCAACCGTGCGGATACGCGGCGCAGCAACGTGAAGACTACGCGGGATGACCTGACGGAAGCGCTGGGCGATGGCGTGGTACTGGAGACAATGATTCCCTACCTCAAGGAAGTATCCGACGCACCGACCGAGCATCGCACCTGTGTAGCCAAGAAGGGAAGTCGTGTCGGTGAGCTCTATATGGACGTTGCAAAGGAGGTCATTTCGAAATGGCAAATTCGCTGAAAGATAAGCTGGCCGCGAATGCGGCTATCAAGGGCAACGGGCTGGACGCCCTGCTCGGCAACAACCCTATGGATGCCATGCGCGTCGATGACCGGCGTGTGCAGGACATTGCGCTGAATAAGCTGCATCCGTTCGAGGGGCATACCTTCCTCGTGGTCAAGAATAGCGACTACGACTCTATGGTTGACAGCATCCGCAACAGCGGCGTTACCGTGCCCCTCATTGTGCGTCCGCATCCGACCATTGCCGGCGATTTTGAAATCATCGCTGGACACCGTCGGTTCAGTGCAAGCACTGATGCGGGGCTCCGTGAAGTGCCTTGCCTTGTCACCAATATTGACAATCTGACCGCAAGTAAAATCATGGTGGAGACAAATATCCAGCGTCCTGAGTGGCTGCCGTCCGAGAAGGCGAGGTCTTTTAAGCTGTGGACGGATACGGTCAAGACGGAGCAGAACATCAAGCTGGGCCGGCGTACCAACGACAGTGCTGACGACCCCGTATTGGGCCGTGCCAGCGAGGTGGCGTGCAAGAGGTTTGGTATCTCTGCCCGTATGCTGGATATGTATATCAAGCTGAACGACTGCTCCGATGCTGTGCTGTCTCTCTGTGATGCGGGGCGTATGACGGTCACGGCGGCCTATCAGCTCTCTTTCCTGACAGATGAACAGCAGGCTGAGGTTGCGGACAAGATGGCTGCCGACACCATCATGACGCTGAACGAGGTTGATGCCAAGGCTATCCGCTACACCTACGAGGGGCGTCCCATGGAGATGCCTGCAGCTTCCACTGAGGATAGGCCTCAGGCGTCTGAGCCCGTGCCTGATGAGGTGCGTGACAACGAGCTGTCTTCCGGTGGCTATCCCGAAGGCTACGAACCTTCTGGCGGTGGTTCTCACGATGCCTCACACGATGCTGGCCCCGTGGAAACCGTAGGGTACGACTATCCTGATACAGAGGTCGAGGAGGGCTCTACAAACGCTCCTGATGCCGTTGCGGATGATACCGCAGCCGCTACTCAGCCTGCCGTTGTGAGGCCGCAGGAGCGCCTGTCTTGGGCTACCATTGATGGTAAAGCTAAGACCGCACCCAGCAAGGGCGTTCGAGTCACCTTTGTTTTCGATGAACCTGAGATTCTCGGTGGAAACGAGAATGAGGTCCGCCAGCGGCTCAATGAGGTCGTTCGCTCTGGAAACAAGGAGCTGCTGATGGCTCTGGCCGAAACGCTCTATGATGCCATGATTGGCGAGTAAATTCCTGCCTTAAATATAACCGAAAACAGAGTAAAGAAAGTGTGCAATGATTGCACACTTTCTTTTTTTGTGCAATGTTCAGAACGTATGTGCGCTTAGAATTGCGAAGACTAACGCAGCGCTGAAAATTTGCAGCTCCCAAGTAGTTGACAAAATATCGGATTTTGGTAGTGTAGAAAATGTAGACACTCGTCCGTCGTATCCGTTGTCCTGTAGCGACTTTGAGGGCAAAATACGGGCACGTGGACGAAAGAAATACTTTGCGAGAGGAGCTGGAAATTGTGAAGATTAGTCGTTTCAAGAAACTTCGCAGTATCGTTGCGATGCTGCTGGTGCTTGTGATGATGACCGGTACGCTCCCTACGTCTGCATTTGCTGCGGGGGAGGAGATTACTGGTGTGGACGACATCGGCAATGAGATAATTGCTGATGTCGGTATGGTGGAAGGGGGTGATGGTGCATCGGCAGAAGATACAGTATCTATCGGAGTGCCTGACGAAAAAGGCGAAGGAAACACGGAAGATGCTGTCGGAAGTGGCGAGGAATCCTCTCAAGATGGCAGCGACAGTACAGCGGATGATAGTAAGTCTCCCGATGAGGTGAAGGACAATAGTTCTCCAGACTCGGAATCCTCATTGGAAATATCTAACCCTGATGGTGAGAGTTTTGATGATGAAGAAGGTCTTTCGGACCCCTATGCCGGTGAAGATACTCCCGTGAGCGTTACGCCTTTGTATGGCTCGCCGCAAAACTCTTCTGGTCCGAGGAGGGCTCCCGCTCGCGCATCGGGAACTATTACGACCGGCCTCGATATGGGTTATAACAGGAAGTGGATGGCCGAGTTTGCCCCCTATTCCAGTGCTGTTGAGAAATTCTTCAATGGACAGCCAGCTTACTGTATTGAGCCTCACAAGGGCGCACCCGGCTCTGGCACCTCCGTCGATGCCAGCAGCTATTGGGGGGATGATAGAGTTCGCCTTGCGCTTGCCTATGGCTGGGGTGGCGCAGATGACTCGACGTTGCTCTGGTATGCTGGCAACGGCACCTATGCGTGGTGTGCTACGCAGGAGGTTATCTGGGAAATCGTTGGCGGCTACAGCGACCTGAGCGACCTGTTTGTGGGTCCCGGTCATGCTTATGACCCGGAGGTTGCTGAACCTATCAAGGCAGCACATGATTATATCTGGGAGAAGATTAACCAGCAGGCAGAGATTCCGAGTTTTGCTGTCTACCGTCCCACAGATTTCAGAAAAGATATTGAACTTGCGTGGAATGGTTCAGTGTGGACAGCAACTAAGTATGATTCAAACAGGGTTCTGCCGAATTTTGACAATTTCACATTTGGGTTGGCTGGTTTGTCGACGAGTAAGGTTGGATACAATCTGACAATAACAGCAACATCAGAAGCGGCAAAGAGTTTGCTGAATGGATATGCTTCATATGTGTCTTATGGTAACGTGATTGACCCCGACAGCATCAATGCTTACCTTCTCGTTGCGGGAGGAAGCAAGCAGCATTGTGTTGCTTTGAACGGTTGGCCTGACCCCGTTACTTGTTATGTGCGGGCGAAGGTGACGCAAACAACCGGTAATTTGGACATCACAAAGACGTCTGAAAATGGGAAAAACATTTCTAACGTCAGCTTTACTGTAACTGGGCCGAACGGATATAACCGGCTCTTTAAGACAAATGCATCCGGCAAAATCAGCATTACAGACCTGCAGCCCGGAACTTACACGATTACAGAATCTTCGCCGTTAGGATACTACGCTGTGAATCGGGTTCAGACTGCGACAGTTACGATTGGAGGCACGGCGAGTGTCTCCTTCCAGAACAAAGTGTCTCGGTGTACCGTGCAGGTAACGAAGACATCGGAAGATGGAGTTCTGCAAGGGTTCACTTTTACACTGACGGGAACATCTTACGCGGGAGATGCTGTAAATCTGTCTGCGACCACAGATGCGAACGGCAAGGCTACGTTCTCCAATGTCCCCTTGGGTTCCAACTATGTTCTTTCCGAGGTAAATACGCCCGGAAGATATGTAGCCCCTGTCAGCCAGACGTTCGCGCTTTCGACGCCTAATACGTCTGTAAGCAAAACATTCGAAAATAAATTGGCTCGCGGCAACGTGACTGTCACAAAGACCTCCGAAGATGGAAAAGTAAGCGGAGTTCAGTTTAATCTGAAGGGCACATCCACTTCCGGTCAGGCTGTAAATCTGACAGCTACCACCAATGCCAGCGGTGTAGCTACGTTCTCAAATGTGCTTATCGGTACATATACGCTGACCGAGGTAAATACTGGTAAACAGTATGCTCCTGTGTCCGCACAGAACGTCACTGTAAAGTATAACAACACCACACAGGCAACTGTCAGCAACAAGCTGGCACGCGGCTCCGTGCAGGTAACAAAGGCTTCCGAAGATGGTAAAATCGCCAACGTGCGTTTCCGCCTGCAGGGTACTTCCGTTGATGGTACTGCCGTTGACCTGTACGCGACAACCAACGCCTCAGGTATTGCAACCTTCTCCAATGTTCTTATCGGAAGCTATACTGTGTCCGAGGTCAATACACCGGCATACTATCAGGTGGTCAACCCTGTTAATGTTACCGTAAACATCAACAATAAGACTTCGGTGTCTATCCAGAATAAGCTCAAGGTTGGAGCTGTTCAGGTGACGAAGACCTCCGAAGATAGTGTTGTGAGTAACCTCACATTCACTCTGACCGGCACTTCCGATGCGGGAACGACCGTTAGCATGACAGCTAAGACGGATGCCAAGGGTGTTGCGACCTTCTCCAACGTGCCTATCGGTTCGAAGTATACGGTTCAGGAAGCCAACACTCCGGCTCGCTATGTGGTTCCTGCGGTTCAGGCTGGCGTGACTGTAAAGGTCAACGATACGACCAAGCTGTCGTTCCGTAACGACCTTGCTCGTGGTAATCTCCGTGTCACCAAGACCTCCGAGGATGGTTTGGTTTCCGGTGTGAAGTTCCATCTGGAAGGCACATCAACCTCCGGTGCGAAAGTTTCTCTGGATGCGACCACCAATGCACAGGGTATTGCCGAGTTTAAGGATGTGCTGGTTGGCAACAGCTATGTGCTGACTGAGGTTGGCACGGCTGCCCGCTATGTGGTTCCTGCAGCACAGAATGGTATCACCATTACTGTGGGTAAGACTACTGATGCCGCCGTCTACAACAAGCTGGCTCGTGGTACTGTCACAGTCACCAAGACTGCTGAAGACGGTTTGGTGTCCGGCATCAAGTTCCGCTTGACCGGCACGGCTGGTAACGGCGACACAGTGGACATGACCGCCACTACAAACGCCAAGGGTATTGCGACCTTCTCTGACGTCCTGATTGGTGAGAACTATACCATTCAGGAGGTCGGCACTGCTGAGAAATACATTGTGCCCGATGTCGTTTCCGGTATCGTGGTCACTCTGAATAAAACCACAAATGCCAACGTGTATAATAAGCTGGCCCGTGGTACAGTAAGCGTCACCAAGACCTCTGAAGATGGTATCGTTGAGGGCATCAAGTTCCGTCTGACGGGAACTTCCGCACAGGGACAGGCCGTTGATATGACCGCCGTGACCAATGCTGCTGGCGTGGCGACCTTTGAGAACGTACTGGTCGGTTATAACTACTCTTTGGAAGAAGTTGATACCGCCGCCCGCTACGTCATTCCCGCTGTCAAGGATGGCATCGACGTAAAGCTGGATAAGACCACGACCGCATCTATCCACAACGTGCTGAAGAAGTGGTCTGTGACCGTCACAAAGCGTGATAATGAGACGACTACAGCACAGGGTAATGCCACGCTGAAAGGTGCCGTTTACGGTTTGTATGACGGTGATGAGCTGGTGAAGCAGTACACCACTGATGCCAATGGCAAGTTCACTACGGACGTTTACATCTGTGGTGATAATTGGACCATCAAGGAAATCGTCCCTTCCGTTGGCTATCTGCTGGACGACAGTGTGTATCACGTCGGTGCCGAGGCGAAGAACTACGTTATCGAAATCAATGCGGCTCCCGATTTGGGCGTTACCGAGCGAGTCATCAAGGGCTACATCAAGATTTTCAAGCACTCCGATGTGGGAGCTACCGGCCTTGAGGAAGCTCTCCCGACCGGAAAGGTGACTCCCGAAGTTGGAGCCGAGTTCGACGTCTACCTGAAGGCTGCTGGCAGTTACGCCAACGCGAAGACCACCGACCGAGACCATATCGTTGTTGGAGAGGACGGGTATGCTACCACCAAGGCTCTGCCTTACGGTACATACATCATTGACCAGACGAAGGACTTTGAGAGCGCTGATATGCTCCATGGTTTCGAGGTCACTATTTCCGAGAACGGTAAGACATACTTCTATGTTTTGAACGACCGTCCTTACTATGCTTCTGTTCGCATTGTCAAGCTCGATGCGATGGATAACACCCTGATTCCTTACAGTGGTGCGGAGTTCCAAATCTACGACCCCGACGGAAATCTGGTTTCTCTCAAGAATGGCCTTTCAACTGTCTCTACATTTAAGACCGATGCCGAAGGTAAGCTGATTACTCCTGAGGAGCTGCCGTTTGGTCGAGGCTATACGCTGGTCGAGGTAACGGCGCCCAAGGGCTACAAGCTGGATTCCACTCCCATCGAGTTCAATGTTGACGCAGAGAACACTACGATGGAAGGTGATAAGAAAGTCATCGTGGTTACGGCAAAGGATAGTCCTGTGACACCGGAAATCAAGACCGTGGCAAAGGGAGCTGCTGGGGAGAAGACTATGGAGCCCCTGACATCTGTGACTATCAAGGATACAGTATCCTGCACGGATGTAATCCCCGGCAAGACCTACACCGTGAATGGATATCTTGTGCTGAAGTCTACAGGTGAACCTTTGCTGGATGGCAGCGGCAAGCGCATTACTGCAACAAACACATTTGTTGCAGGTGACAACTTCAATGGTTCCACGGAGCTGACCTTTACCTTTGATGCTTCTCTGATTGCCGGCGATGCTGTTGTTGTTTTCGATACGCTGCATCGTGATGGTGTCGAGGTGGCAAGCCATAAGGACATTGCGGATGCCGACCAGACCGTAGCTTTCTACGCCCCTGAAATCAAGACCTCTGCAAATAACCCCGATGGCAACGTGAAGGTAGTTGACCCCTCTGTTGGCGTTTCTGTCGTTGATACCGTATCCTATAAGCACCTGACACCCGGCCATAAATATGTACTGAGCGGGCAGATGATGGATAAGGACACACAGCAGCCCGCAAAGGATGACAATGGTAATTTCATTGTTGGCGAGACAACCTTTACGCCGTCCACCACTTCAGGTACGGTGGATGTGGTCTTTACCTTCGACGCCACTGAGATTGCCGGCGTCCAGCTCGTTGCTTTCGAGAAACTCTACCATGTTGCTATCAGCGCAGAAGTGCCTGTTGCGACGCATGAGGACATTGACGATGCTGACCAGACCGTGACGGTCGAGGCTCCTGAGATTACCACCAACGCAGTGAATGCTGCCGACGGAACGAAGTTCCTTGAGGCGCAGTACAGCGTAAAAATCAAGGATACTGTCTCTTATGAGAAGGTAGTTGAGGGACATACCTATCTGCTGACTGGCAAGGTCTTTGATAAAACTACGGGCGAGTTTCTGAAAGATACTGCCGGCAATGACATTACTGGCACAACGACGTTTACGCCTACGGCAAAGACCGGTACAGTAGATGTCGAGTTCATCTTTGATGCTTCCGAGTTGTATGGGCATACGCTGGTTATCTTTGAGAAGCTGTCCTACCGTGGTACGGTGCTGACGGTTCACGAAGATGATGCAGATGCCAACCAGACCGTGAAGGTATATAACCCCGAAATCGGCACTACCGCTATTGACGGTGAGGGTACTGGAAAGTCCGTTGACCCTGCAAAGAATGTTGTCATCAAGGATACGATTGCATACGAGCACCTTACCATCGGTCAGGAGTACACCATCACTGGTACGGTGATGAATAAGCGCACCGGTGAGCCTGTGGTTTCTGGCGGGCGTACCGTAACCGTGACGAACACGTTTACGCCTACCGCCTCTAAGGGCAGCACCGAGATGATATTTACCTTTGATGCTTCTGGGCTTGACGGTGATTCTCTGGTCGTCTACGAGGAACTTTATTTCCGCGCTTCTGACACGACTCCTTGCGCTGTCCATAAGGACATCAATGATGAAGGCCAGACTGTCGCTGTGAATACCCCTTCGATTCATACGACCATCAACGAAAGCATCTCTCTGAACAACTACTTTGAGCCCCTGAACGAAATCACTATCACGGATACCGTGACCTATACCGACCTCGTGCCCGGTCACACGTATAAAGTGATGGGCAACCTCGTTTCCAAGGATACCGGCGATGTCATCCGTGACGGCAACGGTAAATTGGTGGCTGGCGAGACTGAGTTCGTTCCGACCAGTAAGGATGGCAGCGTTGACGTGACCTTCACGCTGAATGCATCTATTCTGTACGGCCAGAGCGTTATCGCCTTTGAGTCTCTGTACTATCACAACACCATTATCGCCGAGCACAAAGACCTTACGGACGAGAAGCAGGAAGCCATTTTCTTCGCTCCTGAGTTGAGCACTAAGGCCCTGAACGATGATGGCAATACCAACCTGATTGACCCCGCTAAGGGGACTCATATCGTGGATACCGTGAATTACCGCCATCTGACTCCCGACCATGAGTACACCATCATCGGTAAGCTGATGGACAAGGATACCGGCAAGGCTCTGCTCGATGCGAAGGGTAATGAGATTACCGGCAAGACCACGTTCACACCTGAGCGTGTTGCTGGGACTGTGAATGTAGAGTTTACCTTTGATGCCAGCAATATGGCGGGGAAGACCCTCGTGGTGTTTGAGTATCTGTACTTCAATAAAAACGAGGAGATTCCTGCAGGCAAACACACTGACATTAACGACCTGAAGCAGTCTTTGACCTTTAATACTCCGGAAATCAAGACCAGCGCAAAGAACGCAGAGGGCAATTCCAAGTTCTTCGACCCCAAGAGTTCTGTGAAACTGATTGATACCGTGACGTATTCAGGTCTGAGTAAGGGACATGAATATACCGTGTCCGGTACGCTGATGAATAAGCAGACTGGCGCTCCTGTGCTGAATTCTAATGGAACTCCCGTAACAGGCAGCACGACCTTTACAGCCCGCAGTGTGAACGGAAAAGTCAAAGTCGAGTTTACCTTCGATGCTTCGCAGCTCTATGGTCAGTCCTTGGTCGTGTTTGAGGAATTGGCTTTCAACGGTACGATTATCGCCGAGCATAAGGACTTTGAGGATGATAACCAGACCGTGAAAATCAATACGCCCAGCATCTCAACGAGCGCTGAGAACACTGATGGCGGCAACAATTTGGTCGATGCAGCCAAGAAGGTTTCCATCACTGATACCGTTACCTATTCCCATGTGACACCTGACCACGAGTATACGCTGGTGGGACGACTGATGAATGGTGAAACTGGTGAAGAACTGCCCAACACGGTTGTATCTATCAAGTTTACACCGAAGCGGACTTTTGGCTCCGTGGATATGACATTCACTTTGAATGCCTCTCAGCTCGCAGGCAAGAGTGTTGTGGTCTTTGAGGAACTATTCTTCAATGAAGATGATACAGAGCCTTGTGCAAAGCACACTGACCTCCGTGATGAAGCGCAGACCGTGATTGTCACCGAGCCCAGCATTGGTACGACGATGAACGCAAGCCCTGACAAGAACCAGTTCTTCGTCTCTTCCTTGGCTACTGTTCTTGTCGATACCGTGAACTACCATAATCTCATCCCCGGCCATACCTATGTTGCTGAAGGCCGCCTGATGGATAAGGCTACTGGCCGTGTGCTGGTTGGCGGAAACGGTGAAATCACTGGCAAGACGATTTTTGTACCCACATCTTCCGACGGTTCTGTTGATGTCTACTTTACGTTTGACTCCTCAGCGCTGTTTGGGAAGACGGTCGTGGCGTTTGAGACTGTTTTCTATGATGGAAATATCATCGCCAAGCATGAAGACATCAATGATGTTGACCAGTCTGCAACGTTCTATATGCCTGAACTGTCTGATACAACCGCAGAGAACGGCGAGGGCGGCGGAAAATTCATTGATGCAGCCGGAAACGTCGTAATCCGCGATACTGTTAAGTATGAACACCTGTCAGCAAAGCATGACTATAAGCTGCGTGGGACACTGGTTTATCAGACTTCTGGTGAGCCTGTTCTGCTGAACGGAATGCCTATTGTCGTTGAGAAATCCTTCACCGCAAAGAAGGCATACGGCAGCATCGACATGGAGTTTACTTTCGATGCAACGGGTATGCAGGGTAAGGACATCGTAGTTTTCGAGGAACTGTTCTACGAGCAGCAGTCTGTTGCGGTTGCATCCCACAAAGACCTTGACGATGAAGGGCAGACTGTAACGGTAGCGAAACCCACTGTTAAGACCACAGCTTCCAATAAGGCTGATGGCAGCAAAATGCTTGAACCTGAAAAGAAGGTCACTATTCTGGATACTGTTTCCTTCACTGGCCTGATTGACGGTCATACATATAAGGTTTCCGGAACGCTGATGGATAAGGCAACCGGTAAGCCTGTGGTCGATGCAAATGGTGATGCGATTACAGTTGAGAAGACCTTCAAGGCAAAGGATGCCAGCGGCAGCATTGATGTTGAGTTCACCTTTGCTGCTACCGGGCTGTTCGGCAAAGACCTCGTGGTATTTGAGAAGATTTTCTACAACGATACCGAGATTGCCTCTCACGAAAATATCAATGATAAGGGTCAGACCGTGCAGGTCCATAACCCCAATATCACTGGTACGACAGCAGTTGGAACACTTGATGGCGGTAAGTTCATCGACCCCGCAGCAAACGTAAAAATTACTGATACTGTCGCCTATGAGCATCTCTCCACCGGCCACGAATACACGTTGCATGGTACGTTGATGAACAAGGAGACTGGTGAACCTATCAAGAACGGCGGAGCAGAGGTTGTATTCGAACAGACCTTCACGCCTTCGGCAACAAGTGGCTCTGTGGATATGCAGTTCACTTTCAATGCTTCTTTCATGAAGGGAAAGGACATCGTCGTATTCGAGGAAATCTACTTCAATGCCGATGATACGGAACCTGTTGCAGTCCATAAGGATATCGACGATGGCAGCCAGACCGTCTCTGTGACGAACCCTGAAGTACAGACTGTTGCCGTGAACAAAGGGGATAACGGTAAGGTGTTTGAGCCGGATACCACGGTCACGCTGAAGGATACTGTGTTCTACAACAACCTTATTGTGGGACACAAGTACACCGTGACCGGAACCCTGATGGATGAGGAAACTGGGAAAGCCATCAAGGATATTGATGGAAACATCGTAACTGCTTCCGTCGAGTTCGTCCCCGAAGCTGCCTGCGGTACGGTCGATGTCGAGTTTACCTTTGCTGCAACCGAACTGTACGGTAAGACTATCGTGGCATTTGAGAAGCTCCTGTTTAACGGGACTGTCATTGCATCTCACGAGGATATCAATGATGAGGAGCAAACCACCACGGTCCATAACCCTGAAATTATGCGAACTATCGCGGTGAGCGCAGTTGATGAGGGCAAGCTCATTGATGCCTCTGAAACCTCTATCATCAACGATACCGTGGTGTATCGCCACCTGTCTACCGGTCACACCTACACGCTGAGAAGCAGCTTGGTTGACAAGACCACCGGTGAGCCTGTGCTGAACAACGGTGTACCTGTTGTTGCGGAGATGCAGTTCGCTCCGGAGAGCACTGCCGGCTCGGTCGTCGCTGCAATCGAGTTTGACGCCTCCTCCGTAAAGGGACGTGACATCGTGGTATTTGAAGAGCTGTTCTTTAATGCCGACGATAAGAACCCTGTTGCGGCTCATAAGGATATTGAGGATGCTGACCAGACCGTGACCGTGGTGAAGTCTTCCATCAAGACCTCCGCTGAGAACGCCGCTGATAGCACGAAGGTGTTTGAGCCTACTGCTGATGTCGTACTGAAGGATACCGTGACCTACGAAGGCCTCATCGTCGGGCATACGTACAAGGTTGTCGGTACTCTGATGGATAAGGCAACCGGCAAGCCCGTAGAGAACACAGAAGGGAAGACCATCACCGCAGAGGCCACCTTTACGCCTGAGGCGGAGAGTGGTTCCGTGGTTGTTGAGTTCAAGTTCGACGCACGTACTTTCTTTGGACGTACGCTGGTCGTTTTTGAGAACCTGTACTATGGTAATTCTGTTGTTGCATCTCACAAGGATATCAATGACGAAGACCAGTCTGTTGACGTCAAGGCTCCCATTATTGTTGGTACTACTGCGACCAACAAGGCCGATGGCGGAAAGCTGTTCGACCCTGCAGAAAAGGTTGTTTTGGTCGATACCGTGAAGTATGACCATCTCTCCGCTGCCCACAAGTATACGCTTGTCGGAAAGCTGATGGATAAGGCATCTGGCGAGGCAGTGAATGATAAGGACGGCAATCCTGTCACAGCATCTACATCCTTTACTCCCGATGCGCTTTCCGGTTCCGTCGGTGTGGTATTCGAGTTCGATGGTAAAGCCCTTGCAGGTAAGGATGTCGTTGTTTTCGAGTACCTCTTCTATAATGAGGGCGATGAAACCGCACTGACAACTCACGAGGACTTGGAGGATGCTGCTCAGACCGTTACCTTCACAAACCCGTCTGTCAAGACATCTGCTTCCAATGCCTCCACCGGAAAGAAGACTTTCTCACCGTATGAAAAGGCCGAACTGGTCGATACTGTGACCTACACAGGTCTCATTCCCGGCCATGAGTACACACTGGTCGGTACTCTGATGGAGAAGGTGAAGACTGGCGACAAGTTCGAGGGTAAGGCCGTAATGGACAAGGACAATAAGCCTTTGACCGCAACAGCGACCTTTACTCCTGAAAAGGCTGATAGCACAACGACCGTATCCTTCATCTTCAGCGCTCGTTCCGTGGCAGGGAAGACCCTTGTCGTCTACGAGGAACTCTTCTACGACAACATGAGTATCGCTGCTCACGCCGACATCACGGATGAGGAGCAGACCGTGACCGTTGACCGTATCCATTATCGCAGCGGTCCTACCATGAGCACGACGGCAACATTTGCCAATGGCGCAAAGTCCAGCGGCTATGCCTCTCGCCTTGTGATTGTGGATACCGTGAGCTACTCCGGTCTGACTGTCGGCCAGACCTACACGCTGGTTGGTAAGTTGATGGATTCTCAGACGGGCGTGGCGCTCCGCGACACGAACGATAGGGAAGTGACCTCCACGCTGACATTTACCCCGAAGACCTCCGATGGCTCCGTTGATATGAAGTTCTCCTTTAACGCGGGGAACATCAAGGGTGCGAAGATTGTCGTATTTGAGGAGATGTACGTCGGTAAGGACGTGGCTGGCACTCTGTACCTGAGTCATACCGATATCAATGATGCTGGTCAAACTGTGACTGTCACCGTTTCTCCCAAGACCGGCGATAGCGGAATCGGCATCTACATCGCAATCGGAGCGATTGCTCTGGGTGCGGTAGTTGTGGTTGTTGTCGTGTCCACCATCAAGCGCAAGAAGAACAAATAACTTAAATGGGGTCAGCAAACCTCATAGAAACCCAAAATTGGGCCGGAGAAAACCTCCGGCTCAATTTTTTTGCAAAAAATTTTCAGGAGAAATTTGGAGGGCAGTGGACTGCTGAAGCTGTTGCTACATCAAGGGTTTCAGATTTTTTGGAACACAAGACCTTGTGCTTTTTGCACCTCGGATTCATATTTTTACAAAATCGAGACTTGACATTTTTTTATATTCGTGTTATAGTCAGCACATCAAAAATAATGTCAAGTTTCCACAGAACAAATCCTCGCGCACTGGTCATTTATTTGAATACATTCCCTGAGCAAATTTTGAATTTTAAGAAAGGAACTATGACAATGAAAAAGATGAAGAATTTTATGGCCCTGCTGCTGGCTCTGGTGATGACCATGAGTTTGGTGGCCTGTGGTAACAAGGCCAGCGAGGAAACCAAGACCGGCGAGGAAATCGGATGCTACGTGCAGACGACTGAGACCGGCGAAAAGGTTCTGGTGGACAAGGACGGCAAGGCAGTGACCGACTTCACGCTGGATGCGGACGGCAATGTGCTGGATGCGGATGGCAATGTGGTCGTCAAGGCGGAGGATATCACCGCTTATGTCGAGCAGTCCGGAAACGTGGCAGATGAGAAGGCGGAGGAACCCAAGGTCGATGATGCTCAGAAGACCGAGGATAAGACCGATGCCAAGGATGAGGTCAAGGCCGACGACAAGAAGACCGAGACCAAGGTTGACGAGTCCAAGAAGGATGAGAAGAAGCCCGCTGACAATAAGCAGGATACCTCCAAGACGGACACAAAGACCGACACGAAGACGGATAACAAGTCTGACAACAAGAGCGATACCAAGAATGACACCAAGACGGAGACTCCCTCTCAGAAGCCCTCTACTCCCAGCTATGACAACGGCAGCCTGACTACTGCTCAGGTGAAGGAGCTGCAGCGTTGGTATGGCGTGACCGCTGACGGTCAGTGGGGCGCGGGTTCCAAGAAGGCAGCCGGCGGTCGTACTGCTGACGAGGCTTGGGCCTACTACCAGAACAACAAGCAGACTACCACGCCTGACCAGCCCTCCGGCGGTAACACCGGTAACACCGGCAACAACGGTGGCAGCACTACTCCCAGCAAGCCCTCTGACGACAACAGCGGTTCCACTGGTGGTGGTTCTACTACTCCCACCGAGCCCACCAAGCCCACCAAGGCTGATATCGACTGTTCCGCAGCTATGGCTGCTGGAAATGCTTACGCGGAAAGCGTAGGTTTTGAGATTTGGGATGGCAGCAGAAGCTATTTCCCTCCCATTTACTTGGAGCGCGATTGTCCTGAGTCTTGTTGGAATCAGGAATGGGTTGAGTCTGCAATTAAGCAGAAGGTGGATTATGTTAAGGAAACTGCCATCCGCCTTGGGCGTTGGAGTCCTGTTGATGAAGTCCCTGAGGGTTGCGCTTCCGCCGTCAACTGCGTGGTTCGTTGGAATGCCTCTGCTGGATACCACGAGATTTTCGTTTACTACGCAGCGTAACAAGTTTCAATTAAATTTAGAAAAGCAGCGGCGATGCCGCTGCTTTTTTTTGCTTTGAACTCTTTATAAAACATCAAAAAATTTGCAGCTTCAGATGTGTTGACAATATAATCGAATATGCTACTATGGGATTATGGAGAGCGTCGGTCTCCTACCTTTTTCACATCTCGAACTTGGCAAAATATCATATTCATGTAAAGGTAGGAAGGCCGGTTAATCTTCAAAACTTTTTGAAAGGAGATTTCAAAAACCATGAAACACAAGAAGCTGCGTGGCGTAGTAGCTATGTTGCTGACGCTGGTGATGGTGGTCGGATTGCTCCCGACATCCGTGTATGCAGCGGATGCGGATGGCGGCAGTAATTCGGTCGTTATCGGAAGTGTTTCTGACCCTGTGGAGGTCGGGAAGACTGATTCTGGCGATGGCGATTTGGTTTATAACGCCACAGAAGACACAAAGAATCCTGATGACAGTGAGAAGTCTGATTCTCCCGTCATTGAGGATAAAGAAAGCTCCTCCGAAAATGGGCAGGCTGCTCTGGGTGAAGATAAATCCGGGGCTGGTAAGGATGAGTCTGTCAAAACGTCCGTGACGGAGGAGGGGCTTCAGGACCCCTACGCTGGAGAAGATACGCCTGTGAGCGTTTCCGTCCTTTACGGGTCAGCGCAGAACGCACCCAGAGCTATCAGTGCCATGAGAGCACCCGCTCGTTCCTCCGGAACCATTACGACCGGTGACGATATGAGTTACAACAGTACGTGGCTGTCAACATTTGAGCCGTATACAAGCGCTGTTGTAAAATATTTCAACGGCCAGCCCGCTTATTGTATCGAACCTCACAAGGGAGCTCCCGGTAGTGGCACTTCTGTTGATGCAAATACTTTTTGGGGTAGCGATGATGTCCGTCTTGCTCTTGCCTACGGATATGGTGGTGTGGATGATAGAACACTTCTGTCTTATGCCGGCAATGGCACGTATGCATGGTGCGCTACTCAGGAAGTAATTTGGGAGATTGTTGGCCCTTACTCAGACTTGAGTGACCTGTTTGTGGGTCCCGGTCATGCTTATGACCCTGAAGTTGCACCTTATATCAAGGCTGCTCACGATTACATTTGGAGCATGATTAACCAGCACGCTGAAATCCCCAGCTTTGCTGTTTACCGTCCCACAGATTTCAGAAAAGATATTGAACTTGAGTGGGATGGCTCTAAGTGGACAGCAACAGAGTACGACTCAAACAGAGTTCTTCCGAACTTCGAAGACTTTACGTTCAATCTGGCCGGGGTGGAAACAATCCAAAGCGGTTACAATCTGACAATCAACGCCACAGCCGAGGCAGCGAAGAGTATGCTGGATGGTATCGCCTCCAATCCTTCCGAGGGTAATGTGATTGACCCCGATAGCGTCAACGCCTATGTTCTTGTCGCTGGCGGAGGCAAGCAGGACTGCGTTGCTCTGAATGGTTGGCCTGACCCTGTTACGGCTTACGTCAGAGCAAAGGTCACGAAGACCACCGGAGACCTGACCATTGCCAAGACCTCTGAGGATAGCAAGGTTGGCGGCGTGAGCTTCACCGTGACCGGTCCCAACGGTTTCAGCAAAACCGTGGCAACTGCTGCCAACGGCAAAATCACCATTGCTGACCTGCAGCCCGGTACGTACACTGTGACAGAGAAGACGTCGGAAAACTACATTCCGACGACATCTCAGACTGTGACCATCGCAATCGGAGACGTCAAAACAGTGAGCTTCAACAACGTTCTGAAGAAGGGCACTGTCAAGATTACGAAGATGTCTGAGGATGGTCAGGTTGCCGGTCATACCTTCCGGCTGTCCGGCACTTCCGCTGCCGGTACGTCCGTGAACATGACTGCTACTACCGATGCGAACGGCGTTGCCACTTTCAACAACGTTCCCATTGGTAAGAACTACAAACTTGAGGAAATCAATACCGCTGCAAAGTATGTGGTTCCTGAAGTTCAGGCTGGTGTTGTCGTTGAGTACAACGCCGCCACTGAAGCCAAGTTCGAGAATAAGCTGGCTCGCGGTAATCTGAAAATCACGAAGACTTCCGAAGATGGCTTCGTGTCCGGTATGACTTTCCGCCTGTCCGGTACTTCCATCTCCGGTGCGGCTGTCAACGAGACGGCTACCACCGATGAGAACGGTGTGATTCTGTTTAAGGATATCCTTATCGGTAACAACTACACCGTGCAGGAAATCAACACCGCTGAGAGATATGTCGTTCCCGCCATTCAGGAGGGTGTGACCATTTCTCTGAACAAGACGACCAACCTGCAGTTCGAGAACAAGCTGGCTCGCGGTGCCGTTGAGGTCAAGAAGACCTCTGAGGACGGTAAGACCGCCGGTATCACGTTCCGGCTGTACGGTACGGCCATCAACGGTGAGACCGTTGACATGACCGCTGTTACTGACGCAAACGGTATCGCTACTTTCAATAACGTTCTGATTGGTAACAATTACAGCGTTGAGGAAGTCAACACCGCTGCGAAGTACCTTGTTCCTGAGGTGAAGGCTGGTGTCAAGGTGACGCTGGGCAACACCACTGATGTGGAAGTCTACAACAAGCTCAAGCGCGGCGACCTGCGCGTGACTAAGACCTCCGAGGATGGTCTGGTCGAGGGTATTACCTTCCGTCTGTACGGCACGGCCATTTCCGGCGATGCTGTGGACATGACCGCTACCACCAACGCTGACGGCGTCGCCATCTTCAAGGACGTCCTGATTGGCAACAACTACACGCTGGAAGAGGTCGATACCGCTGTGAAGTACGTCATCCCCGCTGTTCAGGAAGGTCTTGTGGTCGAGTACCAGAAGACGACCGATACGGCTGTGAGCAACGTACTGAAGAAGTGGAAGGTCACTGTGGAGAAGACGGACGCTGAGACTGGCAACATCCCTCGCGGTGATGGTGTCTTTGAGGGTGCTGTGTACGGTCTGTATAAGGGTGACGAGCTGGTGAAGGAGTACGTTATCGGCAGCGATGGCAAGCTCACCACTGACGAGTACATCTGCGGCTATGATTACACCATCCGTGAAATCAAGGCGCCCACTGGCTATCAGATTGATGAGGGCGTGTATCGCGTCGGCGCCGAGCCGGAGAACTACCGTATCGAACACAACGTTGCTCCCCAGATTACCTCTGTCGAGGTCATCAATCGCGGCACCTTCGCCATCACCAAGTTCATCTCCGACGGCACCTCCGGTCCCGCTAAGTTCGAGGGCGGTGCAGAGTTCAAGTATTGGCTGCAGTCCGCCGGCTCTTACGAGAACGCTAAGGATGACGAGCGCGGTATCCTGACGACCAACGTCTTGGGTTACAGCGGCAAGTCCATCGAGCTGCCCTACGGCACCTATGTGGTGCATCAGACCAAGGCCGGGGATAAGGGTGCGGGGCTCGCGCCTGAGTTCACCGTTCTGGTTGGCGAAGTTGACCGTGACCATCATGATTTGGCTGTCAACAACGGCCCCATCACTGCGTATCTGCGCGTTGTGAAGGTCGATGAGTTCGATGGCGAAGTCATTCCTTGGGGCGGCGCTGAATTCCAGATTTATGACCCCGATGGCAACAAGGTGTCTCAGAAGGTCACTTATCCCACTGTCAAGTATATTGATACATTCGTGACCAATGACGAGGGTTACTTTGTGACTCCTCTGGTCCTGCCTTATGGCGAGGGCTATCATCTGGTCGAGACCAAGGCCCCCAAGGGCTACGAGCTGATGGACACTCCCATCCGCTTTGATGTCACTCCCGACACCATCTCTCTGGACGCTGAGACCGGTCTTGTGACCGTGAGCATCGTCGCTGAGGATGAGGCCGTGACCCCCAAGGTCAAGACCACTGCCACCGATAAGGACGGCAACAAGGAAATCATTCCCTCCACCTCCGTCACTATCATTGATAAGGTGGAATGCACTGATGTCATCCCCAACAAGACCTATACGGTCGAGGGCTATCTGGTGGTCAAGTCCACCGGTGAGCCTCTGCTGGATGCTCAGGGCAACCGCATCACTGCTTCCAAGACCTTCAAGGCCGAGGCTGACTTTACCGGCTATGTGGAGCTGGAGTTCACCTTCGATGCTTCTCTGCTGGGCGGCGAGTCCCTCGTTGCTTTCGAGGACCTGAAGCGTGGTGAGAAGGTCGTTGCGACTCATGCCGACATCAACGATGTTGACCAGACCGTGACCGTCCTGAATCCCAAGATTGGTACTACCGCGAAGAACTCCGCCGGCGGCAAGGAATTTATGCCTCTGGACGATGTGATTCTGGTTGATACCATCTCCTATGAGAATATGCCTGTGGGTAAGGAGTTCATTGCTATCGGTACTCTGATGGATAAGGCAACCGGCAAGCCCGTCACCGATGCCAAGGGCGAGCCCATTACCGCCTACAAGGTGTTCACTCCTGAGCAGGCTACTGGCACTGTGGACGTGAAGTTCGTCTTCAATGCCACTGAGCTGGCCGGCAAGTCTCTGGTGGTATTCGAGCGTGTGTATCTGGGCAACGAGATTGTTCCCGGTGACTCCGATAAGCCCGTGTTTGTGAGCCATGAGGACATCAACGATGAGGGCCAGACCGTTACCATCGGCGTTCCAGAAATCGGCACCAAGGCCGTGAACAACGCCACCAACGGCAAGACTCTTGACCCCGAAGCTCGCGCTGAAATCAAGGATACCGTGTCTTACTCCGGCCTGATTGTCGGTGAGAAGTACACTGTCTCCGGTAAGCTGATGAACAAGGCCACCAACGAGCCTCTGAAGGATAAGGACGGTAAGGAAATTACCGCTTCCACCACCTTCACCGCCGAGGCTTCCAAGGGCACCGTGGACGTCATCTTCGTCCTCGACGCTTCTCTGCTGCGTGGCGAGTCCATCGTCGTGTTCGAGTCCCTGCAGTACAAGGATATTGAAATCGCTGTCCACGCCGACATCAATGATGCTGACCAGACCGTGACCGTCAATAATCCCGAAATCAAGACCTCTGCCAAGAACGCTGCTGATGGCAAGAAGGAATTCTGGGCCTACAGCAAGGTTGAGCTGATTGATACCGTGTCCTACAAGGGCCTGATTGCTGGTAATAAGTATACCGTGACCGGCACTCTGATGGACAAAGCTACCGGCAAGCCCGTTCTGGGCCGCAACAACAAGGAAATCACCGCTACTACCGAATTTGAGGCTAAGTCTTCTGACGGTACTGTGGATGT
>OQVL01000450.1_pt1 | contig 21583 bp, 37 predicted proteins | sample 1691501 | NCBI WGS metagenome assembly OQVL01 (sample SAMN03418253, study PRJEB22391) | human gut metagenome | biome: human-gut; feature: organic feature; material: feces | host: Homo sapiens | place: Tanzania | collected 2013-01 | reverse complement strand
AGCCATGAAGTCGTCGCCTTTCTGCTGCTTCTCCTGGGCTTCTTTTCTTTTCTTATCCAGTTCTTCCTGTCTGGCCTGCTCGGCTGTGAGCATAATTTGAGTTTTGGCGTTTTCGTATTGCTGCTGGCTTATCGTTCCTGCGCGGTTGAACTCCTCAAGTTTCGCCAGTTTCTGTTCTTCTGCCGCTGTAATACGTGAAATTTCGTCTCCGGTTGTGCGGTCGACAGTAGCCAGGAAATCTTCCGCCGCTTTTTTCTGTCGTTCAGCCGCCATTTCTTCACGTTTGGCTTGCGCCGCCAGGCGTTTCTCATTCGATTTAGCCTCGCGGTCTGCCTTCTCTTTCTCGGTCTTGTCGATGCGGGCGATGTCTTGCTGCGCTTCCGCGTCACGGGCGGCGTTATACGCGGCTATCTGTTCTTTGGTGACAGCTTCACGTTTAGCAAACGCCTGCTTATCAAGTTCAGCTTGCGCCCGGATGCGCTCACGGTCGCTTAAGATGGCGATTTGCTGGTTCTTAACGATAGCTTCGTTCTGTTCCTGGAATCTCTGCGTCGTTGAGTTGACGTTACGACCGAGATTCTTTTGGGCCTCCGCCGCGGCGTTTGCCGACTTCTCAGCGTTCTCCAGTGCCGTGGCATTCTTGTTGGCATTATCGGTAAGGCGGATAAGCTCCGGGTTCAATTGTTTTGTGTTACCCAGCCAGTCGGTAAACACATCGGCGATGCGACGGGCATTCTCAGCGGTCGGCTCTTTATTGAACGCGCTCTGCGCCGCTATCATCTCCAGGGCCTGGCCGCGGTTAACCCCGAACTTACTGCTAAGCTCCGCGATATTCTGTGCCAGCATGTTGACACCTACGATGTTGCCCTCGTAAGTGCCGCCTAGTTTTTCTAACGTGTCGCCTACATCCGCGCCCTTAGAGACCAGCGCATCATACTGGCTAATAGCCGATGCCGTGGATGCTTTCCATGTCTCCCATGATTCTGCGTCCTCTCGAACGGCTTTAGCTGTTTGCTGCGCGATAAGGTCTGCGTTAGCCTTAGCCAGAGCAAGCTGAGTCTCCGCCGCTTCTCGGCTGATTTGGGTAAGCTGGATGAGGCCGTCTGTCAGTTCGAGAGAGCCAGATGCTGTTTGCTGGAAGGTGTCTTTTAACTGTTTCTGCGCGGCTTCGAGGTCTTTTGAACTCCCCTCCGCCTCTGTTAGCGATTTGTACAAGACGCCGCCGATAGCTGACGCAAGAGCAATTACAGCCCCAAGCACCGCACCACCAGGGCCGAAAGCACCCGCAAGCTGAGAACCTTGTTGTCCGATTGCTACGAATGCGGACGTACCGGACTGCAACTGGACAACCATGTCCTGCACCTGGAAGCCCACCTGCCCGGCGGCGTTACGGAACTTAGCGAAACCGTCAGAGGCCGCTTTGGATGTGGCGGTGTTAACTTTATTAACATCCGGCGTTAGTTTATTTACGGATGTGTCCGCCCGGTCTGCGGATGCAGCCATAGCGTCAAGCTGTTTGGCAGCTACGTCAGCACCTTCTGTTTTTACTCTGGCAATTAGGGAAGCCGTATCAGCCATCTTCTCTGCCCTCAAATATTCCGTCTAAGCCCATGATAACCTCGGCTTCGAACAAACTTATGCCGTAACCGGCGACATCACGAAACGCTACCAAATCTTGCCATTTGAGCGCATCGCGCGGGATTATAACGATAGTATCATCTGTTTCGCGCTGTAGGAATTTAATGGCACGGTATTTCTCGAACACGTCGATAAGAGAAACGGGGCATTCTGGCCCCGTCGTTTCTTTCATCTGCGGTTCTTTAATCACGCCCATTGCAATCAAAGCCGCCTGGTGGCCTGCCGCGATGTCGTCAAATTGCTTACGTTTGTGACGGTCAACAAAACACCATTGCGCAAATTCATACAGCGCTTTTACTTTTCCGAGAGTTTCTCGCGGCTATCGGTGTGGTGCTTAACTACGGCTTCTGCCAACCCGCTGTACTGGTCAAACAGGTTAGCCAGCGCCTCTTTGCTGAACGGTTCGTCGAATGACCAACCGGTGACGATTTCCACGGCAAGCTGCTTGTTCAGGTCCATCACCCGCCAGCCCTTCTCATCGTTATAACGTGCCCAGTTATTCAGCGCCTCGCACTCTTTATCTAATGGCGCAAGTTCTTCCGTAAGGCGTCGAATTGCCGTTGTGTAGGCGCGGCCCGCACGAACACCCGCGTCACAATCAGGGCCGATGACCTGCAGCCATTCACCGGAGTCTTTACCACTCGGCAGAAGGATAGGCATTTTAGTGCCTACAGCATGGCGGTCCGCAAAATAGAAATCAGAAAGTTTCATTCTTTAATCCTTTGGTTAAGAGGTTACAGGTTAAGGGAAATGCGCCAGACGGGAACCACCCGCTTTTCGTGTGCGACACTAGGCGCAAACTTATTCTAGCACACTACTTGCACACCCCAATATAATAGGGTACTATTCACCTGTAACTTACTGAGGAAATAATTATGCGTAAATTAGTATTAGCTCTGGGGTTTATGTCTTTTGCCGCTTTTGGGTCTCCGTGCGAACAGGTATTTAGTGAGTCTGTTCTTATGACTTCTGGCGTGCTTGAAAAAGCCGACCCTACTATTGTAAAGGCATTTAAGGACTCTACAGTTCGTGAATGTGAGGCTGCCGTAGAGGTTGGTAAATCAGGTCTACCTGCACAAGCCGTAACATACTCGGTAATACGTTCGGTAGAGAAAAACGGGGACGCGTTTTACAGCCTACTAACAGCTACTCGTCTGCAAATGGTAATGACTGGATGGGCGATAGGCGTGGAAAGTAAATAGTCGCCTTTATTTAAAGGAATGCACTGTGGTTAAATAGGACAAATCCTAAACACGAGGAAGTAAGCATGGCCCGGAAGAAAATAACCGACGAACAATTACAGGAAGAATTGAACGCCGGGGTGAAGAATATAGATATAGCCCGTAAATACGGCATCTCAGACCGAGTTATTCGTATCCGTAAAGCGAAGCTGGCAAAGAAAGGTGTGGGCCACGGGCGTGACGTTAGCCACCTTGTACCAGACGGTTACAAGATTAAAGGGACGTCGTCACTGGTAGACGAGTTCGGCAACACTAAGTTGCAATGGGTTAAGACAGACACCGATGCCGAACGTCAGGTTGAGTTGATGAAAGCCGTAATTGAGGGCATGAAGTCAGAGATTACGCCGGTTGCGCCTGTTAAAGCCGTTCGGGCCAAACGTGACGATAAACTACTCAATCTTTACACGGTATCTGACTTCCATCTCGGTATGCTGGCCTGGGCCGACGAGAGCGGCGACGACTGGGATATGAAAATCGCGGAAGACCTGTTCTCTCGATGGTTCGACGCGGCGTTTCAGAAAGCGCCGGACGCAGGAACAGGAGTTATTAACCTGCTGGGGGATTTCGCGCACTTCGATAGTCTGGATGCCGTTACACCTGAGTCACGTCATGTGTTAGACGCGGATACGCGCTATCAGAAACTGGTCCGCTACATGATTCGTATGGTACGCCGTGTTGTTGATATGGCTCTGGTTAAACATCACACAGTCAAACTTTTAATCGTCCAAGGTAACCACGACCCTGTCGGCTCCGTATGGCTTGCCGAAATGTTCTGCACATTGTATGACAACGAACCTCGCGTATTTGTGGACACCTCCCCCGACGTATACAAGATGGTTCAGCATGGAAAAACTACGCTGTTCATGCACCACGGACACCGTGCGAGATTCGATGCCATAGAGTCAGTAATGATTTCTAAATTCCGTAAGGCTTTCGGTGAAAGCACATACAGTTACGCCCATGTAGGCCATCTACATCATCAGAAACTAGTAGAGAGCCGTAATATGGTAGTCGAACAGCACCGCACCCTGGCGGCGAAAGATGCTTACGCATCGCGAGGGGGTTGGATGTCTGGCCGTAGTGCTAACGTGATAACATATAGTGCAGAATATGGGGAGGTGGCACGCCTCACAATATCACCAGAAATGATAGGGGGTATAAATTGACATGGAATAACGTTTACGAATACGAAAACGGGAATCTTTACGCTAAGGACAGCGTAAACCCTAAGTACCCGAAAGGACGTAAAGTAGGGTACGTTGACCACCGCGGATATGTAAGAACTAAACTAGGATCAAAAATGACATTCGCCCACAGAATTATATGGGAAATGTTTAACGGAGCTATACCAGAAGGCAAGGAGATTGACCATATAAACGGTGTGAAAAGCGATAACCGTATAGAGAATCTTCGACTGTGCGACCGGCACATAAACTGCAAAAATGCAGCAAAGCGCAGGGATAACTCGTCTGGTGTTACCGGGGTTAGTAAAACATATAACGGTAAATGGGTCGTTCAAATTCAATATAACGGGAATAGGATAGCCAAGCGTTTTGACCAAAAAGAAGACGCCGTGAGATATGCAGAATGTTTTTACAAAGAAAAGAAAGACTTTACTGAGAGGCACGGAAAATGACTTCAAAATACAACCGCACAATGACAAACACTCACGGCAGCACTATGACCGTAGACGTTTACGATGTGCTGCGCGCCTTCGACATCCGCGACCCGGCGTTACAGCACGCATTGAAGAAGCTATTGTGCATGGGTTTACGTGGGCACAAGGACACCGTAACCGACTTAGCAGAAGCAATTGAAAGTCTGGAGAAGTTGCGGGAATACCGAAGCAATATTGATGAGTAAGAAAAGGCCCCTTTCGGGGCCTTTTCCTTACGCGTAACTAATACGTTGAATTACGATAGATGATTGATATTGATTGCCTGTGGACTGTCCTTCAATGGACTGAGTGATTGACTCAGGTCCGCCAATCTCTGGCGTAACCGCCGTAAGCTCTGCGCGTTTCAAACTGAAAGACATAGCACCGTTTACCCCAGCCAGAATAGAGTTAATCTCTACCTGCTGTTCGTTGATAAACTTCTGAATCATAGCCATGTCGTACAGTTTGCCGGAGATAGAGAATGTGTTAGCTGCGCGGCTACGTTCCACAAAGGCCACGTTAGTGTTGCCGAGTTCGAACTGTGCGGACGCGCTGTTGTCGTTAGTGATGGTCAGACTGTCGCAACGCAACGGCGTAGACCCATCGAACACAGAAACGTCAACCGAGGAGAACGGCTCGTCACCAAACGTAACGGAAGAGAAGTCGGAACCGGACGGCTGCTCGGTGAGAATCTCCTGACTGCGACCGATGAACGGGAAGCTGCCAGTTACCATCGCATTAACTGCCTGTTCAACGGTAAAACCCGAAACTTCAACGCCTTTGGTCAGCGTATATACACTGGCCCCTCCGCACTGGCCTTTGTACCAGGTGAGAATAGAGAACGTCTTACATTGGTTACCGGTTTCCAGTTTATCTCCAGTTTTGGCCGCGGTAGTGACAGTCTCCGCGGTAAGAGTGTGCTGGATACCTGCACCTGTTACCGCCAGTGCCTCTACCGCAGTAACGATAAACGGCTTAGCGTTGTCGCCCGTTAAGTCGGTAAACGCAATCAGGTCGCCCACTTCAACGCCGTCGGTAATAAAGCTACCATCAGCACGGGTGAACGTCTTACCCGCCGGTGCAACGGTAATCGATAACCCTGACAGAGAAGCCCCTGACTGCCACGTAGAGCCTAAAGCGCCAGCCAGCCAGTCGTCCTGGCTTTTCGAGCTAAGCTCAATTGCGTATTCCCCGCTAACCTGCCTGTTACCGGTGCGGATGGATGTAGTTTCACGGCTGCCGTCCAGTTCGTTGGAGGCCAGCGTGTCGCGGGTAACGGCGGGAACACCGCCTGTGTTGCGCAACGGCGACCAGACCGGGTTATCAGGTGTTACGCCCGGGGTCACTTCCGCCACATAGAATTGCGCGGTATTCGCGCCCTTAAAAGGAGTTGTAGCCATATTCACAGCCTCTTGGTGAATGCAATAAAGTTAATTGACAATGGTCGTTTGGCCCATCCGTTTTCTACAATCAGCGGCCCCAGGCTAACCGATTGAACCTCGGCGCAGATGTCGTTACGTGAAAATGACTTACCTGCTTTAAACGCCGTGTTAAGTAAGTCTGCCATTTTATTGATTGGCGCGCTACCCTTCACCGATGCGTAGTTAATGTCGACCTGATAGACACCAGCGCGTTGTTCTGTGAAGAACAAATCCGCCTGCTCGGTATCCGCCAGCAACATGTAACTCGCCAGATACGGTGTATCGGTAGACGTCGGCGCGTCGATATTTTCAAGCGCAACCTTGATGCCGTTGGTGTTTCCGAAGGCTACCAGCGGAACATCAAACGCTTTTGTTAAGTCCTCAAAGTAGCCCATCATTTCACCTTGTTGGCTTCTTCGTTAATGAGTTGCTGGAAACGCGATATATTAGTCCTTACCATACCTTGTGGGGCCTGTTGCGACCAGCCATACTCAAGCCGCTGTATATACGGCAGGTTATTGGTAAGTGTGAACTCGCCCCAGTCTGTAGCGGTGTTTATAACCGCAGTAACACGCTGTATAGTAGCCGTCCCTTGCGGTGCGCCGTAGGTCGTAGTTTCCTGCGACGGGGTACTGCCTGACGCAAACCAGTTATTTCTCGCACGACCAGTATCAACTGGCGTCGCCTTTATGATAGCGGAAAACAGCTTGATAGACACCTGGCGCATAACCTTCTCGGGATTCTTCTTCGCCTTTTCCACGAACTTAGAGACATCAAGCGCGAAACTCATTTTCTCACCTGAATAAAGTAGGTCACGGCGTCGTCGTTAACCATCTTCTTCTCAATAGCTACGACAGACCATTGCTCGCCGCCGAATTGCACCTTGTCTTCCATCTTAGGAACGACACTGCAATCGGCTTTAACAATCATGTCGCCCGCCCGAATCGTCGTACCGTTTATCAGCCCCGCGTTTACCGGAACCGGAACCGCCTTCAACGGCAACACTTCATTAGCAGACCAGACGTACTCACCAAGAACTTCATCCCACACTTTCGAGCCAGCGCGAATCAGAGATACCGTGCTACCAAATTTGGTTAGCAGGCGCGTACCAACGCCTTGCATACGTTTACTGAAAGTGGTGCTCATCCGGCGGCCTCCAGTCTCGAAATAACCAGTAGTGCTGACGGGGCGGTACCCCATGCGGTTACCGTAGCCGCTTGCGGGTATACGCCGCCGAAGTTAGTTCCAGCACTATCCCGCATAATCTGAACGGCAAACGTCTGGCCCGCGGTTGGGTTAATAACAACGCGGGACTCAATCGGGATTGTGGTGTCGGCACTTACCAGTTTAGTAGCTGCTGGCGAGCCGTACTGAGCGCCGTTCAGAAGAATACGCGATAACAGGATAGACGTGCCGCTAGCACCCGTGCGCCCAGCCTGTAACTTGATGCGAACGGCGTAGTTACCCGCGGTGTTGAACGTAACCAGCCCGGCGGCATTAATCATTACCGGGTCAGATGCGCTACCCTGAGCAGAGCCGAAAGTTAACTGCAATGCTGTATCTACTGCGGTAGGCGCTTGTACCACGGTCGACGCGGCGCGGAGAACTTCAACCTCTTTCACCCCAGGAGTGGCGTAAATAGGCGAGTCCGCCATCTGTGTCATTACTTCACGCAATGCGGCGGGGGTAATAAGTCCGGTGGTGTTATCAGGAAGGTTAGCACCTATAAGGGTAAACATCTCTGTCTTAGTCTTCGCCATTTTTAACCCCGGTACACGTTAAATGAGAAGCCATTGTTAAGTCCGCCACACAGTAGCGGGCGTAAAGCGTCGTCCGCAGCGGTGATCGAGGTCGTAGCACCACTGTTGCCGTTGTTGAAGTATGTCACCGTTACTGCACCCTCTACACGCTCCGTCTGCACGGAACGACCGTCTGAGTTGGCGCGCACTTCGGTGCCTGCGCCATATGTAACGGCGGCGATTACCTGCGCAAGAATTATCTGCTTCGGAATGACATTGTTTGCTACAGGGAACCCATTTAGCGTTACGCCGGTTCGCGGGTACGCAAGAGACTGCTCTGCGGATACACGACGACCGCACATCTGCGGTTCTGCAAGCCCGACATAAGTAGCGCCGTTGCGCAAGGCCACCCCTGCCGCGGTATCGTCTTCCGGCAGCTCAAGACCATAATTAGCCGCTAACGCGCGGGCGTCAGCCAGACTAACGTAACTGTCAGCGCCAGGTACTATTGACCCATCTTCCACGATTAGCGGCATAAATTATTCCTCTGACTTACGGCGACGACGCTTAACACCACCGCCGTTGTTGTGCGCTTCTTCGCTGTCCGGTTGGGTCGCAACCAGTTCACCCGCTTCTACAACACCGCGAACCGGCATCACCTGACCGTCGACAACATCAACGTGGGTGTACTTTTCGCGGATTACGTAATTATCTGCCATGACCTTTCCTTATTACGGCCCCGAAGGGCCGTTGCATTAAGATACAGTTACTACGGAGCTACTGGAGATAATATTACCATACACATCGTGAACAACCACTTTATACGTACCAGAATCGGTAGATGCAACAGTGGTGGCTTTGGTGTACGTAGCCGCTGTAGCGCCTGAGATGGCGTTGTTATCCTTGAACCACTGATAGGAATAAGGCGCCAGCCCACCGGTCGCCACAACGGTAAGGGTTAACGCGTTAGGTGCAGTAACAGCGGTAGTAGCAGCAAGCGCGGTAGAAAAAGATGCTGGCGCGATATTTGCCATGTCGATTTCAACCTGGCCGTCGGCGGGAGAGTCGTCAGAAACACCGGTAATACGACGTTTGATTACATCAACCATTTTAATCCCCTTATGATTCGATTACACCGGCGGCGCGGAGTTGCGCCAGAAGTGCGTTTAGTTTAGTACCTACGGCGTTAACCGCAGTCTGCGCGGACGTAGCAACTGCGGCGGCCTCTTCACCAGTAACAGTTTGCGAGCCGATGTCAGTTACCGCGGCGCCTTTCTTAACCAGCCCAGCGGTTTCTGCCGTTGCTTCTGGCACAACACTGCTGAAATCGGTGTTCTCAAGGCTGCGCGGTAAGCCCTTTCCGGTCTTAGCCATAATTTACCTCTTAGTAAATGAAAAGAGGGACCGAAGTCCCTCTCGATTATAACTTAACCTTAAGCACCTACACCAGTTACCAGGAAGGCAATCGGTACGTGCTTACGGTCAACCACGCGGTTCCAGTTGGAGGCGTTCGCCAGGTCCTGCCAGGAGGCAGAGCGTGGGGTAGTCTCGGTGCCGTTACCGGTGATTACCGCGCTGGTGAAGCTGTAGCCCAGAGGATGCAGCAACCAAGTCTTGCGGGTCCACAGGGTTTCAACGCCACCACCGTTACCACGAGACGCTTCACGCTCGTATTCCAGCGGGTTAGACGGATTGCCTTCACCGTAACCGATAGCACCGTTGCCGAAGATGATAGAGATGAACTTGCGGCTCGGGCCAGTTCCGACCACGGTCATGCTGTCATCAACAATCACACGGTAACCCTGGTAGGTGGCGAACAGGGTGTCGTTGTCGGCGTCTTTGATGAAGTCGATAAGCTGCTGCTTACGCGCCTGAGCATAAACGAAGCTGTGCATCGCAATAGCGCCCAGCACTTCACCGCCGTTGTCCATCAGCGCATCACCCATAGTCTGGGTAGCGTCGATGAATGCGCCTGCGTCAAAGCCCAGAGTAGCAGACACGTCGATAACCATGTCGTTCTGCTCGTGGTAAGCATCGGTAGCGGCTACGTTGTCGTTGTACAGACCGAGCGCGGTAGCAATAAGACGACGTTGTGCCTGGCGCTGCCAGAAGTTATCAAGACGAGAAGCCACGGATTGCAGCGGATTCTCGCTGGTCAGTTCAACCGTCAGGTCTGCCTGGCCAAAGCCTTCGTTCAGGTACGCAACGCGCGCCATCATCTCACCGGTCTGCACATTACGCGGGGTAGCGATGTCCTGGTATACGTCGTTCGAGTAGTTAGGCTCGATAGAGGTGTCAATCGCTTTCCAGAAAGGAATATTAGCGACGTTGGACGGGCCTCGGGCAATCTCGGCAGCGTATGGAGTCGGGGTAAGAATACCAGACTGGAAGAACGCGGTTTTTTCTACCGGGTCCTCTGTCATATAAGACGCAAGGACCGGGATGTTGCCAGTTACGATATCGCCGATAGTGGTAATTGCCATTATTATTTCCTCAGGGCTTTAAGTTGCCGTTCAAATTCGGCAGGGTTCGATTTATACAGAGCCAAACGCTCCGATTCACTCATGTCTTTAAACGCTGGTGCGGCCCCGCCGCCTTTGCCACCGGAAGCCCCGCCGCCGGAAGCTGCATTTGCTTTAATCAAATGCGAAAACGCTTTGTGTTCGCGCAGGTATTTGCGGAACTGTTCAGGGTCAGTCGTGATTACGTTACCGTCTGCACCAACAAACTTAGTAACCACATCATCGCCTTCAAACTCAGTCCTAACGAACGGTGCAAGAATGTCCACCGCTTCCGGGGTAATAAAGTCGCCCGCGAAAGAGCCTAGCACCGCTTTACGTTCGCTGCCGAGGATGCGCTCCGCCATTCTGGAGATGCGACCATCTTTCTCGGCTAGCACCGGGTCATACTGGCTACGAATCGTTTTTTCGAACTCGTCCATCTTACCAGCGGCTTTTAACGCCTCCTGATGCGCGCGCTGCCGTTCTTCTTCGGCTTCTTTTGCTTTGCGAGCGGCTTCTTTCTTCTCCGCCAGCAATGCTTCCTGATTGGCCTTAAGCCCGGCAACTTCTTTCTCAATCAGCACCTGAACTTCTTCAGCGGTGAACATTTTCGGCGCGTCACCGCCACCAGCTTTATCTTCTACCCCAGCTTCTTCCTGGAACGGATAACGTAAAAAACGATTCATAGTCAGTATGTCCCCTGGACGTTGGAATCCGGGCCACCCGGATTTACATGTCAAGAATAAATTATTCCAACATGCAAGGCAACTATTCCAGAATATTCCTCACGTAATCCTGCAACATGAACACTTTCAGCCTCAGTTGCCGTACGCATTCTGCGTTCTGAACGTCGATAGCCAAATCCTCATCGGCGTCGCTACTTGGCGGGGCCAGTTTGCACGGCGACTGCATCATCGTCGTATCCGGGGATGGAATTGGCATTCGCGACGGCTCGGGACTTGAGCTGCACGCGCTCAGGGTCAAAAGTGCACACGCTGCGACCAGGCGTTTTAATGTACTTAACGACTTCACGGGTAATCACCTCTGATTTCGTCTTGCCTTCGTTATCAGCGGCTGCGGCCTTCGATTCGTCCTGCTGCTGCCGTTGTGTTTTCTTTGCTAACTCAGCCTGCGCTTTCTGTTGTTGCTGCGAAACGAGATTCGCCCGGCCTTCGTTCCAGCCGATGCGGTATTGATAGTAGCCGTGCGCATATAACAGGATGATGAAACATGCTCCCGCTACGACAGTTGCTTTAAGATTCATGTTTCTCCTTTCTCGATAAGTAAAGCCCCGCCTTAAAGCGGGGCGCTAGTCCTTATCATTTAAACATAGAAACGGCGTAATCTCAGTAAACCAGTTACTTTTTACACAAGCAATAGAGTATGGCCCTTCCGAACGCGTCAGCGTAACTACACTCAGGACTTACGTCCCGCTCCGTTACCTGCCCGCGCCGCGGTCGCTTGTTCATACTTCACAAGCTCAGGTGGAGCTTAGCACATTTTTAGTGAAAAGTCAACTATTCGAATAGTTTATTCCAACATTTACAATTGAGAGGAATAACTGGAATAATCACAGGCACTAAAAAGCCCCTTCCGGGGCTTCGCATTATTCTGGCTTAGTGACATTCGCCGCTTTACTCACGGCCTCTACACCACCGGCATCAGTAACTTTCACGAAGTATTCACCTACCGCATTAACCGTCAGAGACAAAGCCTCTTCTGGCGCATTAACCACTTCCTTTCCGTCTTTGTACCAGGTCAGAGCATACGGTGCTTTACCCGCCTTAACTTCAACCGTGATTACCGCGCTTCCGTCTACCAGTTCAGCGTCCTGCGGTTGCGCAGAGAAATACACGTCGCCAGCGTCCGCCAGATACGGAATCTCATAAAGCATACCCGCGGCCGGTAGCGCAATACCGGTTTTATCCGCAAACGGCATATCATCTACCGGTGTGCCAAGTACACTTTCGTCTTCAATAAACACCACGTTCTCGCCGGAGCCAGACACGCGGGCGTACTGGACTACGCGACGCGACGGTACGTCAGTTACTTTGAAAAAGCCCATCATTAATCCCCTTTCAGATAATCAGCAACACGTTTATCGAGTTCCGCCATCTGCTTAAGTGTCAGCGGATTCCCGAAACCATCTACAGATATTACGCGAAACTCTTCCGGCGATATACCGCTGTTGCGGAAAATCTTACCGCGAACCGGGCCGAGAGCTTCATCAATAAACCATGCCGGTTGTTGTTTCAGGAACTCGTAGTAAGTGGTGTCCGCGCTTACCTGAGTACCGCCGTCCGCACCCTTAGCCGCACGTTTTGCGCCTTTATCGAGGAAGTCGAACTCTGAACTGATTACCGGGGCCGTGCACGACCGACAATTCGGATGGGCTGGAGGCATCGGCCCTTTACCAATTTCCCATGTCATTCCGTCTCTGGCTCTGCAAATCGTACTGGTACGGCTGTCCAGCGTTGACACCCACTCGTACTTCTCGATGATGTCGTCGTTCTGGCGGTACGTCTCGTTACGGGCTTCGTTGGACACGTGAGACAGCGCAGTACGTATTACCGTAGCTGCGTTGCGCTCAGAGATGTCGGCCAGTCCGCCCGCGCCGACTACGCTTTTAACAATCTGCCGTGTGGTTTGACCTTGTACGAAACCCATCTTAACGCCGGTTACAAGGCGCGCGACTTCTGTTTCACCCCAGCCGTCCATCAGCTTAGTGAAGTCAACAGGCTTGTCGTTCAACGCCAGAGGTTGAAACTCGGCGGCGGCCCACACTTGCTCGGCAGTAGGCGTAACAAATTCCCCATTTACGTTAGTGGTCAGAGTCTTTACGTTCCACTCAGCCTCGTACGCTGCCAGTTCTTTGAGGTCTTCTATCAGCTTTGTCCGCCAGTCACCAGTAAGTCCTGTTAATGCTTCTTCAAGGTCGCGTAACAGTTTATTTAGTCGCGCGGTGCTTCGCCCGTCGTCACCGAATAACAGCACCTGCCGTTTGATTTCGTCCCGCATTTCCTGAAGAAACGGCGCAAGGTCTTTCACTTCACCGGATGCGGTGCGTTGCAGCCATATCTGGTGGCTGATTAGGGATGTAAGTAAGCTCATAGATAAACCCTGTGGCGCTAAAGTTAATAGCATACTATAAGAAAGCCCCTTTCGGAGCTATAAGCATACTTACTGCTGAGCGGCGTCTTGTTGCTGCGCCGCCTGCGGAATCTCTCCTGCTACCTGAGTAACAGCACCTAACGGCAAAGGGACATCCTCAATAGCATTCTGAATGTCCTCATCTGTCCAGTCAGTTACACCGGCCTTGCGCAATGCCGCGTAATAAGCGGTGGCCGGTAACAGGCCCGCGTTAATATCTGCCATCCACTGCGCTCTGTCCTGCGCGGTCATCGGTTGCAGGAAGAACTCCATGTTCAGTTTGAACTCAATCTCGGTGTCTTCACGCAATCCAAGCATCGCAGCAACCCAGCGCAACGCATCTGTATACGCCATGCTTACATTACGAGCGATTGTCGCCATAACAGACGTGTCGGCGCCGCGTTGCAGTCTGGCCGATTCAGCGGTGATTTGCTGCGTCGGGGTGATAAGCTGCGCGCCAATCTGGATTGCCTGATTCTCTTTATCCAGCATGTTCTGCTTAGCGAGGTTGTTCTCCTCCGCCTGAACCAGAAACGCATTGCCGCCGTAACCGATGTTGTGACCCGAGCGCGACCCCATGCGTACGCCGTGAGGGTTGGCTTCTTTCCACTGTTCCATGCTCATGTTCTCGCCTGGGGCGATGAACAGAGTGGGTTGGCCTACAACGAAGCTGGACTCCTCATTGTCCGCGCTGTTGCGGAAATGTCCGATATTAAGTTCAGCCAACGGCAGCAAAGGCGCATCGTCAATAGTAGCGTCGTTGTTGCTCGCCCCGATAAACGTGAAGGGGATTTTGCCGCGCAACTGTTCTCCGAGTTCCGGGAATATTTCGATCACTTCATCCTGTGCGCCGCCTTCGGCATCGAAACGATATATTCGCTGGCGATAACGACCGTCAATCAGGTCAAGGACGCGGTATTGCTCGCCAAACTTGGTTTCGAACTCCGCACCCGGTTCTGAGTATTCCCATGCCTCACGCAGCACGACCATAGTCACACGGTTCACTGAACCTACGCGTGTCAGTCGCCAGTTGATGATGTTCTCTGCGGTATAGAATGCGATGACCGGGTTTAATAATCCAGCGTTCTGTTCGGCTGCCGTTGCCGCGGCGGTCTCTGGCGCATCAACCAGCAACCCGCCACGGCCTACCGAGTCAATCTCCATCAGCGTATCCTGCGCGTGCTGCCACAACCCGACACCAGAACCGTCGGCATTGCGTAACAGGTACTCCATTTCAGTAGGAATAATCTGTTCAGGGTCTTTGCGCATGACACTGCCGACCATCCCAGCCAGGGTACGTTTCGTGAAGTTGTAGCAGATAGCGCCGTTCTCATATTCTTCCTGGCGCTGGTCTGCGTATTTCTGGTCCGGCTCGTTCTTCCCGACGTTGCGCAGATAGCGAATAAGGTCGCCTTCCAGCGCGTGGCGTACCTTCTGCCATTTATTGAAGTGATGCAGCCATTCCCGGTGTTTTGTCTTAACACCCTGATTCTGACCGTTCATAGTTAACATTGAATAATCCTCTTAAAGTGCGAAAGTCACCGGGATGTTGATTACTGGTTTGACCACTGGCATCTCGTAAACTACAGGATAGCCGAGAGCATCCGCCATATGGTCGATGATGCCATCTTTGGATGGCTCCCCGTTATCGTCGTATGCCTGCTGCTCCAGCGTCTTAGCTATCTCAGGGCATAAGTGGTCGTTAACCCACAGCTTACCTTTTTCCAGTGCGGTATTCACGGCTAAAACACGGTCTTTAACCGGGGGGTTGGCGGATTTAGCGCGAACATCGAAGCCGGCCTGCTGGAGTAATGCAATATCGGAGATTGATGCCGAGTTGGTTTTGCGGTTCTTGCCGCTGGCGTCGGGATAAACGACGATGCGGTGGCCTTGCGACTTCCACTTCTCGGTAATTACGCGCACAGTATCTGGCGTATCGAACAGTCCTTTCAGTTCTGCCACCGCGTGCCAGCCGTCTTTACGTTGCACATATACGGCGCTGGCGTTCTTAGTAACGTTGAAGTCCTGGCCGATGTACAGCGTGTCGCCCGGTTGAATTGTCTCTTTGCTGCGATGTTTGTGGCGGTCGTATGCGTAATACACGCTGCCGGAGGTCAGGTTGACGAACTCACCATTCAGATACGCGTTAATCAGTTGCGCCGGGTAAGTCTCTGTCAGCGAGCTAATGTAATCCGGCGGCAGGAATCGCGCATTCTCGTGTGTTGAAGCCTGCACCATTGAGTAACTCGGTGTCGGGTTATCTTTGAACTTGGCAAAGACGAACTTGAACCCTTCCGGCGTCGTGGTTACAGAGATGTGGTTAGTTACGCCAGGAATAACAAGACGCATACGGGCAACAATTTTGTTCCATGCCAGCTCAGCTTTCTCACGACTCAATACATCGAGTTCATCCACGACCGCAGCCGCGATTTTGAAACCAACGATAGAACCTGGGTTATCCATCGAACGGCAGATAACCGTACCGAGCACCGTCTTACCACGAGTAACCACGACTTCTTTGTCGCCGGATTTAACCAGCACATCGAGCCCGAGCAGGTTCGCCGCCTCCTCGAATGTCGGGTAGAAGATGTCGCGGATAGCTGGATAGGTCGGGCCGAAGTAGCCCAGGCGCGTACCGGGGTGCTTGAGCATAAACGTAAGCAGGTCCAGACAGCCAACAAATGTCTTGCCGCTGCCGAAGCCACCGACATAGGCCTTGTATTTGTTATCGCAATTCAGGAACAGTGCCTGCGGGGCGGATAGCTGAATACTCATTCCTCTACCTCGCCCATGTTCGTTGTTACGATTTTACCTACAGGCTCTGCGACACTGAAAATAATCTCAGTCGGTGCTGTTTCTTCGGTGGATTCAACCGGTTTCTCTTTGCCAAGACCTAGCTTCGCAGCGGCAAACGTAGCGGATATGCCCACCGCGCCTGTCTCAGTGAAGTATGCCTCTTCCAGTGCCTGCGCCGTTTCATAGGCTTCTGCAAATGCGGGAATCTCGCGCAGCCACAGCTTGATAATCGGGATAGTGACGCCGATATGTAAGGCGAAGCGGGCCAGTGACGGTGGCTTATCCTGAATCAGCGGGCGTTCGTCGCCCTTAGACGTAGGCACAAGTTCCCATGACGTGCGGTCGAAGAAACGAATCAATTCGTCACAATAGTCCGGGTCCCACAACGCAGCGGAATTACGGGATGATTGATAAAGGCTCTGTTTACCGCGTGGCCGTTTACGGCGACGGTTTGCGCTAACAGCTTCTTCATGTGCAGCTTGCACCACCTCTGGAGATGGCTGCTTAAGTTTCAGCTTCATAGAATCCCCTTGCATATGCGTCTGACCATCAGAGCGCACCAGACGCGCCCTACGCGTCTAAATGGATTATATAAGGGGATTGGGCGGGATGTACAGAAAAGCCCTCCGTAGAGGGCTTGTATCAATATTCAATCCAGCGTATTACACGGGAATATCCTATCTTAAAGCCATCAAGCCCCTGCCACTTATACCCGCTCCAGTACGCTTGTCCGGAGTTAATACTTTTATCTCGTCCTTTGCTTCTTGTTATCACGTCGACCTTTTTATACGGTTCCGGGTATTCGCCGTGTTGTGGTATTCCGGAGCGGTTCCACTTGAAGGGTTCCATATCTTTCATCTCTCGCTCTCCAATCAATTATATAGGCCGTGTCGAGGTGCTCTTTTACCATCGCCGCCGTAGTGGTCGTTAGCTACGGCAATAGCCCAGGCGTTTGGTATGATTAGTAGTCTCATTTGAAAAACCACAACAGGACGCCTGCCACTCCTGTTACCCCCATGCCTAAAAACATAGGCCACCACAGATGGCCAGGAAGACTGTTAAACAAAGTCGGTTGTTTTATCAGCACAACGAAAAAGGCCAGCCAAAATACCAGGTTGCCCGCGGCATCAAGTGCCTTCAAAAACTCAATCATTCCCTGCTCTCCTCTTTAGCAATGCGTTGCTCAGTTTTAGTGATACCCCGGCGCGTGAATAACACCGGGCTTGTCTTAACGTGCGTCATCAGACGGTTGTTATAAATTACGTGGCGCTCGCAATCAACGTCTTTGCTGTACTTCGCAATCGTCATCTCGCAGATACCGGTTTGTCGGCAAGTCTCCGACATATTTCCGTACTTTTCAATCAGTTTAGGGATGCTGGTAATCAATTTGTCTCTCCTTTAGTGACGGTAATATCTTTCTTGTTAAGGTCTACAAAAATAGTATGTACACCGCTTGTGTAAATGTGGCACCGCGGGATGAGGCTTTCTGTTGTCCATAAAAACTCGTATGGACGGTCGGCGCGCACCCTTCTAACCTCAAACTTGCCATATTTAACAATAACTCCGTAGTTATGTACCGCGGAGGGGTTGCAAAATCTACAATAAACGGCTTCTTCTATAGCGGATTCAATATCAGTGAATCTCGCGGAAACAGTACGTGCCATACTCTCACCCCACTATCTCGTCACCAAGCCACGCCGTTTCTCGTATATCGTCGACCACACAGGCGGCGTGCTCACGGCTAATTGCAAAAATGTAGAAGCTGAACCTCTTTCCGTCGGCGTCGATGTGGTTAACCGAGTAGGGTTTCCACAGGACGCCATCGATAACTACTGGTTCAGGCGCTTTCATATCCATCGCCCGGGACTTTGTTCAGGTTGAAGCGGTTGATAAGTTCACGGCGTGTCTCGTAAAGCGACTCCACCATTTGTTCAGCTACCGCGATTTTAGTATTCAGGACGTGCATCACGTTACCGATGTCTACGCCGCCGTTAACGGCCTCTACCATCATCTTTTCGTATTCACGGTCAGTCATTCTTTACGCTCTCCCCACATGCGATTGAGATACTTGTTCTTGTCCGGCCCCGGGAAACTGTTACGTTTCATTAGTTCCTCGCGTGTCGGGAACGGGGTGTGGTTGACTTTAAGGCCTACACGTAATGGCTGGCTTGCTGGGCCTTGTTCGCTCATTTCTTCTCTCCTGCATAAGCTGCTTTAAGCGCCTTCATCGCTGCGGACCAGAACCACTCCGCAGGAATGTTTCCACCCAGGTTACTAACGGCAATACGTGCCATCAGTTGTGCGTCTTCGAATGCCTCGATATCTGTGATTTTCATTTTCCAAACACTCCTTTAGTTTTCAGATTATTGCGGTAGAACTGCATCACATGTTCGTTATGGAAGTTACTCATCTTCTCTACTCCGTTCTCGTTATCGATGAAGTAAATATAATTGGTGTAAGAGTAATAGTCAACTAGTCATTACAGAAAATAGATAAAAAAAATCCCGGCTGGGTCAGGGCCGGGATAAAACTGGAGAGTAGAGGGATGGAACAGGAGGTGATTTAAGTATCGTCAGATTGGTCTTAGGTGTCAACCTTTCACCGCGCGCCCAATAGCCTCCGCCTCTTGCCACGGTTTACCGCCAAACAGTGCCAGGCGACCAGCGGTACGGCGACGCAGACCAAGTAATGGTTTACCGTTCTGGTTAATGAACAGCGACAGCTTGGTCCGTAACGTCGCGGTATCACCGGAGCGCAGTGCCTTACCGGTGCCGGTAGTAGCCGCGATAACACCCGCACCTGCGTTATAGACCAGGTCGCACACGGCGTCGAACTGCGCCTGTGTCAATGAATGGTGTGCTGCCGCATCAACCGCAGCTACGGCCTTAGCCATATCACGGTTCAGTAACAGGAGGCCTTGTCCTTGGGTGATGGTCTTGCCTGGAGTCACGTCCGGCCCGTAATGACCGTACCCAATAGTCAGGTACTTCTCGCTCGGTGTAGCACGATACGCAGTTCCACGGAATCCCTCAAATGCAGCGGTGAAATGCAACCCATTATCTGAAATATTTCGAGACACGCTTATGTCCTCCGTATGACAGCCACGCCTGACGAATCTGACGCAGCGCAACTAATGTGATTAATGTTTCAGGCAGCGTCGATGACATGCTGCCCTGTAACAGGTGGATACATCCGGCAGCGCAGACGATAGCGGTCAGGATATAGAGCACACGACCGAATAACCCGTCGTCAACGCTGGGGTGATATACATTAAATAGCGATGTGCCCCCGATGGCCAGCATACCGCCGAACCAGAATAACTCATTCATCTGTGCCTCCTCGACGTGCGATGTATTCTCCGGCAACGATACTGGAGAGACGGGAATAGATAGGCATCCAGAGAACAGCGATGATAAAGCCCAGGCCAGCGATTTCACGGTCGCCCGTGATGCCAAACCATTGAGCTGCGAGAGGTGCACCAAATACGGCGCAGGTGAAGCCAGTTGCGATAAAGCAGAATCCGTCGATAGGGCCGGAAATAACAGACTTATGTTGTCGTAGTCCGATAACCCCTCCGGCTAGCGCGGCGGCGAGAAGCCAGCCTGTCACTGTTTCAGTAAATTTATCCAAGATGAATCCTCCAGGTGCGTATTAAGTATGCAGTAACTGGAGGATAGCACGGTTAGGAATTATCTTAATAACGGTTTATTTATGACGCCAGATGTATTGTCGTCTCTGCGGTTTCGTTGGAATATCATCGTATCCCAGCGATTTCCAGTAATTAAATAGCCGATTAGCTATAGCCGCACGTTCCTGTGTTTTGAACTCACCGAGATTCACGGCCTTACCGTTCTGGAATCCGCAGGCGCGGACAGCTTTGCGCCTGGCCTGAATCTCAGGGTACAGCGCATTACGGCGACGCTTGTATATCTGTGTTTTAGCTCTCGGTGACAGCGGCGCAAGGCCGCTTCGTTCCAGGATGTCAGTTGCAAGAGACATCACTCCACCCCTTCCACATGTGTAATTGATCCGCAGTTCGCGCACTCGACGTAATCCGGGAACTGGTCTTTGTATTTCTGTAACTCGGCTTCTAGTTTCACATAATCGTTATATAAGACCCAGTGTCCTTCATCACACGGGGTTACAAAACCACCCTGGAATAAGTATCTCTGTACCATAATCACTTCTCCTGTTTACCAAGTCGCTTAGGTGAGCAGATAGCGCGTACCTCCGAATCGTTGGGCTTGTCACCCTGAAACAGGAAGTGTGCGTTCTCCGCGGCGCGTGCCGCTGACTGGCACGCCTCCATCGAGTAAAACGTTTCTGATGCCGCTAGTTGCATCTGGCCTGCGGACAATACCCAGATAAATAAGATGCTGGTCATTTCTGAACGTCCCACTCACGCGCACCGCATTCACAGCAAAACCGACTACCAGGCACGTTATCCTTGTGGCCTTCAGCAATAAACAATCCGGGAGCGATAATCCAATTGTGCGCACACCCTGAGTCAGCATCACCGTACCCATTACAACGAGCAGGAAGAACCCAATCAGCACGGGCAATTCAGCAATGGGAGCCGAGGCTTGAACACCGGCCAAACCAAAGTAACGTTCCCAGGCACTAATCAATGCGTCCGGAAGGCGCGACGTGATGTTAACCATAATAATCAGAGACGCACCATTACCAACGCCAAACGTCGTAATCTGATCAGCAAGCCACATGACAAAAAGCGCGGCAGACGTCATACCAATGACCGTCATCAGATGGAACCCAAGCCCAGGATTGACGACAAGATTCACACCCGCAAAGGCCTGACCGAGAGCTCCCGGATGGCTGAGCATCGTCGCAATGCCCCACGACTGAACCACGCAGAGCACAATCGTCAGATAACGTGTAATCTGCGCAAGCTGCTGGCGTCCAGATTCACCATCCTTCTTCAACTTCTGAAGCGACGGAATGACAGACGAAAGAAGCTGAATCACGATCTGCGCCGAGATGTAAGGCCAGATGGACAGAAAGCCAATTGCGCACTGCCCGAGAGCACCACCAGTAAAGACGCTAAGCCAGTCAATCAACCCGCCACCGGCAGAATTCTGCCGCGCCGTCTCAATCACCTGCTGAAGGGCACGCCAGTCAACGCCTGGGGTCGGAATCTGCGACACGAGGCGGCACACGAACACGAGTCCGAGCGTAATCAGAATTTTCTTTCGCAGCTCCGGAATCCGAAACGCGTTCGAGAAACCTTTCATCATCGACATAGTCTTATCTTACTCCTCTGTATTGGATATGTTTCGGCATTATACCATAAATCAGGCGCCCCTTTCAAGGTCGCGGCGCATGGCTTTCTTCTTCAGGGAATCTCGCTTGTCGTGCAGGGCCTTACCTCGGCAAATACCCAGCTCGACCTTGACCCGCCCATGCTTGAGAAAGAGTTTCAGCG
>OQVL01000449.1_pt1 | contig 21598 bp, 17 predicted proteins | sample 1691501 | NCBI WGS metagenome assembly OQVL01 (sample SAMN03418253, study PRJEB22391) | human gut metagenome | biome: human-gut; feature: organic feature; material: feces | host: Homo sapiens | place: Tanzania | collected 2013-01 | reverse complement strand
GACGTCCTCTCCCGCGAGCAGATACCCGACGCGTTCTTCGCCACCAACGACGATACGGCCATCGGCATCCTCTATACGGCCAAGCGGATGGGCTACCGTGTGCCCGAGGACCTGTCGATCTGCGGGTTCACCAATGGCGAGCGTGCCATCGCCTGCGATCCGATGCTCACGACCGTCGAGCAGCGAGGCCGGTCCGTGGGCGAGGAGGCTGCCCGCATACTCATAGGACAGGTGGAGGGCACCATTCCCAAGGACAAGGTCGAGCGACGTGTCATTCGTACCCGTCTCGTCCTGAGAGGCACGACACGATAGCCGCTCCGCCCCTGCCAAAAGACAACAACAACCGACAACAATAACTGAAACATACATGAAACAGAAACCCGATTTGAGTTTTCGGAAGCTGTGGGATCTCAGCTTCGGATTCTTTGGCCCGAATACGCAAGCATCGGGAGCAGGTTCGGAAACAATAAGTCTGCCTGTGACGGAGGCTTATGAGGATAAAAGGAGGATAAACCTTATGAATGAAAACTTCAGCTACAAAATGAAGCTGACCGACGAGGAAAAAGAGATTCTTCACGGCTCAAAGGGCGAAGTAATGGCAAAGGTTATGAAAACCCTTGTTCTTTACGGTGACGCTTTCGGAGCTGAGAAGTTTGTTCCTGTTAACGGAAAGGGACATCTCGTTACGAGCTTCGGTATTTCGGTTCTCAAACCCGTGTTCTCCATTATGGATGAGCTCATTAAGGGCGGACTCAAGGTTGACGAGGGATTCACCGTTGACCCGAGACCTATCGACTATGCAAACGTTAAATGCAATCCGCTCCAGAAATTGATCTTCAACAAGATCCTTTACGGTATGCAGGATTCCTACGAGGTTCAGCTTAACAAGCTCGGTCTTAAGAGCGACAAATCGTTCACCTGTGCTTGCTATTTTGACGAGGTAGGCAATACTCCGAAGAAGGGCGATATTCTTTCATGGGCAGAGAGCTCGGCTGTTGTATTTGCAAACTCCGTTCTCGGCGCAAGATGTAACCGCAACTCAGGTATTATCGAGCTGTTCGGTTCAATTCTCGGCAAGGTTCCCGAGTTCGATCTTCTCACGGATGAGGGAAGAAAGGCAAAGTGGATCATCGAGGTTAAGACCACAAAGATTCCCGAGGCTCAGGTTCTCGGTTCGGCAATCGGTATGAAGGTTATGGAGGACGTTCCTTACGTCAAGGGCCTTGACAAGTGGATCGGCACAGAGCTCACAGACGATGCCAAGGCATATCTCAAGGATTTCGGCGCAGCAACCGCTTCAAACGGTGCAGTCGGACTCTATCATATTGAAAATCTCACTCCCGAGGCTGTTGAGCAGGGCGAAAGCCTTATCGCCGAGGGTGCTCAGACTTACGTTATTGACGATGCAGAGCTTGAGAGAGTTTACAGGAACTATCCCGTTATGTGGAAGGACAAGGGCGCAGCTCCGAAACTTTGCTTCATCGGCTGTCCTCACCTTTCATATGCTCAGCTCGGCGAGTGGACTGACAGGTTTGAGAATGAGCTTAAAAAGCAGGGCAAGACAAAGGTCGGTCTTCGCACTGTTATGACAACCGCTCCCGAGGTTCTCGACAGATTCAAGAAAGAGAACTCTGCCGCTTACAACAAGCTCATCGGCTTCGGCATCAACATTTCCTGCATTTGCCCGCTTATGTATATGAACAACCCGCTTTGCGGCGGAGACACAAGCAACGTCATCACCTGCTCAAACAAGCTCCGTACATATACAACCGCACGTTATTTCACAACTGACGATATTACCAAGATCGCTGTCAAGGGAGGTTTTTGATTATGAGCAAGACATTCAAAGGACGTCCTGTTGTAGCAGGCACAATCAATAAGGGCGAGGCTGTTGTTTCTCATAACGGTGTAAACACCCTTGCGACATTCCAGAAAACAGCCCTTATGCATGATATTCCGATCATCGGCAAGGATGAGGTTATCGGCTCTGACCAGAACAATCCCGACGTATTCGGCAAGAATCTTACAGGCAAGGTACTTTGCCTGCCCCAGACCATCGGTTCGACAACAGGCGGTATGGTTCTCTACACCGTTTGCGCACTTAATATGGCTCCGGCGGCAATGCTTTTCTCTCTGCCGATCGACTCTCTTGCAGCCGCAGGCGTTATCCTCTCCGACGTTTGGACGGATAACACAATCGTTGCCGTTGACTCTCTCGGCGACGAGTTCCTCAACGCTGTAAAGGACGGCGACAAGATCACCGTTAAAGAGGACGGAACAGTTATTGTTGAATAATTAATAATTTTCGGAACCGTCGGCAGAGCTTTTCTGCCACGGTTCTTTTTTTCGGAGGGCTGATATGGCAAATATCAGAATAGACAACGCATCCGGAGATATGTTGAATGTTCGGCTGGACAGGAACGAATATTCACTTCCCGAGGATGAAAGCCTGACAATACAAAACGCCCAAAAGGGACGGCATAAGCTCACCGTATCCAAGTCAAGGCGTATCGGCAGGAATGACGAACATTCCGAAAGTGAGGCGCCGAAGCTGCCGTCGGATGATGAAAGTCAGTATATTTTACTCGACAGTGAATTTGAGATTGAAACAAATTCGTCTAAAGCGGTTTTGACAGTCAAGAACAAGCCGACGCTTGTTGAAAAGGTCGGAGTTGACGCACTTTTTTCTGGCTGTGATATTGAGATAAGCGGAGGAAAAATGATCGGTTCAAGGTATAGCTTTGCAGGGCAGGGCGAAAAGAAAAAATTTATGAAGAAGCAACTGAAAAACGCCTTCTTCCCGATCGGAATCGGCATCGTGATTTTCACGGTTCTGGCTATTATCGCACTGGCGGCGAACATCTCTGGCAATCCCATAACCCTCGGCGGCAGGAAATTTACCTACCCGTGGACATTTGGGCTTGCAGGGATTGACCTTGTATTCATAGGCTATTTTTCATTTATGCTGAGAAACATTCTGACCGCCGCAAAAAAATATAAAATCTGAGGAGTTGCTGCACATTTCGGCGGCAGCTCCTTTAAAAATTTGCAAAACTTTTTGTAAAAAAAGAGAAATTCGGTTTAATTGTATTTTTTAGCGGATTTCAAGTATACATCCGCAGTCTTATGTGTTATAATGAAAAAAGATTCCGAAAAGGAGAGTCAAGATGAAAAAACGTTTGATTTCAATTCTTATGATCGTAGTTTTGCTGACGGTCAGCTTTTCTCTGCCCTCTTTTGCGGCTACGGCAATGAAACTGACGGGTGCTACGTATCCGACGCTGCTCAAAAAGGGTGCTCCTTTTGTTGCAAGAGGAATCATCACCTCGGACTGCGATATTCTCGAGGTCGTTATCGGAGTCTACAATTCGAGCGGCAGAGCAGAATTTGAATATATCGGACTTCCCGGCGAGAAAAGCTATGATATAAATAATGTCGACTATCTTCTGTCGTTTTCAAAGCTACCGACAGGAACGTTTACATATAAGATCGTTGCGACGGACGAAAAAAGCTCAAAGGTTGTTCTGCTGAACAGGAGCTTTGCCGTCAACACCACCGGCAAGGTGAGCACGATAAAGCTCACCGACGGAACCTACCCCGCCGATTTTACTCAAGGCGAGGGTTACAGCGTTAAGGGAGTCATTTCATCAAATTATAATCTTACCGAGGTGGTTATCGGCGCATACAACACAAACGGAACGGTCGGATTTGAATTTTCCGACACACCGTACACGAAGAGCTTTGACATCCGTGATGTTGATTACAGTCTCCCGTTCTCTAAGCTGAAAGCGGGAACCTATACATACAAGATTGTGGCGAGCGACACAAATTCGTCGAATGTTGTGCTGATGCAAAAGACGTTTAACGTTACAACGTCGGGCACCTCGGCAAGCAGCCTTAAACTGAACAATGCAACTTACCCCTCAAACGTCAATTACGGAGAAGGATATTCTGTAAAAGGCACCGTGACGTCGGACTGCAATATAACAAAGGTTGTTATCGGAGCATACACATCAAGCGGCGCAAAGGGCTTTGAATATGTCGGATATCCGAACTCAAAGAGCTTTGATATCAGCGACGTTGACTACTATCTTACCTTTTCAAAGCTAAGCGTCGGAACATATACATATAAAATAATGGCAAGCGATTCACGTCAGTCAAATGTTGTATTGGCAGAGAAGACGTTCCGTGTTATTTCGGGCGGAAGTTCGACCGGCGACTTGAACGAGGTCAACTGGGATGTTATTGATATCTCATATTGGAACAGAAATGCCATCGACTCGTGGTCTGATATGGCAAGCGAGCTTGATGCAATTATTCTTAGGCTCGGATTCGCTTACACGGCAAGTAAAAAGATGGAAGAGGACGACAGCTTTGCGGACTATTACGCCGCCGCAAAGAGGAACAGCATTCCCGTCGGAATCTACTATTTCGGTGCGGCAACTACGGTAAGCGAGGCGGAGAAGGAGGCTGATTTTGTCCTTGATCTTTTGGATAAATACGATTGCAAGCTGGAGATGCCCGTTTATTACGATCTTGAAACAGAGGATCAGGTTGATCTGACGCAGGAGGAATGTACTGCGGTTGCACGTACTTTCTGTGACAAGGTCAGTGCGGCGGGATATTATGTCGGAATTTACTGCAACAAATATTTTGCAAGGGATGAGCTTTACGCTTCACAGCTCAGCGATTTCGATTTCTGGATTGCCGAATATAATTCAAGCTGCACATACAGCGGCGAATACGGGATGTGGCAATACACCGAGTCGGGAAGAATCTCGGGGCTCAACGGAGTGTGCGACAAAAACTATTGCTATTATGACTACCCGACTTATATCAAGGCAAACGGCTTAAACGGTTTTTCAAAGCCTCAGCCTGCTGTAAATCCGCAGTTCGGTTTTAAGACGGGAGCGAACCTAACCGTTAATCAGAACAGCAAGACGGTTGTTTTAAAAAAATCTCCGGGACTTACGCAAAGTCAGTTTATTTCAAAATACGTTTCATACAAGGACGTGAACGTCGGTATGTCGGCACTCGTCGGCGGAAAGGTTGCAACAGGATCAAAAATCTCCGCCACGGGCAACGGAAAGAGCTTCGGACCGTACACAATTTGCTTGCTCGGCGACACAAGCTCGGATTCAAAGATCAATTCAAACGATGCGCTTTTGATTCTCCAACATTCGGTCGGTTCGAAAAAGCTTTCGGGATATCCGCTGATAAGCGCAGACTGGAACGGCGACGGCAAGGTCAACTCGCTTGACGCCCTTGAGGTCTTGAAATTCTCGGTATCACAATAAAATGAGGACGGTATTATTATGAAAATTGGAATTGTCACTGACGCACATTACTGCGACCTTGAGCTGCTCGGCGGCGACAGAAAGCCACGTTACGCTTTTTCGGCAGTCAAGGCGGCTTTTGAGGAATTTAAGAAACAGGGTGTGCAGGTCGTTGCCAGTCTCGGCGATATGGCGCATTATAACGACGGCAAGGACGAGAGCATAAAGCATCTCAGGGAGATTTCCGAGATGATGAACTCCTACGGAATCCCGATCTATCACTGTATGGGAAATCACGACAATGAGATTGTCAACGGTAAGGAATATGCCGAGATTTCGGGATTCAACGTTGCGCCCGCCGTTTTTGAGGACGACGAGGTCAGACTGATTTTTGTTGACGCTTCATATTGGCCGAGCGGAAAACCTTACGAGGCGCCGAACGTCGACTGGACGCAGAGCCTTGTGCCGGAGCACGAGCTTAATTGGCTGAAAAAACAGCTCAACACCGAAAAAAGGACGGTTGTTTTCACCCATCAGAACATTGATAAAAACATCAACGAGGATCACATAATCTCAAATGCGGACGAGATTAACGGCATCCTTGCGGACTACGGCGTTTCGCACGTTTTTCAAGGTCACTATCATTACGGAGCGGAGAACGTTATAAACGGAATCCCATACACTACGCTGAGGGCAATGTGCTTGGATGAATCGGAAAATTATTTGATTGCAGAGGTTTAATATGTCGATTGAGGAACTTGTCGGATTAATGTTTGAGATGGTCGGAACTGTCGCTTTTGCAATATCGGGAGCAATGGTTGCCATCAAAAAAAGGGTAGATGTTTTCGGAGTTGTTGTGCTCAGTGCAATGACGGCGCTCGGCGGAGGAATCGTGCGTGACATTCTTATCGGTCACCTGCCTCCCACAATGTTTTCCGATTATCGATACGTTATGGTTGCGGTTATCACATCGGTTATTGTATTTATAATCGCTTATATTTTCCGTGAATCATATCAGAAGAGCGAAAAAACGGTTGATGCGATCAACAATATTTTTGACGCTCTCGGTCTCGGAGTTTTCACGGTTATGGGCGCAAAGGTGGCGATTGAATCGGGATTCACGGTCAATGGAATTTTGGTCGTTTGTCTCGCCGTTGTTACAGGAGTCGGAGGCGGTCTTATCCGTGACGTTATGCTGATGGAAATTCCGTTTGTGCTCAAGAAAAGAATATATGCCGTCGCTTCAATTCTCGGCGGAACGGCGTATCACCTGATGTATATTCACGGCGTAAATGTCAGAATATCTTCTGTTATCGCCGTTATTGTTGTGTTCGTCGTGAGAATCCTCGCAACAATTTTTAAGCTGGATCTTCCAAAGGTCAAGTTCCCGAAGGAGCAGAAATAAATTTACAGGGCTGTCGCATTTGTGTGCAAACAGCCCTGTTTTTTCATAATGTTCGTAATCCCTTGGGATAATGATTTTTTGCGGTTCCCGCGACCGCTTTTGAGCCGCCGATCGGACAGCCGTCGATCATCATTGCGCACCATCCCTTGTCAAATTCGCACGGCACCGTCTCGCCGTGGATATATTTTTTCGCCGTGTCAAGATCAAGTTCGACTTTTTGTCTGAATAAATTTCCCATTGCGGAAAAAAACTGATGATGCGGTTTGATATAATTTTTTTGCAGACTGCCTATCGTCACGCCGCAGGAAAATGCACCGATAGGGACAGGAAAATCGGAATCAAAATAAACGAAGTTGTCCTTATATTTTTTTACCGCTTTTTTATTGTAATCGGTGAGCGTTTCATCGAGAAAATCAAAAATAATTTTCTGTTCATTTTTCGGAATTTCACAAAGCGCCGACTGCGGCATTTTCTCGAAACCGATTCCGTTGGTCTTTTTCATCAGCGCAAGAAACTGCCCCTCACCCTTTGCAATATGCGGATAAAATCTTCTGCATCGTGAAATATTTTCCGTTTTACAGCTGTCAAAAATTATTCCGTCCGAGGTTGCGTTCACAACTTTTTCATCGACGTTTATCAGCTCAAAATTTTCATTTCCCGTGAGAAACCAATCAACATTTTTTTCGTTTTCTTCAAGGGAAAATGTACAGGTCGAATAGAGAAGATATCCACCGGGTTTGACGGTGCTTTTTATTTCATCAAGGATATCGCGCTGCCTTTTTGCACAATGCAGAACGTTTTCAACGCTCCATTCTTTCCGAGCGTTTTCATCCTTGCGGAACATTCCCTCGCCCGAACACGGGGCGTCGACAATAACAAGATCAAACACTTCGCCGTAGAGGGAGGCGATTTTTTTTGCGTCGGCACAGGTTGTGATCACATTCCTGAAACCCATTCTCTCAATGTTGCCTGTCAGCGCCTTACAGCGGGACGGAACAATTTCATTAGAGACAAGGATTCCGTCTTTATTTTTTGCAGCCGCCTGAGTTGACTTTCCTCCGGGGGAAGCGCAGAGGTCAAGAATGTTCCAGTCGCTTTGTATCTCAATTGCTGCAACGGGAGCCATCGCCGACGGTTCCTGAATGTAAATCATTCCTGCATGATGATACGGATGATTTCCGATCCCGTCGCAGGAAAAATAAAAACTGTTCTCTGCATACGGAATTTTTTCACCGCCGAAAGGATTAATTCTTTCAAATTTTTCTTCGCTTATTTTATTTGTATTTACTCGAAAAGAACGCACGGGATTTTCGGAATATGATGCTTCAAATTTTTCGTATTCTTCACCGAGTAAAATTTTCATTCTGTTTTTAAAATCAATCGGTAACATAAAATTTTTCCTTATAAATTCGCTTCAATGTTGAACATACAAATTGAGAGAGCAGCAATTGCGGCGGTCTCGGTTCTGAGGATCCTTTTGCCGAGCGACACGATTTCACCGCCGTGTTCTTTCGCTTTTTCAATTTCTTTTTCCTCGTATCCACCCTCTGGTCCGATGAAGATTCCCGCATTCATTCCGTCCTTCAGCTCGTCAATTTTGTTGCGCAAAAGCTTAACGCTGTCGGCGCACTCATACGGGACAAGGAGCATATCGAGGGCTTCGGAATATTTCAGTGCTTCGCCGAAGGTCATTACGTTTTTAACCTCGGGGACCACTGTCCTGCCCGACTGCTTTGCTGCGCTTTCGGCAATCGACTGCCATCTCGCTATCTTATTTTTTTTCTTTTTTTCATCGAGCCTGACGACGCATCTTGCCATTTCGACGGGAACGATTTCCGCCGCACCGAGCTCAACGGCTTTTTGAATTATCAGCTCCATTTTATCCGCTTTCGGAAGTCCCTGAAAAAGGACGAGCCGAACAGGCAGCTCCGTATTCTCGAGCTGTCCCTTTTCAATGTCGGCGATAACACAGTCACCCGAAAATTCACGGATCGAACAGCAGTAGCTTGCGCCGTTGCCGTCATTCGCAACGAATTTTTCACCGGGCTTCATTCGCAGAACATTTTTTATATGATTGACGTCGCCGCCCGTGACAACAACCTGCTTTTCCGAAATATCTTCCGCAGGTACAAAAAAGTGGTACATAATTTTTCTCCCAGATTATTCAAAATAAACTTTCCAAAATTCGGAATATGCTTTGTCGCCGTAGACTTTAAAAATTATGTCGTCGGCAAACCTGATGATTTTTGTCAGCACCTCTGCCCATTCCGGCAACTCGGCAAGCTGTTTCTGAGTGAGGAGCTTTGCGTTTTCTTCGCTTAGATTTCCATATTTTACGCAGAAATCATTAACTCTCTTCGTCGTCTCTTTGCAGAACTCTGCGTCGGCTACCGTCGCTCTCATCACACGCTCGCAATCGTACATTATTGCCCTGCACTCATCCGCCGTCTCCTGCGTCCAGTCGAGCTTGCCTGCCGTGTAATCGGCGTAGAGATTTTTCATATCCCCGTATCTCCAGCGGCGGATAAACCAGTTATCGGAATTACCGTTGAACTGTGGATATTTTTCAGGCTTTGAATTGACATTTTCAACATCGTGAGAATACATCAGCGCAACCGCCAGATTAATAACGGGAGAATTGTTTGCCGCATCCTCGTGGTGCATATTGTAAAAATACCAAGTATTATCGGGAAGTACACCCGTCGAGGCGTCGATCTCTCCATCAGGGGAAAGTCTGTCGCCGTTACTGAGCTTTTCGCCCGGAAGAGCCGCTGTTGCACCGAGCGTTGTAGATTCAACATTAATAACTCCATCACTGTTGACCTTTGAAGAGTTTCCCATCACACGGAAGAAATTATACCGTGCGTCGCCGGTGTGAAGTCCGTAGCCTGCGATTATATTAATTTTAATTCCGTTTGCAGCCATCTTTTTTATGTTGCTTTCAAGGTTGAGCTGTGCGTGATAAAAAGCGTCGGTCTTTGCTCTGACGGGTGAGTGAGCCTCGTCGCCGAGATATTTTTTCGCAAGCTCGGGATAGGACTCCCGATTGACCATCGCCCAGATCTGCGGCGTGTTTACAAGCAGGTTATTTAACAGATTATCATAAATTTTTGTCAGCATTGCAGCGTTGACGTCTGCCGGGAGCGCACGGAGCAGGAAATTAACCGTATGACCGATCAGCTCTCCGTACTCGGTGAACTCGGAGACAATCATCGGGATTCCCTCGTTATACCAGAACTCTGCCGAAACATCAAAGTCACGGTTCATCATATCCGTAACAGCCTGCGTGCCGTTGAGTACGGGCACAACATTGACAATAGTATTGACCTTTTTCGTGTTTGTGAACTGTTCACAGAAAGCGGTGAATACCGTGCCGCCGAGACTGATCGGCAGAAGATTTACTTTTTTTGCACCCGTCTTTTCAAGGACAAAGTCTATGTATTTGTCAAGCCTTTGTGCCGATGTAATTGGATCGCTGAAAAGTGAAAACGAGAAAAAGAAAAGATTTTCCTCACCGATTATATCGGAAATCGCTCTGAGAGGAAGAATTTTATAAAGATATGCGCACTGGTACTGCATATAATTCTGTGTGTCTGCATAGTCGGGTGTTGCAAAGTCCGCAAATGAACCGTTGAACTCCAAAAGCCCGATTTTGTTATTTGCAAAACTGCCGTCGGGCAGGGTTTTCTGTACTGAGAAAGCAACATCGGCAACTTTGCCGACCGCATCGACAATTCCGCAGTCTTTCTGAGCGATAATTGATTTAACGAGCGGAGCAATCAGGTAGCGAGCAACCGCCTTTAAAATTTCGGGAACATCGAAAATCATTGTGCCGCTCTGAAGATCGTTGCCGAAAGCGTCTTTTTTTATCGGCGGACGTGACGGATCCTCGGCAGACGAGCTGTCGTAATTCTCGTCGACAACATATGTTATCGAATGTGAAATTCCGGGCACAACAACCAACGGATAATAATTTCCGCTTTCGTCAACATTGTCGTAAACAACGGACATATCTTCAAGCGTATAAGGGTAGTTATCCGAAGCGGGCGTGCCCGAGGATTTTGTCACAGCGCCGCCAATCGGCAAAATTGCCATTATAACCGACATAATCAAGGAAAAGATTTTCGCAACAAGGTTCATTGCCTTATCCTCCCGATAAAAAGCAAAATAATTGTAAATCAATTATAACAAAATATAAATTCTTTTTCAAGGACATTGATTTATTTCCGAAAAAATGCTAATATAAGTTATCAAAATTTTCGGAGGTTTAAATTATGGAAATCACGGCGGCAGCCGCATGGCTCAACTCAACTTTTGCCGATTTCGATTTTGCAATTTTTGATTTCTTTCACAAATTGCACGACTCGGCGGCAGGCGGATTCCTCGATGTATTTTTCAATGCTGTAACAAAACTTGGCCACGACGGAATCGCACTTATTATCATTTCACTCATTCTTATGCTTTTCAAAAAGACAAGAAAAGCGGGCTCGGCAATGCTTGCAGGTATCATCGTCGGTGCTGTTTTCACAAACTTGACGATTAAGCCACTCGTTTCCCGTCCGAGACCTTACACCTTTACCGCCAGCCCTGTTTATCAGTGGTGGCTGAATGCAGGAGCGCAGGTTGAAAGCGACAGATCGTTCCCCTCGGGTCACACGACCTCGGCAATGGCGATGGTTACGGGTCTTTTCTGCGTGACAAACAAGAAAGTAAGCTGGCTTGCATTCTTCTTTGCAATATTTATGGGAATGTCCAGAATTTACCTTTGCGTTCACTATCCGACCGACGTTATCGGCGGACTGATTATCGGTGCAATCGGCGGTGTTATCGGCGGACTTCTCGTCAATTGGTTCTATAAACATGGCGAGCACAAGCTTAGCAAGACCTATATAAATTTCAGTTTTGCAAATCTTTTCAAAAAAGCATAAAGCATATATCTTAAATTACACGGTACGGCAAAATTTTTGCTGTGCCGTATTTTGCGCACTTTGCACAAAAACGGACAGCTACTTTGTACGTTGACGGAAATTCGGTTTTGATGTATAATACATTATAATAAGGATTGGTATCCCCTGTCCTCAAGAACATCTTCAAACTGGAGGTTTATAAATGAAAAAGATTTCAAAAAAAATCATTTCCGTGATTCTTTGTGTATGTATGATCTTCGGCTGTTCGGCTATGGTATCATCCGCAGAGGAAACAACGGATACCGTAACAAGAGTAAGCTGTGCTTTCAACGGTGACTCTCAGACATCAAGAGGCTTCTGCTGGTATACTGAGACCTACACAAGGAGCGACGTTCAGATCGTCAAGACTTCCGACTTCAAGGGCAGTTTTGCAAATGCGGCTGAATATTCGGCAGGCAACGTATACAAGTTCCGCGATCTCTATTGCCACAAGGTAACGGTTTCGGATCTTGAGCCGGGCACAAGCTATACATACCGTGTCGGTGACAGATCTCTCAACCTTTGGAGCGATAACGGCACATTCAGAACAGATGACGGCGACAGCAAATTCTCCTTCATTTCCATTGCCGACGTTCAGGCAAGCAGCGACGAGAACTTTGCGCATGCCGCCGAAACAATGCACGGTGCTGTTAAAACTCTTCCGAACTATGAGTTCATGATAAACCTCGGTGACTTTGTTAACGACGATACAAACGACGAGTGGAACTGGTACTTCAAGAACTTTGCATTTGCAAACATGAACACCACAATCGCTCCCGTTGCAGGTAACCACGACGGCAACATCACAAACAAGCTTAACATCAATGTTTTCAACTCCATGTTTAACCTTGGCAACCCGAACACCGAGTCCAACACAAACTGGGTTAACGGCGTTTACTACTCATTCGATTACGGCAACGCTCATTTTGCTGTTATCAACACAAACGACATGTATCCGATGACACAGTCTCAGAGAAACTGGCTTGTTAATGACATGAGCAAGACCGATGCGGACTGGAAAATCGTTCTCATGCACAGAGCTTCATACTCCGAGGGCAAGAATATCAACAAGCCTGATGCGATTATAATGAGAGATGTTCTTATTCCTCTCTTTGACGAGCTTGATATCGACGTAGTAGAGGCAGGTCACGACCATGTTTACTACAGATCAAAGCAGGTTAAGGGCGATAAGGTTGTTGATAATGTTCAGTATGTAACAGAAATGTTCAACGGCGAAGAAACAACATTTGCACTCAATCCCGAGGGCTCCGTTCATATTGTTCCGGCTACGGCTGGCACAAAGAGATACAGAGTTTATGATGCCATTGATCCTATCCCGGGCTGCTGCGACTTCCGTCTTTCAACAAGAGATTTGGGCGGCTGCTTTATGACAACCGAGATCGAAGGCGGCAAGCTCGTTATGAAATCCTACCTTGTTGATGACAAGACTCAGGAAATTACTCTCATTGACAAGTATGCGATCAAGAAGGACGTAGGACAGAACAAGCCCGCAGAGGACTATCAGGATCTTCCGACCGATAACGTATCAAATATCAGTGCATATGTTACAAACTTTGTAAAAGCTGTTGTTGATATGCTTGTCAAATACCTCTTTGTTCTCCTCCCGAAAGTTATCAAAAATGCGATAAAGAAATAAGAATAAATAATACGAACCCGCCTCTCCTTTCTATTAAGGAGAGGCGGATCTTTATGCTAAATCAGAAATAGATTTGAAAAATTCACCAACCCGGAGGGGTTAAACCCCATAGTGTGCTTTGCGGCGGAAAGTTTATTCATAACAAAGAACAAGACAGAGCGAAATTTTTATATTCAAAAGGGTGAGCGGATCCTACTGACAAATTTTTAAAAATTTTTCAATAAAACTATTGACAAAAGCAAAGAATATGAATATAATGAATACAACAAATGAACATTTATTCATATGTTAATCTGAAATGCAGGTGAAACAAATGGTAGATAAAATAAGAGACTGCGAGAGATGTTCGCACGACGAATGTAACCGCAAGGTCGCCAAGACAGAGGTCAGCGACGATGTCCTTTACGATCTTGCCGAAGTTTTTAAGGTGTTCGGAGACAGCACAAGAATCCGAATAATCTCCGCCCTGATGGATGGCGAAATGTGCGTCTATCACCTTTCCGAAAAGCTCAATATGGGACAGAGTGCGATTTCGCACCAGCTCAGGATTCTTCGTGGCGCAGGACTTGTACGTCCCCGCAAGGAGGGAAAAGAAAGCTATTATTCGCTGGACGATGAACACGTTGAAGAAATTTTCGGTGCAGGTCTGGCCCACGTATTACACAAAGGAGGTCTTTTAAATGTCTGAACAGGATTTAAAGCACGAAAATGAATGTGAAAACCACTGCTGCTGTGAAAGCAAGCATAAAGACCATTGCGGTTGCGATCATGATCATCACCACGAACACGAACATGGTCACAGCTGTGCCTGTGGCTGCGGCGGTTGTGCTCACAACGATGATGAAGAGGAAGAAACAAAGCTCTCTCTTTTCTTGCTCGGCGTTTCGGTCGTGCTTGTAATTGTCGGTCTGTTCCTCAAAGCCTTTCCCGTTGCACAGACAATTATCGGGATCATTGCCGTTGTTCTTGCGGCATACCCCCTCGTTTTCAAGGTTTACGGCGACATCAAGGCAAAGCGCTTTACCGAGATCGAGCTGATGCTTATTTCCGTTATCGCTGCTTGCTGTATCGGTGAGCTCAGAGATGCGGCGCTTGTTGCGATCCTTTACCGAATCGGTGAAATAATTGAGGACAAAGCGGTTGAAAACAGCCGCAAGGCGATTGATTCCGTTGCTAAAATTCAACAGGACTATGCCCATCTTATTCTTCCCGACGGCACAACGAAAAAGATTGACGCCGCCGACGTTCCTATCGGATCAAAAATCAACGTTCTTCCTTATGAGCGCTTCCCGATCGACGGAGTTGTCGAATCCGGTATTTCGACCGCCGACGCCTCTGCAATCACAGGCGAAAGTCTCCCCATAACGCTCGGTAAGGGCGTTGAGGTCAAGAGCGGTATGGTTAACGGAAAAGACAGCGTTACGGTTGTTACGACAGAGCTTTTTGGAAACTCAACCGCATCAAGAATTGTCAAAATGGTTGAGGACGCAACCGAAAAAAAGGGTAATGTTCAAAAATTTATCACGAGATTTGCAAAGTATTATACACCGGTTGTCGTTGTTGTTGCATTTGCATTGGCAATCATCGGTTCGATTGTGACAAAAGATGTTGCGTCGTGGATCAAGAGAGCTCTCGTTTTCCTTGTTGCCTCGTGTCCGTGCGCTATTGTAATTTCGATTCCCCTCGGATTTTATACAGGAATCGGCGCAGCGGCAAAGGACGGCATTATCGTCAAGGGTTCAATTTTCATCGAGGCATTCGCAAAGGCAAAAGCATTCGTATTTGATAAAACGGGCACGCTGACAACGGGCAATTTTGAAGTAAGCAAGATCACATCAATGAGTGCTTTTTCCGAGGAGCAAATTCTTACTCTTGCGGCGGCGGCTGAATATTATTCATCGCACCCGATAGCAAAGAGTATTGTAAGTGCGGCTCCACCGATTGATGAAAAATATCTCAGGGATTTCCGTGAGGTCGCGGGTGGAGGCACAAGCGTTGACTTCGACGGCAGGAGGATTCTCTGCGGCGGTAGGCGTCTCCTTGAAACAGAAGGCGTTGAAACTCCGGACTATACGGATGGCGACGTTTGTGTGGTTCTTGACGGAAAAATTATTGGTACAATCACACTTAGAAGCTCACTCAGAAAAGGCGTTGAAGATATGGTTGAACAGCTTCGTGACCAGGGTGTTGAGCATATCATAATGCTGACAGGCGATAACGAGACCGCCTCCGATGAGGTTGCAAAGGCAATAAATCTTGATGAGTATTACTGCAATCTTCTTCCTGAAGAGAAGCTCAGTCACCTTGAGGAAATCAAGAACGAGTATGGCAAGGTTGTTTATGTCGGCGACGGAATCAACGACGCCCCGGTTCTTGCGTCTGCGGATGCAGGCGTTGCAATGGGTCTCGGAACCCAGGCGGCAAGCGAAGCGGCTGACGTCATTCTTGCAAATGACAGGCTCGACAAACTCGCCCCTGCTCACAGACTTTTCAAGAGAACGGTTAATATTGTTCACTTCAATATCATTTTCGCAATTGCGATCAAGATGATAGTTTTGATTCTCGGGGCGGCAGGCTATGCTCCTGTATGGCTTGCAGTATTTGCGGATGTCGGCGTTTGCGTAATCTGTATTTTGATTTCAACCCTCATCAGTAAAATTAAAAATTCATTCTTTGACACAATTCATTTGAGATAAAAATTGCGGCAGCTAAGCATATTGTTTAGCTGCCGATTTTTAATCCGATAAAAGATCCTCGTAAGAGAGATCAAGAATTTTTGAAAACGCCCTTATCTCAATGTCCGTAACAAACCGTTTTCCGCACTCAATTCGCTGAATCGCATTTTTATCAACATCCAGTCCGATGAGTTGAAGCCTGTCGGCAAGTTCACGCTGAGATATATTTATTTCTTTACGCTTTCTTGCAATTCTTTTACCGCAAAAGTTGTTAAGCCTGTCCTCAGTTTTATTTATAAACATTTTTTCTCCTTTTTGACATTTAGTGATTGTCAATAAGAAAATTATATGTTATAATAAAAAAAATATGACATTTAGTGAATGTCAACTGGAGATTAAGAATTATGGAAAATAAAATGAAACTTTCTCAAGAAGATATTATGAAACTTTTAAATTCCTGCTATGAAAAAGCAACTAACGGTATTTCAAAAATAAGTCCGCCGATTGATCAATTTGCAGAGGATTATTTACAAAAGCACAATACACCGCAAGAGGCGGCAAAGGATATGTTAAAAAAACAGATTATAAAATGCACAACTTCGGGAGTATTAACCGGATTTGGAGGGGCGATAACATTGCCTGTAACCATTCCTGCAAATATTGGCAGTGTTCTCTATGTGCAAATGAGAATGATAGCGTGCACAGCTTACATGGCAGGATATGACATATCAAGTGATCAAGTACAAACACTGGTTTATTCTTGCCTTGCCGGACTCTCAATCGGGGAGGTTGCAAAACAGTTTGGAATAAAGCTCGGGGAAAAGGTTGCCGAAGAAATGATAATGAAAATTCCCGGGAAAGTATTAGTTAAAATTAATCAAAGAATCGGATTCAAACTTCTTACAAAGTTTGGAGAAAAGGGACTGATAAATCTTGGAAAGCTAATTCCTGGAGTCGGTGCTATTATCAATGGAGGAATAGACCTCAGCGAAACAAAATTTATTGCCGATAGAGCTTATCAAATGTTTTTTAACAAAAATTTCAATGTAGCTGATAAAAAGGTTAGTTCTGGCGATTATATAGTAGCAGATACAGAAAGTATAAAATAATCTTTAAGTAAAATGTATGGTAGATTTTCAATCAAAAAAACTTTGCATATTAAAAAGCTGTAATTCACGATTTGTGGATTGCAGCTTTTTAATTATATCTTTTCGGTTTTATGAAAAGGTTGAATATTCAGCTTTTCAAAAAATAGAGATTTATTAACCGCTAAACAGCAAAAAAACTTCCGGGATCTCTCCCGGAAGTTCCTTTATTCAGAAATCAGAATCAGAAGTCAAAGGAAGCAAATGTTCCGTTGCTCTGATTGAAGATGTTCCATGTTTTCTTGAGACCTACCTTGCCGATAGCGCTGTGGTTACCAACAGAGACGTTGAGGATACCGTAGATGTCTGCGTGACCGCTGATATCAATCTTTCCGTCTGTGTTTGCACCCGCTGCAAGCTCCTTGAGGTAGTCAACAGGAATTGTAAGAGACGACTTAACAACTACGTTGCCGTTTGCGTCAACATACTTAGCCTGTGCCTCAACATAAGCACCAACGCCGCCCTCAACGCATACGTCTACAAGAGCGTAGCCATAGAGACCGAGTGATACATCAAGACCAAGACGAAGCTCGAATCGACCATAGATGTTAACCTGACGATCAACAACTGTTGAATCGTTAACGGTGCTTACCTTGTTATTGATGATCTCAATACCGTGCATTTCCTGAGAAGTTACAACGATTTCCATTCTGCCGTTTACGTCGATGTTAAGGAGAACGTCGAATGTAACGGTAAGCGGAGTTGAACCGAGAGGAAGGGTGAATGAGAAGAGCTTAATTGATGTAGAATCAAGCTTTGAAAGAGCATACTTGTTAACAGCCTTTGCCCAGAAGCTGTCGCCTGAGAGTTTCTCGCCGACAGAAGTAACCTCGTCGCCGAATGTCTTAGCATATGAACCTGAGATAGCTGTTGTATCCTTAAGATCATAATTGAACTTAAGATATACTTCGTTGAAGTTGAGCTTTGCAACGTTCATATCTGCCTTAGCGTCAACTGTGAGGTTTGTAAGCTCATAAGCCTTTGAGAGTGTAACGCCGTCACAAACGCTCTTAGCAACTGAGAAGTTGAGGCCTGTATCTGTGATCTTAGCCTTAACCTTGAAGCCCTTTACAGAGAAGCTGACATTAGCGAGCTTCTTGAGAGTCTTCATAACGTCGTCCTTAGAGATTGCGTTTGTGTCGAGATAACCGTTGGAAAGGATCTCTCCGTTACCGTCAGCGATCATTGCTGTTGCGAAATCAACATCAGATGTGCCCTCATAGTCGATTTTCTCGATAACGTCCTCGATGTCAACCTTAGAGTTTGTAACAACCTTCTCGCCGTCAACAACCTCAATAGCCTCTGCCTTGTAAGCGGCGCCGGTCATAATCTCGTCGGACTGCTCAACAACGTAGATGTCGCCTACTGCAAGATCTGAGCTGGCGGGAACAACGATGCTGTCGCCGTCAACAGTGTAGTCTGAAACAGTCTTGACACCGTCTTTGAGAACGAGCTTCTGAGTGTTTTCGTCAATTGAGCCACGAAGCTCAACTGCCTTTGCGATAGCTGCTGTTACGTCGTCCTCAGCCATAGCGCCGAGACCGAGCTTGTTTTTAGCATCAAGAGTGATGATGCCGTTGTCAACCGCTGCGGCTACCTTCGCAACGTTTTTGATGGATGTAGCGTTCTCAATTACAGCGGTGGTCTCGTCAACCTTAACACCCGATGCATTAACAAGAACTGTTGCTACGAATTCCGGAGTAACGGCCTTTGTAACGTCGATTGTATCATAATCAACGAGAACGTCATTATTATCTGCTGTTGCAACAGCTGCATAATACTCGTTGTCCGGCTTAACTCCACGGATCTCACCTGTGGACTCAACCGCCTGATAACCGAACGCTTCATCAACCTGCTCCAAGAATGCGCCTGTCTCAACCGTCTTTGTGCCCGGCCATACGAAGCCCGGGAAGATGCTGGTCATAACAAGCATTACAATGGAAACGATGATTGAAATGATCTTGGTCATATCAATTCCTCCTTTAAATTTTTGAGGTGTCGGCATCTTTTCCGCGGCTCAAAAGTGGTATAACGTTAGTACCGCTTCAGAGTTAAGCTGCCCGAAAGCAACAACCTCGGAAGATACTCCCCTCATAATAAATTATAATAGCTGAATCGGCATTTTGCAAGTAATTTTTTGTAAAATGAGAAAAAATTTATCTATTTTTGAAAATATCACTAAATATTGTGGTTAAAGTTGTGCAAAATACAATTCCAATGCTTTTTTTAACAAAAAGCAAACATTGTATAAAGACTTTTTGCCGATAAATTGCCTCCCTATTACATTATATATACAATAAAATGCCGGCGGAACAAAATATTCCTTGACACAAAATTGGTTTTGTGATATCTTATTAACGATATAACAAAGGCTGTGACAAAGACAGTAGCCGCTATGCGAAGCAAAAGCGAGCTGGGGAGGGTGCAAGCCCGGCGTGAAGTACATTGCGGTGAATATCACTTTCGAGCTGCGGACTGAATTGAGTAAGTCTTGACGGGTGTCCTCCGTTAAAGGGAACACATATTGAAGTATGTTGAATAGGTGGTTGCGAGTTATCCTCGTCCTGTTTTTCACGGGACGGGGTTTTGTTTTGAGCATTATCCTATCACACAAAAAGGAGCTATCATAAATGTATAAGAAAGTTTCTGCAAATCTAAACTTTGTCGACAGAGAAAATCAGGTCGAGAAGTTCTGGAAAGACAACCAGATTTTTGAAAAAACCTGTGAGAAGAAAGGTCCGTCCTATGTTTTCTATGACGGCCCACCGACCGCTAACGGCAAGCCACATATCGGTCACGTTCTCACCCGTGTCATCAAGGATTTAATTCCTCGTTACCGCACGATGAAGGGCTATCAGGTTCCCCGTAAGGCGGGTTGGGATACCCACGGTCTCCCTGTTGAGCTTGAGGTTGAAAAACTCCTCGGTCTCGACGGCAAGGAGCAGATTGAAGAGTACGGTCTTGAACCGTTCATCGAAAAATGTAAGGAAAGCGTCTGGAAATACAAGGGAATGTGGGAGGATTTCTCATTCACTGTCGGTTTCTGGGCAGATATGAAAAATCCGTACGTAACTTATCACAATCCGTATATTGAGTCCGAATGGTGGGCGCTTAAAAAGATCTACGAAAAGGGTCTTATCTACAAGGGTTTTAAAATTGTTCCCTACTGTCCTCGCTGCGGAACTCCGCTTTCATCCCACGAGGTTGCTCAGGGCTATAAATCGGTTAAGGAGCGTTCGGCAATCGCACGCTTTAAGGTTAAGGGTGAGGATGCTTATTTCCTCGCATGGACGACCACTCCGTGGACTCTTCCCTCAAACGTTGCGCTCTGCGTGAACCCGACCGAGGAATATGCAAAGGTTAAGTGCATCGACGGAAATGTTTATTACATCGCCGTTGCGCTTATGGATAAGGTTCTTTCGCCTCTTGCCGAGGACGGAAAGCCGGCTTACGAGATTCTCGAAAAATTTGTCGGAAAGGATCTTGAATATAAAGAATATGAGCCGCTCTTTGAGTGTGCAGGCAAGAAAGCCGAGCAGCAGCATAAGAAAGCTCATTTTGTTACGGTTGACAGCTACGTTACAATGTCAGACGGTACAGGTATCGTTCACATTGCTCCGGCATTCGGTGAGGACGACTCGAGAATCGGCAGAAACTATGATCTTCCGTTTGTTCAGTTCGTTGACGGCAAGGGTAATATGACAGAGGAAACTCCGTTTGCAGGTCTCTTTGTCAAGGATGCGGATATTCCTGTTCTTCAGAATCTTGAGGAGAGAGGACTCCTCTTCAGTGCGCCGAAGTTCGAGCACGACTACCCGTTCTGCTGGCGCTGCGATACTCCGCTCATCTACTATGCAAGAGAGTCCTGGTTTATCAAGATGACGGCGGTTAAGGACGATCTTATAAGAAACAACAATACAATCAATTGGATTCCCGAGAGCATCGGTAAGGGACGTTTCGGCGACTGGCTTGAAAACGTTCAGGACTGGGGCATCAGCCGTAACCGTTACTGGGGTACGCCGCTCAATATTTGGGAGTGCGAATGCGGTCACAGACATTCAATCGGCAGCATTGAGGAGCTCAAGAGTATGTCCGATAACTGCCCCGATGATATTGAGCTTCACCGCCCGTATATTGATGCTGTTACAATCAAGTGTCCCGAGTGCGGCAAGCAGATGAAGCGTGTTCCCGAGGTTATCGACTGCTGGTTCGATTCGGGCTCAATGCCTTTTGCACAGCATCATTATCCGTTTGAAAATAAGGACCTCTTTGAAAGCCAGTTCCCGGCGGACTTCATCTCCGAGGCTGTTGACCAGACAAGAGGATGGTTCTATTCGCTTCTTGCTATTTCAACCCTTATATTCAATAAGGCTCCGTTCAAGAACGTTATCGTTCTCGGTCACGTTCAGGATGAAAACGGTCAGAAGATGAGTAAATCCAAGGGCAACGCCGTTGACCCGTTTGATGCTCTCAAGAAATACGGCGCAGACGCCA
>OQVL01000447.1_pt1 | contig 21599 bp, 16 predicted proteins | sample 1691501 | NCBI WGS metagenome assembly OQVL01 (sample SAMN03418253, study PRJEB22391) | human gut metagenome | biome: human-gut; feature: organic feature; material: feces | host: Homo sapiens | place: Tanzania | collected 2013-01 | reverse complement strand
ACTTCCAGGCAAGCTGGAAGGTATCAGGTCCACCTGCAACCTCCATCACCACATCGGCTCCTCCATGCTGGCTATGACGCAAGACAAAAGCTTCACAATCATCAGGTTCTACAACCATCACTTGCGGATAATGCTCCAGAATGAATTCCCTTCTGGCCTGTGACTTCTCGCAAACAATGATGGTACGTGGTTTCTTGAGCAGGGTACAGAGCAAACAACAGATACCCGTTGGTCCGGCACCAATGATCAGAACTGTATCCTCTTCGGTAATTTCAGAGATTCTCGTCGCCCAGAATCCAGTGGCAAGAATGTCACCTACGAAGAGAGCCTGTTCATCGCTCACCGAATCCGGAATTCTGTTCAGTCCCGTGGTAGCATACGGAACCCTCACGTATTCCGTCTGTCCGCCATCGATTCTGCATCCCAAAGCCCATCCGCCATGTGGAGAAGTACAGTTGTTCACGTAACCATGCTTGCAATAGTAGCAATCTCCGCAGAAGGTTTCCACATTCACGGTCACCCTGTCACCCGGTTTAACGTGGGTAACCTGCTCCCCCACTTCCTCCACGACACCTACCATCTCATGTCCGACCGTAATTCCCGGTACGGCACGAGGAACAGAACCATGCTTGATATGAAGGTCGCTTGTGCAGATGCTACTCAGCGTTACTCGCACGATGGCATCATGCGAGTCTATCAACGTTGGCTTTTTCTTTTCCGTGAAGCCAAACTCTCCTTGCTTGATATATGTAAATGCTTTCATGATTAAAAAGTAAATTCCAATTAACATTGCAAAGATACACATTATTAATGAAACTCAATAAATAAACAGCGAAAAACTTTCTTGAACTATCAACTTTGCAAGAAGATATACCATTATGCTCCATTTGGCATGACAAGATTTGATGAAAATCAAGAAATCAAGCCTTTTCTGCATTTTCCGACTAAAAAATTGTGTGCGTACACAAAAAGGCATTACCTTTGCACTCGAAAAGATAAATAACGAATAATAAAGTAAAGAAAGGGTAACAATTATGATGATTTTTGGAATGACATTAGCTGTATTGGCTATCACATTTGCTGAGATTGTAGAGATCAACAAGAAAATGAATCTTAGCAAGTAAAAAGGCTTGAAGATGAGCATCTTAGGATGCTCAGTATGAGAGCATGTATTTTAAGGTAAAGATTAGGATAACAGAGTTTAGAGAGAAAGGAATTTGATTATGTTAGTATTAGGTATGATTTTAGCAATGGTGGTTGCAGCCGTAGCAGAGCTTGGTGCAATAGCCAACAAGAAGAACTTCGCTTAACAGCGACATTCTTCATTTTAGAAGAAATAAGGTTTTCCATATATATAAGAGGAAAGGCAGTTGAAGGCAGAAGATGCTTGCAGTTGCCTTTTTCTTTTTTTTATGCATTTGCCATCATCTCCTTACAATGAACTTGAAAAGATAATCTACAATGTATATGAAGAAATGCTATTCCACATTTTTTTGTGGAAAAATTCCACACGATTTCCCCATTTTCCACAATGCTCATTTTTGGGACATATAGTCTAACTGTCTGATAATCATAAGATATTGTATTTTTATCTTCTTTTGGCACGCTGATTGTGAATATCATTAGTGGTTCGCCAATGAATCCACAAAGAAAAAAATAAAAATAAATATTCACAATTTAAAACGATAAGATTATGAAAAAGTTCGTATTTGCAGCTATCGCAGCTATTGTAATGGTTTCAGTAAGTAACGTATTTGCATCCAATAAGATGAATGGTAACGCTCAGGTTGCTCCAGTTGACACCGTAGCTCCAGCTACTCCTACAGATTCTTCAGTAGTAAGTACTCCTGTTACTCCACAGGCCGGCGCAGAGGCTTCTTCAGAACAGCAGGCTGTAGTGGCTGAATAAATTCCAAGATAATGGTCTTTTTTAAAAGCATACTATAGAGAAAAGGGTAGAATAGTTTTCATTGAAAGATTAGGTTTTAGGATACGTTTTAATTGATTATTGCTAAGTAAATCAGAAAGTACATAATTAGAGTAAATTAGCGAAAAATGAAGTCTGCTGGCAGTGATGCTGGCAGACTTTTTGTGTATAGTTATATAAAACAACAAGATTTCGCTACAATATCCTATCGCTTCTTGAAGGTGATGCAGAAAGGTAACCATTGAAAACAAGTTAAGAAATAATCTACGAAGTTCTATACTTTTTATAAAGAAAAGTTTTTTGCGTAATAGTAGTTTAATGGATAAGAGCAGACTTTAGGGAGTGCACAGACTACAGTTTTGAAATTTACGTATGGAAACAGTTATAAAAAGTAGTAACCATTGGCTAACGCCGCAGCGTTCCTGCTTCAGGTTCAGGGATGTTGCCACGACCGTCTGGAAAGGCACGCGAATAACACCTTGCGAGGAAAAGACCTGACAATGATGCAGGTTGCAGTTCTGATGGAACTGCAAGAAGCCGAACAGAAGCAGCGCTCCATGAAGGAGCTGGAACGGAAATTCTGCGTCGCGCAATCTACGGTTGCAGGGATCATCTCCCGCTTGGAGCAAAAGGGTTTCGTGGAGGCGTTCGGAGATGCTTCCGATAAGCGAATCAAATTGGTTCATATCACGCACGACGGAGAAGTCTGCTGCCGGGAGGCAGCCGGATACATGGCAGAAGCGGAGCAAATGCTGCTGCATGGATTTTCCGAGGATGAGAAAGCCCTATTCAATCAGCTTTTAGCAAGAGCCGCAGAAAATATGAAGTGAATACCCGCCGCGCTTGGCGGGTATCTCTCAAGATAAGACGATAGCGTACTATTGTATTTCGGAGGATGTTATGGAAGATAATAAGTCAATGGAAGTCTTTGCGAAGACACCGATTCGCAAAGCGGTTTTACAAAATGCACTGCCCGCAATGGCAGCGATACTCATGGTGCTGATCTACAATCTGGCGGACACCTTTTTCATCGGGCAGACCCATGATGATCTGCAAGTGGCGGCAGTCTCCCTTGCCACGCCGGTTTTCCTGCTGTTCATGTCTGTGGGAACAGTCTTCGGCATCGGCGGCACCTCGGTGATCTCCCGCGCCTTGGGCGAGGGACGGAGGGACTACGCAAAAATGGTCTGCTCGTTCTGTATGTGGTGCTGCGTGGGTGTGGGCATCCTCATGTCTGCGCTGTTCCTGATTTTCATGGATCAGATTCTCGCCATGATCGGCGCAAGCGCGGAAACCTGGGACTATGCGAAAACCTATCTGACGATTGTAAGCTGCTCCGGTCCGTTTGTGTTGATTGCCAACTGCTACTCCAATGTCATCCGCGCCGAGGGGCAGTCCGGCAAGGCGATGATGGGTCAGCTTTTGGGAAATCTCTTGAATGTCATTCTTGACCTCATTATGATCCTTGTGTTCGGCTGGAACATTGCCGGTACAGCCATTGCCACCGTCATCGGAAATGTGGTGGGCGCGGGATATTACATTGTCTACTTCCTGAAAGGCTCGTCCTCCCTCAGCATCAGCCTCAAGGATTTCTCCGTGAAGGAAAAGGTTGCCTCCGGTGTTCTGGCAATCGGTGTTCCCGCTGCCTTGGGGAATCTTCTGATGAGCCTTTCCAGCATCATCATGAACAGTCAGATGGCAAAGTACAGCGATATGGCGGTAGCCGGTGTGGGCGTTGCCATGAAAGTCACAATGATGACCGGCATGGTCTGTATCGAACTTGGGCAGGGCGTTCAGCCGCTGCTGGGCTAACGTTCTCTGTCACAAATTCTGCCAAGGCGATTTTGCTATTTCATGTGCCGAATGCTGTTCAGTTGGGAGACGTTATTCAGGAGGAAATTGATGATGGGTGTTTCCGAGGAGCTTTGCGCCGAGCCGGCAATCGCTGTGCTGAGGAAGAATAAGAAAGCAGAGGATCAAAAGACAATGACGAAAAGTAACAACGGACTTCGCAAATACGTTCCAGCCACACCGCCGCCACCCAGCAGAGACTCGTTGTCAGCATTGACGATGGCGTCCACCTTCATTTTTGTGATGTCATTTCTGACGATTTGAAGCGGCATGGTCACGCCCTCCCATTCGGTTACTTCGCGCCGGTCAGCAGCTTGTCCAGCGGGATTCTTTCCGGGTATTTTCCCTCGGTCAGAATGTCATATAAATACCTGTTATCCAGAATCATATCATCCCGGATAAGCTGCCAGTTTGCCTTTTTCCTGAAAAACACTTTGAAGATCAGGAAATTCATAATCGCCCCGATTACCGGCGTGGTCATGCCGAAAGCCTCTGTATGAGAGAAATGGCACCCGGTCTCTGTTCTCTTTCCTTCAAAAGTAATAAAAGCTGTCTTCTTGTCGCTTTGGAAGACTATGCGGAAGTGGTTTTCATCCTGCTCGCATTCCGTAATTGTACCGGTCACATCGTAGTCCAGCCCCATGACAATCTCGCGGAAGCGAACCTTGCTTCCTGTGCGATAGTTCCCGTTATAGAGATTACATTCGATGTGGTAGGGACTCCATTTCACAAACTCTTCCTCAAAGTTAGCAACCCATGCCTCCAATTTCTCATAGGGCGCAGGAATCTCAATCTGTTCTGTAAGAATAACCATTATCAGTTTCTCCTATTCTGTTAAAGCGGCATCGGCACTCCGGCAAGCTAATGATTACGACAATAGCAATCACAAACGCGGCAAATCCAATGACCTCTGTCTCTTTTGATTTAGTTTTGTCTGCTCCGCAACTAATTCCATTATAGCATATTTTACCGACTTTTTCAATAGTTTTAGCATCCGGACTAAATAAAAAACCATTACCCGTTCCTGTGTCTGGTTCGAACTCTCGGGGCAAATGCCCGTTGCTATCGCTAAAACAGCGCACTGTGCTGTTTCTTAACGCGGCAACCCCTTCGTGCGCTTTTTGTTGCACAAAAATGCTGCGGCGTGTCGTCTGTCCGAACCATACACGACGAAAATAAAAAAACTGACCACAAAAATGTAGTCAGTTTTTTTGGCTCCCCCTGTCTGGTTCGAACAGACGACCCTTCGGTTAACAGCCGAATGCTCTACCGCTGAGCTAAGGAGGAATATTGTTGCTACCTTGATAGCACGACTATTCTATAATACAAAACCCGACTTGTCAACGATTTTCGCGGTTTATTTTGAAAAATTTCCGTTATTTCCTTTTCGGCGTCGGGATTTTTTCTGCCGCGGTGTAACCTTGACTTAATCGGTTGATATGTTATAATAGATATATTGTTAAAAACGCAAAAGAGAGACAATATGGATAAAATCAAATCGTTTTTCAGGGAAGAAAATGCTGCAAAGATTTTTGAATCTAAGGAATTCGTCTGGGTATGGCTTGCAATCGTATTCATATGCTGGATTACCGGCGGCTGGGTTGCGGGCTTTATAATCGCGGCGGTGCTTGCGGGGATAATCTTATGTTTATGTCGCGACACGTTGCCGGTAACGACGATACTTTGGACGTTCCTGTTCATACTGGGCGCAAACCGACACAAACTTCAAGGCATGGCGGGGCTTATCGCGGCGGTGCTTTTCATAGTTGTCGGTATTGTCGTAAACGTTGTGAGATTCCGCCCGAATTTCCGCTTTATGAGTTATAAAACGGTAACGGCGACGACGGTTGCCATACTTGCGTTCTGCGCGACGGCGATGCTGTCGGGGATTGCAAGGGGCGAAAGGTATCTGAACTTTTCCGAGCACGGCTTATATGCGACGGTTGTCGGCGCGTTGTGCGTGATGCTGGCGCTTTGTTACGTCTTTTTCTCGGCGACGATATCGGGCGGCGAAGACGGCAAAAGGGTATTAAATCACCTTTTATTTCTGATGTTTGCGTCAAGCGTCGTCATCGTGCTGCAACTTATCGTATATTATGCGATGCGTGGCGGCGGATTCAAGGCGGTTATCGACGGATTTGTGAAAAAAGACGTCGAACTCGGCTGGGGCGGCCCGAACAATTACAGCATAATTCTGGCGATGATGACGCCCGCGACGTTGTATTTCGCCGTGAAAAACGGAAAATATTCGCCGTTGTATCTGATTTATGCCGTCGTGCAATACTTTTTCATATTTGCGTCGGCAAGCCGTGGCGCGATACTTTTCGGCGCGTTTGGACTTATCGCGTCGTTCGGCCTTGCGATTTACAAAAGCGAATTCCGCGGAAGAATGATAATCACGACGGGCGTGCTGATGGCGGTAACGATCGTCGTTCTGATGGCGAAAGCCGACGACATTTACGACTCGTTGGGCATATTTATGGGAAAAGCCCTGGACGAAAACGGACGTATTCCGCTGTGGAAAGACGCTTGGAAGAATTTCAAGGCAAATCCGATTTTCGGCACCGGGTTCGATTACTATCTCGGCGGGCACCACGGCGGAAAATCCGACGGATATACGCCGTACTGGTATCATTCCACGTTTTTCCAGGCGCTTGCCGCAACGGGCGTCGTCGGCTTTTTGGCGTGGGTAAATTTGGAAGTTTCGAGACTTCGCGCGTTCCTTACGAACGTCAGCCTTGAAAAGTGGTTTATGCTTTTCGGATACGCAGTGTTCTGGCTGTACGGCATGGTCGACGTGTTTTATTACACGCCCAACGGGCTGCTTTTCCTGTTCGTCATCACGCTTGCAATCGAAAAGAGCGTCGAAAGCACAAAGCTTCGTCCGTACTCGCTTGTATATATCGAAAGGAAACGCCAGCAAAAATTGCTGACGAAAAATGCGGAAAATGAAAAATAGAAAGCCGTCGTTTTGCGACAAGACGTCGTTTTCGCTTGCGATGGCAGGGGTAAGCCGCGCCGTCGTCCTGAAAGAAACCGAAAGCACCAACGACGTCGCGAAAGAGATGCTGAAAAACGGTTGCCGCGACTTTGCAACGGTCGTTGCCGAAAGACAGACGAAGGGCAAAGGGCGCAGCGGAAAATCTTTTTATTCGCCCGACGAAACGGGGGCGTACGTCAGCGTCGCTCTGCACGCGTCTGACGACAAAAAACCGTACGTCACGATAATCGCCGCGCTTGCGACCGCCCGCACCGTTGAGGAGTTTTCGGGCAGTCCCGCCTTTATCAAGTGGGTGAACGACGTATATCTTTTCGACAAAAAGGTTGCGGGGATTCTGGCGGAAAGGGTAATATCCGAAAGCGTCACCGGCGAAGTCATCGGCATCGGCACGAACCTGCAAGATCCCGACGACGGTTTCCCCGACGACATAAAAGACGTCGCGGGCTCGTTGAATCTTCTCGTCGACAAACGTGCGGAATATATCGGCGCGCTTGTAAAAAACCTTCGGGACGAATATGAAAACTTTGACAAAAAGTCCGCCCTGAAAACCTTCCGCGAGAAATCGTATCTCACGGGGAAGGACGTAAACGTCCGGGATTTATTCGGCACGTATAAGGCGCGCGTTCTCGATATCGACGACGACTTCGGGCTTGTCGTGATGAAAGAAGACGGCGTGTCCGTTTTAAGAAGCGGCGTCGTAAGCATATCGGTAATAAAAGAAGAATAAAAACAAAAAACGAAAATTTTCAAGCCGTCGGAAGACGGTTTTTTTATTGCGCGGGTTTTATATTTCGGATTAAGGCAAAAATACGATATTATGATCAGGAGCGCAGACGTAATCGAAAAACTGAAAGCCGACGTATCGTCCGACGACTTTATCGCGCGCGATTTTTCGGCAGACGGCGCGGCGGGCGCGTTGCTTTACGTCGACGGAATGAGCGACAAATTGCTACTGGAACAAAGCGTTGTGAAGCCCTTGCTTTCAATGAAGTGGGCAGGGGTTGGTATTGCAGACGTAAAGAAACTTCCCTATGGCGAAGAAATCAAGGAAATCGAAGAAACCGCGGCGGGACAAACCGTCGCAAACGGCGATCTGGTGCTTGCGCTTGACGGGGCGGAGAAACTTTATGAAATCTCGCTTCGGAACTACCCGCACCGCGCCGTTGCGGAACCGCCCACCGAAACCGTAATCAAAGGCCCGCGCGAAGGATTTACCGAAGAAGTCAAAACAAACGTGTCGCTGGTCAGACGGCGCATAAAATCGCCGCGGCTGAAAGTGAAAAAATTCACCGTCGGAAAATACGGAAATACAACCGTTATGATGGTTTACATTGACGATATTGTCGATAAAGACGTTGTTTTGCGAATATCCGAAAAAATCAAATCCATAAACATCGACGGCATAATCGGCGCGGAATACGTGTCGCGGTTTGTCTGCGAGCATGCGGGCAGCATTTTCAATCAGTCGGGAATGACCGAAAAACCCGACATTGTCAGCGCAAAAATTCTGGAAGGACGGGTTGCGCTTTTCATCGACGGCACGCCCGTCGTCATAACTTATCCTTACGTTTTGTTGGAAAGTTTTCAGGACGGATACGATTATTACGTCCAGAACAAGCGCGCCACGATGCTCAGAATAATCAGGATTATCGGCGCGTTTATGGCGGTGTTGCTGCCGGGGCTTTACGTCGCGTTTCAGGAATATCATTATCAACTGATGCCGCTGAAATTTCTCATATCCCTGCTTAACAGCGTGTCGGGGATACCTTTCACGCCGCCGATGGAAATGTTGTTTGTCCTTGCGCTTTTCGAGGTGCTGAATCAGGCAAGCGTCCGTATGCCGCGATACGTCGGCACCGCGCTTTCGATCGTCGGGGCAATCGTTCTCGGCGAAACGGCGGTAAACGCCGGGCTTTTAAGCAGTCCGACGGTGCTGGTGATTGCGATTTCGGCAATCGGCATAAACTGCGTGCCCGACCTTGTGGACACTTTCAGCATTTTGCGGCTTGCGGTGCTGATTACGGGAAGTATTCTGGGGCTTTTCGGCATCGTCGTATTTTCGATGGGGCTTATCGCGTATTTGTGCGGACTGGACAGTTTCGGTTCGCCTTATCTTGCGCCGTTCGCGCCGATGATAACCGCCGATTTCAAGGACGCCGTCGCAAAGGAAAACCTGTTGTCGTTTGAAAAGCGGCCGTATTCCGTGCCGACGAAAAACAGAAGGAGAATGCGCCGTGACAGATAATCGGAATTTAATTTATACAAGGCAATTCGCGCTGCTCGCGTTCGCGACGTGTCTGACTTTTCGGGTGTCGAGGTTGCCGCCGCTTATGCGACAGGCTGTCGGCACAAACGATCTTTTCGTGCTTTTGCTGTATCTTCTTCTTGACGCCGCGCAATTTTTCGTCGTATATAAATTCGTCGCAACGGGCGGAAAGGAAGCGATACAAGACACCGCGTTTTACAAGGTCGCGGGGGCAATGCTTTTCGTCAACTTTTTTATGAAAACGTTTATGGCGACGGCGGGAACGACGGCGTTTATGACGGAATCCATTTTTGAAGACATCGGCACCGGCAGCGTTGTCGTCGCGCTGCTCGTTACGACGGGGTATATCGCGGCAAAGGGCATAAGAACGATAGGTCGTACGGCGGAAATATCGTCGTTTCTTATTTTCACGGTATTCACGCTGAATCTCGTTTTTCTGAAAGTGTATCTCGATATTTCCGAAAACCTGCCGTTTATCGACGGGGAAGTCCTTGACGTCTTAAAGCGGGGCGACAAGTTTTTCATGTGGTTTGGCGACGCGACGCCCTTATTGTTTTTAAGCATTAAGCCGTCCAAACGGAATCCGACGGCGTTGATGTACGGGTTGTCGGCGGGATTCGTGATAATCGGATTCGTGCTGATGAACGCGATTTACGGAAACGCAAGCGAGTACGTCGTCAACCTTGTCGTGAAAGTCGCGGGGTTCAACCAGTTTTCGGACGTTTTGGGCAGGCTTGACTGGACTGGTATAATCGTGTGGCTTATGCTTGCGGTCATTTATATTTCGACGTATCTTTGGGCGTCCGGCGAGGCGCTCAAAAACCTTTTCAAAGGGAAAAAGAATATCGTCATCGTCCTTACGGTTATCGGCGTCGGCGCAATGACGATATTGAAAAAGGATATAAGAAACACGCTTGATTTCGTGACGGGCGGCGCAAGGTGGTACGTCGCCGCGACAAACTACGTCCTGCCCGTCGCGCTTATCGTTTATGCGGAAGTCAGAAAAAGGAAGTCGGCAAAAATCGCGCCGGCGAAGGAGGCTGTCGGTGAGTCGGAATCATAAGAAGGCGATAATCGCATTCCTTATCGTTTTTGCCGTCGCGCTTTGTTATCTGCGCGTCGTGCCCGAAACCGCGTTGTCGGAGCGGGCAATCGTTGTGGGACTCGGCATCGACAAGACGGAAAAAGGATACGCCGTATCCTGTGAAATAATCAATCCGAAATCGCAAAGCGGCGGCGGACAGGGCGAGTCGGACGGCTTTGCTCTAATTTCCGGAACAGGAAAAACCCTTGACGCCGCAATCGGCGAGATTTCGCAAAAAACGGGGTTAAAGGTGTCGTTAAGTCAGTGTAATCTTATTGTTTTGGGAAATATGTTTTTGACGGAACAAACTTTTCCGAGCGTGAATTACCTTGTGCAAACCTATGCCGTGCCGGAACTTGCGATAATCGCCGTTGCCGAAAACAGCGCGGCAGAACTTTTGAAAACAAAGCCCGTTATGACGACTCTCAGCGCGCTTCAAATGCAGCAGACTTTGCATTCCGCAACCGACGACGCGTCGATAATTTCAACGAACGTAAAGGACTTTTTCAACGGGTATCTGTCAAGGACGGGGGTGGCGAACGTCGTCAGCATATCCGCAAAAAAGATTGACAAAAACGACGTCGATAAAGGCTCGGGCGAAAGCGGGGACGTTTACGAATACGACTACTCGAAACTTGCGCTGTTCATAAACGGAAAAAGCGCGATGCTTCTTGAAAAGGACGACACCGTCGCGATAAATTATATGAAGTACGACCTTAAAAAGGGCGGCGAAACGGTGAGTGTCGACGGCGAGATTTTCGGGTTGCAGATAACAAGCAAAAAAACGAAATACAAAACGGAAGTAAACGGCGGAGTGCCGAGCGTCTTCGCCGACGTCGAAATAAAAGCCCGTATTTCGGAAAAAGACGGGCTTGGAAAATATTTTTCGGTTGACGAGATTCCGGAATGTTTGACCGAAAAAATCGCCGCCGCGATGAAAGAAGTCGTCGAAAAAAAGATTGTCGCGACGTTTGAGAAGTGCAAAGCGCGCGGCGTCGACGTTTATGAACTTTTCGATAAGCTTTACGAAAAAAGTTTCGGGGATTTCAAAGACGAATCCCCAAATGGCGACTATCTGAACAGAATCCGACTTATCGTCAACGCCAAAATCAGCGTCGTCAAAAAATAGTTGTTCCGACAGCCGCCGTTTTTCGACAACGAAAGCGACGAAACAACGTTTTTTCCGCCCAATACTTTTTCGTATTCTTTCTGCATTTTAAGCAGGTTTTCTTCGTCGGGGAAAGCAAAGTCGTCCATCGTCGCACCTCCGATAAAGTTTATGCAAAAGGGGCGCGATTTGTGAAAGACGACGATTTTTTAAGATTGCTTGCAATAAGCGTAAATAAAATGTATAATAGCAGATATGGAATATAAGTTAATGACGCCGATGACGCTCTGGCAAGGCTACAATCCCACGACCGAGCCGCTGGACGTTGTCGTAAACGGCGTGAAAAACAACGAAAAATACGTTTCGAAAGAAGTGTCTTTCACCGCGGAAACGGTTGCCGACGGAAAAATTCGCGCGTATGCGAACATTGTTGTGCAAAAAAACAAGGTCGCGCCGACGTTTTTATATCTCCCGAGCGGGGAGTCGTCGATAAAGCGCACGGCGTTTTTTGATCTGATTGTCGACGCCGGGTTCAATATCATCGCGGTCGATTTCGCCGGAAGATCGCCCAAGAAAAAGGTTTTTACCGAATATCCCGAAAGCCTTTCGTACTGCAATTTTTCCGAGAATAAGGAACTTGCATACAGCCCGTGCCAGGCGGATATGTCGCCCTGGTTTGTGTGGATGAAGGTTGTGCGCCGCGCGATAACGCTCGCGTTTGAAGAAAGCAACGTCGACAAAAACAACTTTTTCCTGATCGGCAATCTCGAAGGCGGGCAACTTGCCTGGAAAGTCGCGGGCATCGACGGGCGCGTTTCGTGCGTTATCCCCGTGGGCGCCGACGGATTTACGGAGTTTTTCAATAAGCCGAAATACGATTCCAATCCCACCACGCAGTTTTCGGACGAGTGGGAATGTTATCTTGCCGGTATGTCGACGCAGGCTTACGCGCGCATGCTGACCTGTCCCGTATATTGTGTGCTCGGCACGAACAGTTCTTATGCGGATATCGACAGGCTGTCCGATTTGTTCAACCTTATTCCGCACAATAAAAAGTTTTCGTCGTTTTCGGTCGGGACGAACGTGAGCATTTCTTTGCAGAATTTCACGGGCGCGATAGAATTTGCAAAAAGCGTCGTTGCGGGCACGGAAAAAACGTTGCCTCGCCCCGGAATCAAGACGTACGTCAGCGACGGCAGGCTTTACGCAAGCGTGACGGAAATCGGCGATATGGCGAAAACCGAAGTTTATTATTCCACCGACGAAATCACCCCCGCGTTCAGACGATGGGAACAGTGCGAAAAGCCCGTGCTGCTTAATAACGAAGAAGTATTGTGCGAGCTGCATCCCGCCGAAGAAAACAAAATTTTGTTTGTGTTTGCAAACGTTACGCTCAAAAACGGGATCGTGCTTTCGACGCAGGAGTTGATGATGGACCTTACGAAAGTGTCCCTTAACGACTACGACGAGGACGCAAAAACGACGGAAAGAATCCTTTACAACAACGAGATGACGACCGTGCCGTTTTCGGTTGAAAATTTCAGCCCCGTCGTCGACAACGACGTGCTGAAAATCAAAACGGGACCGCTCGGGCTCAAAGGGTTCATGACAACCGAAGGCAGACTTTGCACCTACGACGTGGAGCCGCCGGAAACGTCGTCGATACGCAACGAGGACTACATATTGCAGTTGGAAGCGTATTCGGAAGAAAAACGCAACGTCCGCATCGTTATGTACACGGCGGAGAATACCGTCACGAAATACACCTCGGTGCTGCATCTTGAAAAAAGCAAGAAGTGGCAGCGTTTCAACCTTGAAATTTCCGATTTCAAAACCGCCGACAGGAAAACGCTGAAAGATTGGCGACTTGTAAAAATTATGAAAATCAAGGACGCCGAAAACGTTTTGTTCAACAACATTCTGTGGATTTGATGGAAGACAATATCGCAAAAAAACAACTTAATCGCACAAAATCGACAGCGCAAGTCCTGATTGTGATAATATGCGCCATTATCGCCGCAAGCATTATCAGCGGCGCGGCGTTTGACGTAACACGGATTTCGGGCAGGAGCATGGACGATACTTTGTACGGCGGGAAAAGCGTCGGGCTGTATGACGACGCCGAATACAATTCCTCGCACTTCGACGTCATACGACAGGATACCGCGTTTGACGTTCTGTTTTTCGGACGGCAGGACACGCTCGGCGACAAGGCTCTTCTTCTGAGAACCAAAAAGGCGCGCCGCGGCGACATCGTCGTTTTCATGCACGAAAGCGGAGGGAAAACCGAACAATGGATAAAACGCGTCATCGGCGTTTCGGGCGATACCGTAAGAATTTCGGACGGGAAAGTTTATCTGAACGGAAAGAAACTTGACGAAAGTTACGCGCTCGGCAACACGTTCCCGCGCGGCGTTACCGACGAGTGGACGGTGGGCGACGGCGAAATGTTCGTGCTGGGCGACAATCGCGCGGTTTCGCAGGACAGCCGCGACATAGGCGTCGTGAAAACGCAGTCGATGGTCGGGCGGGTTATCCTTGTCGCCAAAAAAGACGCGAAAAAACTTGTTTCCGCAAAGAAACTTTAATTCGACAAAACTCGATATTTTTAAGTTAATTCCGACGTATATTTTCGTGCGTCGGAATTTTTTTGCGCGCGGGACGGCGTAGCGTTTTTAATATGAAAAAGATTTTGTTGAGGCGCAACGATATTATAAGATATTTTTGCGACCTTGTAATTTTGTTACTTTTTGAAAACGCGGAAGCCGCGGGCGGGTTGCGACCGCTCGGACTTGCGGTGTTTTCCGCGCTGGTATTTTCACGGCGGAACGTTATATTGCTTGCGCCGATGTATCTTGCGGCGTGTTTACTGAAAGATTTCTCGTACGTCGGGCTTGTCGTCGCGGTAACGCCCGCAGTGTTGTTTATCGCGGCGTATTTCGTATATCACAAATTAAATCGTCCGATGCACAGGACGACCGCGCTTATCGTTACGCTTTTGTCGTGCGTGCCGCGCGTTGCGTTTTCAATGGTAAACGGCGAAATATACGCGCCGATTTTGTCGTCGGTGATAACGCTTGTCGCGGCTTACGTGCTGATGACCGCGCTGAACGCCGTCGTCGTCAGGGGACTTCGGTATCGTCTGACCGTCGACGAAAGGATATCGCTTATCGTCGCCGTCGGAATGCTTTCGCTGTCGTTATTCACGATAAAAATCAGGAATTTCAACCTGCTATATCCGTTTTTCGCGTTTTGTCTGATGCTTTCGGCGTATGCGTTTCAAGGCGTTCAGGGCGCGCTCGTTACGGGGCTTTCGGTTGCTCTCGGTGCAAGTCTTCAAGGGGGCTCGGCGGGCGTTTTCGCCGTGATAATGATTACCGCAGGCGTTGCCGCCGCGTTCAAAAATCTGCCCGAGGCGGCGTGCGCGTTCGCACTGACCGTCGCGTTCACTTTCTCGCTTTTCTTTCTCGACACGTTTTCGGGATACGGTTACGTCAACGCGATCTCGATATTCGTCGGCGCGTTTTCGTACGTACTTGTCCCAAGAAAATACAAAACTATGTTGTCGTCGTCGGGAATAAGTTACACGGCGGTCGGAAAATCCGTCGTCAACAAAAACCGTCGGGAAACGTCGATACGGCTGTATTCGCTTGCCGGTGTTTTTGAGGATATGAAAAACCTTTTGTCGGCGGAGTCCGGCGGGAAAACCGAAGTATCCCCGGAAGCGGTCGCATACGACGTCGCGTCGAATTTTTGCGGAAGATGCGAGAACGCGAACAACTGTTTCCGCTCGCTCGGCGGAGATACCGGCGTAATACTTAACGACGTTGTGGAAGCGTCAATGAAAAAGGGCAAAGCCACGATAATCGATATGCCGCCGTTTATTACAAGCAGGTGCAAAAAACTGAACGGACTTATCGGCGCGGTGAACGATCGCCTTATTAAAATCGAGTGCGCGGGCGAACAGGCGGAAGAAGTCGACAAAAACCGCGCTCTCCTTGCCGCGGAAATGGGCGGCGTTGCGGAAGTCCTTGATAACCTTGGGGACGAGTTCAAGCGACCGCTGTCTTTCGACGGGCGAAGGGAAAGAAGAATTTCCGACGAACTCACAAGGCGCGGCGTCGATTGCAAAGAAGTTCTGGTGTGCGGCGAGCAATCCGACGTCGACGTAACGCTTGTCGTCAAAAAGGAAGACGCCGACAAAAAAGCGATTGTCGAAGAAGTGTCGCGCATTATGAAAGTGCGCCTTAAAAAAACGCACGAAAGCGACGCGACAGACGGATACGCGGGGATTGTACTGTCGCCCGCGCCGCGATACGATTTCGTTTACGGCAATGCGGGAAAAAGCCGCCGTGGCAACGACGTTTCGGGCGACGTGATTCTTGTCAGGCGCATGTCGAAAAACCGCGTTTTATTTGCCGTCGGCGACGGAATGGGCAGCGGCAAAAATGCAAACGATTTGTCAGAAAGGGCAGTTAAGACAATCGAAAACTTCTTTGAAGCGGGGTTTTCGGAAGATGTCGTGATGGAAGTGTCCAACAAAATACTGACGCGGCACGCCACGGGCGACGGGTTCAGCGCGGTCGATATTATGGTGCTGAACCTTAACACGGGCGCGGTAAACTTCATTAAACTCGGTGCGACTTTCACGGTGATTAAAAGCGGTGACGAGCCGGAAATTATTGAAGGAAACGCGCTCCCGATGGGCGTGGTCGAAAACGTGCAGCCTTTCGTCACCCGTCGCGTATTGTCCGAAAACGACGTTGCGGTGTTGCTGTCCGACGGCGTTACCGACGTTACGACGGGCGGCGAAATCGCGGAAATTCTTGACGAAGAAAGGCGGATAAATCCCGAAGTTTTGTCGTCGAAAATACTCGATGCGGCCGTGAAAAACGGGGCAAGCGACGACGCGACGGTTTTGACGGTCAAAATCTTTTCGCGCATTTAATAATATATATTTAATAAAATTATTGTTTTTTAACGCGGATGATAGTATAATTTTATTCGTGAAAGAAAAGATTATCCAAAACGTTTCGGAGGCAGCGAAAAATCAAAGAATTGCCGTCGGAGTCAGCGGGGGCGTTGACTCGATGGTGCTTTTGCGCGCTCTTATCGAAGCGAAAAAATCGACGGATTTTTCATTTTTCATTGTTAATATCGAACACGGAATAAGGGGGCGTTCGTCCGAAAACGACAGCAGATTCGTGGCGGATTTCGCACGTTCGCACGGCATAGAGTGCCGTACGTTCAAGGTCGATTCATTGCGCCGCGCGAAAGAGTTTGGCGAGACGGAAGAAGAAGCCGCAAGGGCTTTAAGGTACGGAGTTTTTCAAAAACTGCTTATCGACGGCGATTGCGACAAAGTATTTCTCGCTCATCACGAGGACGATCAGGCGGAAACGGTATTGATGCGTATAATCCGCGGCACGGGCATAAAAGGGCTTTCGGGCATGCAAAAGGAAACGCGCGGATACGTCCGTCCGCTCCTTGACGTGTCGAAGGAAGAAATACTCGACTTCCAAAAAAAATACGACGTGCCGTACGTCGTGGACGAAACCAATTTCGAAAACGACAAAACCCGAAATTTAATACGCAATGAAATTATGCCGCTTCTGAACCGCGCCGGCGACGCGACGGGAAGCCTCAACAGACTTTCGCGCATTGCCGCCGACACGGAAGAGTTTTTAAGTACGCTCGATCTGCCGCTTGAAATCTCGAAGGATAGCGTCGGAATCGACGTGAAAAACCCGCCCGTTTTCCTTTTGAAGCGTGCGATAAGGAACGCGTTTTCGGCGCTCAATGTTGAAAAGGACGTGGAAGAAAAGCACGTCCTCATCATTCTCGATTTGCTGCAAAAAGAAAACGGCGCAAGCGTCGATATGCCTTACGGCGTCGTCGTCACGAAAGAATACGACAAGATCGTTTTTTCAAAATCCAAGCAGAAACAAGCCTTTACGACGCCGTTTACGACGGGTAAAGTCGCGTTTTTAAACAAAACCGTGATAATCGACAAAACCGCGAAAAGCAAGGACGGCGTAAAAACGCTTACTTTCGACCTGTCGAAGATACCCGCGGGCGCGGTAATCCGCACGCGTGAAGACGGCGACGTTTTCACAAAGTTTTCAGGCGGCACGAAAAAACTCGGCGATTATTTCACCGACAAAAAAATCCCCAAAAGAGAAAGGGACGAAATACCCCTTGTCGCAATCGGTAAAGACGTACTTATCGTCGTCGGCACGGAAATTTCCGACAAGGTAAAAATCAACGAAAACACAAAACCCGAATATATTTTCGAAATTACATCGGAGGACAATTAAATGTACGGCAAAGAAATTGAAAAAGTTTTAATCACGAACGAAGACGTCAGAAACAGACTGAAAGAAGTCGCGAAAAAAATCGGCGACGACTATAAGGGCAAAGACGTTCTGTTCATTTGCGTTTTACGCGGGGCGTTTATGTTTTTCGCCGACCTTGTCAGGGAAATCAGCGAATACGACGTCAACGCGCAGGTTGACTTCATCGCGGTTTCGAGTTACGGCGAAGGCACGGTCTCGACGGGCGAAGTCAAGTTTATCAAAGACTGCTCGACGCCGATTGCGGGCAAAAACGTAATCATCGTCGAAGATATCGTGGACACGGGCATCACTCTCAATTACCTTAAAAAGGTGTTTCTGAGCCGCGAGCCCGAATCGCTTAAAATCTGCACGCTTCTCGATAAACCCGCGCGCAGAAAGGTCGACCTTATTCCCGACTATAAACTTTTTGAAATTCCCAACGAATTCGTCATCGGATACGGGCTCGACTACAACGAAGATTACCGCGCGCTGAAAGACGTTTGCGTACTTGCGCCGTGGGTTTACGAAAACAAATAAAAAAATGGATATCAGACTTCCGAGAAAACTGAAAATTCTGTCGTATTATCTGCCGTCGCTTTACATCGTCGGCGGTTACGTCAGGAATTCTTTATTGGAACTTCCCGTGAGCGACGTCGACCTTGCGGCGGAATACACCGTGCAGGAACTTGCGACCGCGCTTTCCAACACGGAATTTTTCTTAAAAGATTTCAACAAAAAACTGGGCACGGTCAAAATTCTGAGCCGCGAAGACAGGCGTTTTCAGGCGGAATACACGACTTTCCGCATTGACAGTTATCCCGTAAATTCGGGCGCGCATACGCCGTCGGACGTAATTTTCACGCGCGACATCGAAAAGGACACGCTGCGCCGCGATTTTACGGTAAACGCCATATATTACAGCATCGACACGGCGGAATACGTCGATTACACCGGCGGAATTCCCGATTTGTACAAGCACGTTTTAAGGACGACGCAATCGCCCGAAAAGGTTTTTTCCGAGGACGGTCTGCGTATTTTGCGTATGGTAAGAATCGCCGCGGAACTCGGTTTCGACATCGACGAAGAAACCCTTGACGGCGCAAAAAAATCGGTGCATCTTCTGAAAGATATTTCGGGCGAAAGAAAGCGCGAGGAATTTTTGAAGATTTTGCGCGCGGACAGAAAATACCCGTCGGACAGGACGAAAGACAGCGAAGTAAAAGCACTTCGCGTGCTTGACGAAATCGGCGCGCTTGAATACATTCTGCCCGGCATTTCCGCCGCAAAGGGTATGGAACAACGTCCCGACTTTCACGTTTACGACGTGTTCAACCATCTTATCGAGACGGTGCGTTATTGTCCGCCCGATTTACGTCTTGCGGGGCTTCTGCACGACGTCGGCAAACCGCTTTCGGTGCAAAAGTACGGCAATATGCATATGCACGCCAAAACGGGACAGGAAATCGCCAAAAAAATTCTCGGCCGCGACGGGCTGAAAATGTCGAATAGAGACGTGAACAAAATTCTGCGGCTTATCGACACGCACATGTACGACATCGACGGGCTGACAAGCGAGAAAAAAATCAGAATGTTCGTCGTCGACAACCTTGAAATTATCAACGATATAATCGCGCTGAAAAGGGCGGACGCAAAAGCGTCCCAAGGCGACGCGTCGGCAACGTCGGTGTCCGCCGAAAAAATCAATAAGGTTTATCGCGAGATGCTGACCGACGGCACTCCGCTTGCTTATTCCGATTTGAAAGTCGACGGCAACGACCTTGTCGGCACGAAAATTCCCGAGGACAAGCGCGCCTGGGCGATGCGTAAAATTCTGGAACACGCCGTCCTGCACGAAGACTGTCGCACGCGGGAATCGCAACTTCAATATTTAAGGGGATTAAACTATGGGAGCAATTAGTATAGTCGCACTCGTTCTGGGCGTCGTCGCCGTCGTACTTCTTATTGCGGTGCTTGCGCTTACGGTTCGTGGCGGAAAGAAAAAGAACGACTCGTCCGTCGAAATCGGGCAGGCGACCGTCGACGTCATCAAGGGCGAAATCGCACGCGACGGACAAACCACCAGGGAAAACGTGCTGAGCGCGATGGGGCTTCAAAACACGTCCATTCAAAACGCGCTGAACGCAAACCAGACCGCCATTCTCGACACCGTACGAAAGGAAGAAGAGCGCACCGAAAGGTTGCAGACGAACGTTTACGAAGGCTTTGCGACACTCGCGACGGAACTCAAAAACTCCTTAAAAGAACTTAACGAAAGCAACGAAAAGCAGCTTGACAAAATGCGTGCGACCGTCGACGAAAAACTGAACGAAAATCTGGAACAACGCTTTCAGAAATCTTTCCAGATGGTGTCCGAAAGAATCGACGCAATCACGAAAGGCTTTGGCGAAATGCAAACCCTTACAAGCGGAATGTCCGACCTTAGAAGGGTTTTGTCCAACGTGAAAACGCGCGGCACCTGGGGCGAAATGGCGCTCGATAACCTGCTTTCGCAACTTCTTACGCCCGAGCAATACGACAAAAACGTCGCGCTTACCAAGTCGGAAAACGCCGACCGCGTGGACTTTGTCATCAATCTTCCCGGGAAAACCAGCGACAAAGTCATGCTGCCCATCGACGCGAAATTCCCGCTCGAAACCTATCAGCACGTCCTTGACGCGCAAAACGAAGCGCAGATTAAGGAAGCCAAACAGGCGCTTGCCGTCAGACTCCGCGCCGAAGCGGTCAGCATAAAGAGCAAATATATCCGCGTGCCGAAAACCACCGATTTCGCGATACTGTATCTGCCCATCGAGGGGCTGTTTGCCGAAGCCATGCAAATCCGCGGGCTTTCCGACGAACTTCTGAACAATCAGCGCATAATTCTTGCGGGGCCTACGACGCTCGCCGCGCTTCTGAATAGCCTGCAAATGGGGTTCAGGACGGTGCAGATCGAAAAGCGTTCAAGCGAGATTTACAAACTTTTGGGCGCGTTCAAAAAGGACTTTGAAACCTTCTGTCAGATCCTTGAAAAAACGCAGAAAAAATTGGGCGAAGTCACGACGGAAATCGAGCGCGCCGGCAAGCGCACCGAATATATTCAGAAACGACTTGACAAGGTTACCACCGACGACGAAGGTATTGCGGCGGAACTTTCCGAGGGGGAATTATGAAAGTAAATTTGCATACGCACAGCGTTAAAAGCGACGGTGTGTTCACGCCGGAAGAAGTCGTGAAAATCCAGCGCGACGACGGCATCGAAGCCATGTCGCTTACCGATCACGACAACGTTTCGGGCATTGACGAGGCAATCCGCGCCGGCGAAAAATACGGCTTGAAAGTGCTCCCCGGGATTGAACTTTCGTGTTACAGTGTTTGCGAAATCCATATTTTAGGATACAATTTTGACTACAAAAACCCCGATTTTGTGCAGGAGCTTGAAAACGTCAAGGATTTAAGACGTCAAAGAATAAATAAGACCGTCGATAAACTGCACGCCCTTAACGTGCCTTTCGACGACAGCGCGCTCGACTTTGAAAACGCAAATCTCGGCCGCGTCCACGTCGCCAAAGAAATGGTAAGACAAGGGCTTGCAAAATCGGTGTCCGACGCCTTTTATCAATACTTGGGCTCCGGCAAAAAAGCGTATATTCCGGGCTACCGACTCCGCCCGATGGACGGCGTGAAACTTATCAAAAAATACGGCGGCGTTGCGGTTGTCGCGCACCCCGTGTATATCCCGAAAGACAAGTTGGAACTTCTTGTCGCGGGGCTGGTGCCGTACGGCCTTGACGGGCTTGAATGTTATTACTCCACCTTCAACGAAACGGACACGAAAAGGTTTTTGAGCCTTGCCGCAAAGTACAATCTCATCACGACCGCAGGCACGGACCTGCACGACGCGAACCTTTACGTATCGCCGACGTACGATTGTACTAGGGTTGACATGCGCTCTCTCAAAAAACTCGGTCTGTAAAACGGCTCTATTTTCCGACCGCCCCAATTACACGCCACTACGCCTATCGGAACA